>Ga0207422_1003262_pt1 | contig 16873 bp, 17 predicted proteins | sample MarCyaLeptolynsp_FD_187757 | JGI IMG/M metagenome (GOLD analysis project Ga0207422, IMG submission 187757) | Marine cyanobacterial communities from Panama - species 1 Leptolyngbya sp. (SPAdes) | ecosystem: Environmental > Aquatic > Marine > Unclassified | place: Panama: Panama City | collected...
GGTCCCGGTTGCTCCCAAGGCAACAACCAGCAGGATCGCAGCCATGTCAAATAGATAGCGCTTGATGTTTATCATCTGACCGAGACGTGCTTCCCAATAGGCGAGTGCTTACTAGCACAGCACAGTATCAGCCTCAGACACACGTGGACATACAGCCAACGCCGCGCAGATCAGACTACCTTCGACATTAACCACAGCGTCAATGCAAACGACCGCCGAGCCCCACGTCAGCCATTTCCGCAGCCGCGTCAGCTTGGTGACCGCAGCCGGATAGCCCCTGATGTCGAGGGGCAGCCTCGTAGGTCGAGGTGAGGATGGTCTCCTCGCCGGGCGGCATACAGCAGGCACCACTGATGCGCACTGCCCCACCTGCGTCCCGGTTACAACGCCTTGCGAAAAATGATCTTGTCGTCACCGGCGCCATAGAACGCGCGGATGCGGGCTTCCTCGTCATAGCCCTGCTTGCGGTAGAAGGCCCGGGTCCGCTCAAAGGAGCCGAGCCCGGATGTCTCTATGAGCAGCACCCGCTCACCGCGCGCACGCAGAAAGTCTTCAACATGGCGCACCAGGGCAGCTCCCCGGCCCTGCCCCTGAACGGCGTCGTCCACCGCAAGGAAATAGAGGTTCCACGTCCCCTGGGTCATCATCTCGGGCGCAAAATAGGCAGCGCCGATGACGCCTGATGTGCCGCCCTCATCCACCACCCAGTGATGGTCGGACCCCAAATCCCCGGCGAAATAGGCATCCAGCATGCCGATCAGCTCATCGCGCTCCGGCCCGGGTTCAAATCCCATCAGCGTCCCAAGCGCAAGGATGACGTCCTTATCAGCACCGGTCGCCGGGCGGATCGTCGTTTCAGCTGTCACTAGGTGTCCTGTCATCATCGAGGGTCATGCGCCCTCAATAGATGAAACCCACCCCCTCATCGAATGACAAATGCGTGCGCCGGCTGGCGTGAGCACCCCTCACCGCACCTCTTCGACAAAATAGAACTCCTTGTCGAAGAAGCTGTAGAGCACGTTGGCGGGCACCTGATAGACGGCTTCCACATAGTCGCGCTGGCTGGCGTGAAGCTCCCAGCCACGCAGTTTGGCGTCGGCGTTGCTGGGCATGGAGTGGGTCGGGTCCGGCTGGTTGTTCGCCACAAAGTCCCCGCGCGCACCGCCAAGGCTCCGCATGATGCCGCGCGGCATCAGGGTGTAGGCGATGTGCTTTGGCCCCCGATACACATGAATGCCGTCGAACTGGCGGACCGCGTGCTGGGCGGCGAGGCCGATGCGCATGTGGTCGCGATGGCCGGTAGCGCCGGACTCAGGCCAGAAGGTTACGACCAGATCCGGCTCGAAGCGGTGAAACGCCTTGGTGATTTCCGCCGCCAGCGCCAGGAACGGCACGTCGCGCTCCAGTGCCCCGTCCGGCATCGGCCACACCTCATGGGTATCGACCCCCAGCGCATAGCTGTTCTTGAGAGCCTCCGCCGTGCGGATGATGCCCAGATGCTGCTGGTGCACAACCTTGGGCATCTGCGTCCCCGCCTCCCCGCGCGTGGCGGTAATCATGGCGAGCTCCGCTCCCTCGGCCGCCGATGTCACAAGCAGCCCGGCCACCAGCTGCTCGTCGTCCGGATGTGCAAAAATCGCCATGACGCGCTTGGCGCCCAGCTCTTCCGTCAGTGACGCCACATGTTTGACGCCCGGCTCCTCGAACAGGGAATCCAGCCAGATCACGCCCACCATCGCCGCCAGCAGCACAATTCCGCCGATAACCGCGCCAATGCGCCCCAGTAGCTTGAGCATGTGACCCCTCCCGAATATGCCGGTCTGCTATTCAGACCCTCAAGACTTCTGTGGTGTTTCTGGCATTTCGACGCCAAAAGCGCCATATAGGCGCCCATGAACGTGCAGTTTCACAAGATGAACGGCCTCGGCAACGAGATCGTGGTGATTGACGCCCGCGACGGGGGCTTTGCCCTCGACGCCGATGCTGCGCGCCTGATCGGCAATCCCGATGCCGGCCCCGGCTGCGACCAGATCATGGTGATCGAGCCCGGTAGAAAGGGCGCGGACGTCTGGACGTCCATCTGGAACAATTCCGGTGAGGAAGTGGAAGCCTGCGGCAACGGCGCCCGCTGCGTCGCCGCCTATCTCTACCGCGACGGCCTGACCGGACCGATCACCATGGGCACCCTGGGCGGCACCATCACGGCGACCGATGCCGGCGACGGCAACATCACCATCGACATGGGCACGCCGCGCTTCGACTGGCAGGACATTCCCCTGGCCGAAGAAATCCGCGACACCCGCGCCATCGAATTACAGATCGGCCCTATCGATGATCCGATCCTGCATTCGCCATCGGTCGCCAATGTGGGCAACCCGCACGCCATCTTCTGGGTGACGGATGCTGACGCCTACGATCTCGAAAAGATCGGCCCAATGCTCGAGAACCATCCAATCTTCCCAGAGCGCGCCAATATCTCCCTGGCCCAGGTGATCGACGACAGGACCATCCGTACCCGCGTGTGGGAACGCGGCGCCGGAGCAACCCGCGCCTGCGGCACCGCCGCCTGCGCCATCGGCGTCAGCGCCGCGCGCACCGGCCGCACAGGGCGCGATGTCAGCGTACATCTGCCCGGCGGTCCCCTGCGCATCCAATGGCGCGATGCCGACGATCACATCCTGATGACCGGCCCGACGGAGTTTGAATTCTCCGGCGAGATCGACCTCACGGGAGCCGCCGCATGAGCGCTCACCCCGAAAACAAGACAAGCATTGTCACCTTCGGCTGCCGCCTCAACGCCTATGAGAGCGAGGTCATGCGCGACCATGCCCGCGCCGGCGGCATCGACAACGCCATCATCTTCAACACATGCGCTGTGACGGGCGAAGCCGTCCGCCAGGCACGCCAGGCCATCCGCAAGGCACGCCGGGACAATCCGGATGCGGAGATTATCGTCACCGGATGCGCCGCCCAGATCGAACCTGAAACCTTCGCCAACATGCCGGAAGTGTCCCGCATCGTCGGCAACGCGGAAAAGACAAAAGCCGAAACCTTCCTCAAGGGATCGAACGCCCCGCGCGTGGATGTCACGGACATCATGGAAGTGCGCGAGACGGCCGGCCATCTCATCGCAGGCTTTGAAGCCCGCGCCCGCGCCTTTGTGGAAGTGCAAAATGGCTGCGACCACCGCTGCACCTTCTGCGTCATTCCCTATGGTCGCGGCAACTCGCGCTCCGTCGCAGCGGGCGAAGTCATCACGCAGATCCGTCGGTTGGTTGAAAACGGCACCCAGGAAATCGTCCTCACCGGCGTCGACCTGACGTCCTGGGGCGGCGACCTCCCCGGCACGCCCCCGCTGGGCAATCTCGTGCAACGCATCCTGAAGCTGGTACCGGAGCTGCCGCGCCTGCGCCTGTCATCCATCGACTCGATTGAAGCCGACCCGGACCTGATGCGCGCCATCGCCGACGAAGAACGCCTGATGCCGCATCTGCATCTCTCCCTGCAGCATGGCCACGACATGATCCTCAAGCGCATGAAGCGCCGCCACGCGCGCGCTGATGCCATTGCCTTCTGCGAGGAAGCCCGCCGCCTGCGCCCCGAGATTGCCTTCGGCGCCGACATCATGGCCGGGTTCCCCACGGAGACCGACGAGATGCACGCCGCCAATCTGTCGCTGATTGACGCCTGCGGCCTCACTCATGTGCACGTCTTCCCCTATTCGCCGCGCCCTATGACCCCTGCCGCCAAGATGCCGCCGGTCGACGGCGCCACCATCAAGGCCCGCGCCGCAGATCTGCGTGCCCGCGGGACGCAGGCGCTCGCTACTCATCTCGACAGCCAGGTGGGCCACACCGTCCGCCTCCTCGCCGAGCGTGAGACAGAGGGGCATACGGATGATTTTGCCGCCATCCGCCTGACAGATGCCGTTGCTCCCGGCAGCATCCTTGAGGCACAGGTGACAGACCGCGACGGCACCACCCTTGTTGCCACCCCGAAAGTATCCGCCGCCGCATGACCGACACCCCGCGCACTCCGCAAATCATCGATCTGGGCGCCAACGCGCCTGCTCCTGTGGATGAGCCGGAGAAGAAAGGCCTGTTCAAGCGTCTGCGCGAAGGCCTGAGCCGCTCAACGTCGAGCATGACCACCGGCATCGCGTCCGTCTTCACAAAACGCAAGCTCGACGGCACGACGATTGAAGACCTCGAAGACCTGCTGATCCAGGCGGACCTCGGCGTCGAGACCGCCACCGCCATCACCGATGCCGTCAGCGATGGCCGCTACGACAGGGAAGTGGACGAGGCAGAAGTTCGTGCCATCGTCGCCAGCGAAGTCGCCAAAGTGCTGGAACCGGTGCAGGCACCGCTGCTGCTCGACGGCACCCACAAACCGCACATCATTCTGGTCGTCGGCGTCAACGGCGCGGGCAAGACCACCACCATCGGCAAGCTCGCCAAGAAGATGTCCGCCGCCGGCAAGTCCGTGGTGCTCGGCGCGGGCGATACCTTCCGCGCCGCCGCCATTGACCAGCTGAAAATCTGGGGCGACCGCATAGGCGCACCGGTTGTGGCCCGCGAAGTGGGCGCGGATTCAGCCGGGCTCGCCTTCGACACCATCACCAAGGCGGAAGAAACGGGCGCCGACATCGTGATGATCGACACCGCCGGTCGGTTGCAGAACAAATCTGAACTGATGTCGGAACTTGAAAAGGTCGTGCGCGTCATCAAGAAGCGCAATGACAGCGCCCCTCACTCCGTGCTGCTGGTGCTCGACGCCACCACCGGCCAGAACGCCATCAATCAGGTGGACGTCTTCACCAAAGCCGTCGGCGTCACGGGCCTCGTCATGACCAAGCTGGACGGCACGGCACGGGGCGGCATTCTGGTGGCCATCGCGCAAAAGTCAGGCCTGCCCGTTCACGCAATCGGGGTTGGCGAAGGCGAGGATGATCTGCAACCCTTCGTGGCACAGAACTTTGCCCGGGCCATTGCCGGTCTAGATGATACGGAAACCGCCGCAAACGACCCAGCCCCCAGCGAAAGCACCTCATGAGCGACACCGCCGTCCACAAAGAGCCCTTGAGCCCGACCGTCCGTCTCCTGATCGAGATCGGGCCGCTCGCCGTGTTCTTCATCGCCAACTGGCGGTTCGATATCTTTGTCGCCACCGGCGCCTTCATGGTCGCCATCACCGCATCGCTGGCCGCGTCCTGGGTGCTGGCCCGCCACATCGCCACCATGCCGCTGGTCACGGGCGTCTTCGTCATCGTCTTCGGCGCGCTGACGCTCTATCTGAACGACGAACTGTTCATCAAGGTGAAGCCGACGCTGGTGAACGGCCTGTTCGCCGCCATCCTGTTCAGCGGACTGTTCTTCGGCAAGTCGCTGCTCAAGGTTGTGTTTGACGGCACCTTCCGCCTGACATCCGAAGGCTGGCGCAAGCTGACCTGGCGCTGGGCCTTCTTCTTCGTCTTTCTCGCCATCCTCAACGAGATCATCTGGCGCAACTTCTCCACCGACTTCTGGGTCAGCTTCAAGGTCTTCGGCAACATGCCCATCACCATGGTCTTCGCCATCGCCCAGGTCGGCCTGCTGCAGAAATACGCTTTACCAGACCCAAAGACGGAAGCCGAACAGGAAGCCGAAGCCGAGCGCCAGAACGAAACGCTCTGAAGCACCCTCTCCCCTTGGCGGAGAGGTCATTTCGCAGCACCGGACAACAAAAGTCCGCATCCCTCCGGCTTGACCGGAGGGCCCACTCGCATAGCCAACGTAGCAAGACGATATTGGTGATCGCCCGCGCCGCCACCAGCCCCCTGACCGCCCCATAACAATCCGCACCGAGAGTGGACTCCGGATCAAGTCCGGAGATCCGGACGACTAGTTGAAGTCCTGCACCAACTCAGGGCTTTCAAGACGCCGACCATTGTCCCAGCCAAGCCAGCCGATATGCGTTCCATGCGGGTGCGAGTCCGCGAGCACGCGCGCGTCGCATGTGCCGTTCCCCCGCCACAGGGCCAACACCACATGCATGGGCTTGTTGTTGGTCTCCGGCTCAAGCCGCAACCAGGCAAAAGGGGCGTCAGGCGTCGCAGCCTTTCCGGCTTTCACAATCGCCGCATAGGCGCGGTCCTGCACCTCTTTCGGCATGTACTGCCACATGACCGAATGCAGCACGCATCTTGTCTGCCCCGGCGTCCCCGGAGCGCCGAGCACATCCGCAAGCCAGTCGTCAGCCGATGCGTGCTCCACAATAGGTTTCACATCCTGCGCAATGGCGATTGCTGCATCGAGCCGCGCCAGACGCTCCGGCATGTCCGTCCAGATATACGACCTCACCTTGAGCGCATTGTCCGGATCAAGAATGTCAATCGGTGCCGCATCGCATGCCCGGCGTGACGCAATCGTCAAGGCGGCATCAACCGGGGGAACAGCCGCATGCTCCCATTTGGGCGCCATGCGGCAGGCAGAGGCGTCATCGCCCCACATCGCCGTCCCGAACGTATAGTGAAACCGGTCGAGCCCCTGCAGCAGTCCCGCACTTGCCCCCAGCTCCAATGTGGCGATCGGCATCTCTACGAGCCGGGCAAGTTCCAGCAATCCGGGCAGCAATGCACCTGACCGCGCCACTTCATTGGTCTGCGGTGGCTGGGTCACATAGTCAGCCGTGAAATCCTCATGCGCGGCAAACGCCTCAAGCGCGTGTCCCCACACACCATCTGCGATCCCGTCGCCACCGCAGGACGGGTAATGCCGCGCCAATGCCGGCACATCACCGCTCAGCGCCAAAGCATGGGCACACCCCAGAAAGCGCAACGGCAACACATCCGTTGCAACATCCCCCGCCGTCGAACCGTCCCACCACGGCATATAGCGCGCAACAATATCGTCTCCTGCCTCAAATGCATCAGCGGCCTGCTCCAGCAGCGCGGCCGAAAACGGCGACCCAAGCAGGTGACAAAACTCAGCCTGCTTGCGAAACCCGGTTGCGAAAGCTTCAAGACGATCACTCATGCGACGCTCCGTTATGAACCCTGCCAAATGAGGGCGGGTAAACGGTGCGGGCTAACCATGCTGCAGGGGAAGCCCATTGACGCAAGGCTGATACCCGTCAGTCCGGCTTGCCATCCATTTCGACGGGATTGGTGAAAGGCGCAAAAACCGGCGTTTCAGCAACTTCCTGAAACTGCGTCAGTGCCCAGCGCACACTTGGGAAAGCCAGATCATCCCAGGGGATATCTTCCTTGCGGAAAAGCGCAACCTCGAGACTCTCCTCACCTACAGCAATGTCAGGAGAAAGCAGCGTTGCTTTGTACATCAGCTGCACCTGACTGATATGCGCCAGCGAGTAAACTGCGAGCAACGCATCAATCCGGATGTCCGCGCACGCTTCTTCCCGGGCCTCCCGCCGCGCACCGTCTTCAGTTGTTTCGCCGTTTTCAAGATAGCCCGCAGGCAGTGTCCAGAACCCTTTGCGCGGTTCAATCGCCCTGCGGCACATAAGGTACCGCACCTCGCCGTCATCGGCACCCTGCCAGGTGACAACAGACCCGACCACAATCTTCGGGTTCACATAATGAATGTACCCGCAGTCATCACACACATGCCGTGCATGAGTGTCCCCGTCCGGCACACGCACCGAGAACGCATGCGCCCCGTCCGTGGATCGCGGCAATAGATTGGCGTCCCGTTCCGCGTCCGGCACAGCTGGTTGAGATGTATTTGAAGGAACGCGTGGTTTGCTCATGAAATGGCACTCCGCATGCGGATTGTTTGCATCAGGTTTATCGGGGATCAGACAGTCAGCGTTCGAACATCCGTACCACCACAGCAATTGAGGCATCTCAATTGCGCGTCAATTCGACATGGAAACACGCCAACGCTCTTGCGTCCCATTCTGTTTGGTGCACTGTTAGCAAGTTGGAAAACTTTGGGGCTTCTACTCGCCCGCTTCACGCCTACCTCACGTGAAGACCTATCGTATCAGGTTTGTTGGTCAGTGCTGTTTTCGAACCATCGACGATGAAACGATACAAAGAGAATTAGGCGTGTACCCGGACACTTGTTGTTCGGAGCAATTCGGAATCGACGCATCTGAAAGTCCGGTCGGTTCCGGCAGAAAGACCCGATACGAATTGTCCACATTTTGGTTGGGGACAGCCGCGAAACGAACGAAACCGAAAGAACGAAAACGCATTTGAAAAACCCCGTGCTCCCGCCGCTCTGATCCCCCCGCGCCCGGCCTCAATATCCGCCACGGCGCACAGGAGCGGAAATATTCCCAACGTACGGACCCGCGAAATCGAAGCAAAGGAAAAAGCACCATGGCCAAGAAGCTTGACCTCGAACAATCACCCGGACATCTGCTGCGCCGCGCAACACAGTTCGCGCAGGACCTCTTCACAAAGGAAGTCGGCGCCGGTGGTCTTACAGCCCGGCAGTTCGCCGTGCTCGTCACCGTTGAGCGCGACGAAGGCCTGAGCCAGACGGACCTCGTCCGGCAGACGGGCATTGACCGCTCAACCCTTGCTGACATGATCAGCCGCATGATTTCGCGCGGCCTGCTGCAGCGCAAGCGCACCAAGACAGACCGTCGCGCCAATTCAGTGAGCCTCACCGCTGCCGGCCGCCGCGCGCTCAACGCTACCATGCCCCAGGCCGTGCGCGCTGAGAAACTGGTGATGGATGCCCTGAGCCCGAAGCAGCGTGAAGCCCTGTTTGAAGTGCTCGGCGTGATTGCAAATCTCAGCAATGACGCCATGGAAGCCGTCAGCGCTGCCACCAGCCGCAAGACAACAACCAAGAAAAAGGCAGCCACAAAGAAGAAAGCTGCGCCCAAGCGCAAAGCTGCAGCGAAGAAGAAGACCGCTGCAAAGAAGAAAACCGCAGCGAAGAAAAAGCCTGCCGCCAAGAAGAAGGCAGCTCCCAAGCGCAAGACGGCTGCAAAGAAGAAGACAGCCGCCAAGCGCCGCTAGTCGGCAACGCGCCGGGTCAGCTGGCGCTAAATTCGAATATCAAGAGTGGTGCCGGGGCGCGTGTTGCGTGTCCCGGCATTTTGCTGCGCGTCTCTCAAGGGTGCTTCGCGTGCAAAGTCACGGGTCTGAAGATCCTGCGCATCGCGGCGCTCTTCCGCCCGCTTGTCATCAACGCGTTTCTCATCACGCTTCGCATCGACAGTCCGCGTTTCAAACCGCGACTGTTCCGCTTTGCGGGCTTCCGCTGAAATTTCCACCTGCACCGCATTGTTGCTGCCGCGCGCCGCCAGCTTTTCCACCTGCGGCGGCGCATAGGGGCGCGCTTCGCGGGGCGCAACATAGCTTTGCGCCTGGGCAGAAATCAGCGATGGGGAAATCGGTAACGGCATAAAGGGGTTAGGCCCTCACAACACAAAAAGAGCAGTCTTTTGGGTTTAGACCGCCCTTCCTTGCCGAAACCCTAATTTAATGCGTCAGAAATCGGCGACTTGGCGTTTTCGAGCGCTGGAAGGATCACGTTTTCGATATCCCCCGGTTCAATCGGCCCCACATGCTTAAAACGGATTAACCCTTCACCATCGACGATGAAGGTTTCCGGCACCCCGTACACACCCCAGTCGATGGCTGTCCGCCCGGTCCGGTCCGCACCGACCGCCTGAAACGGGTTGCCCAGCGTACCCAGAAACCGCCGTGCATTCTCCGGCGCATCCTTGTAATTGATGCCCACAAGCCGCACGTCGTCGCGGGTCGCCAGTTGCATCAGGAATGGGTGCTCAACCCGGCACGGCGCGCACCAGGACGCCCACACATTCACGATCGTCGGCACGCCGGTCCTAAGATCGTCGGACGCAAATCCGGGGATCGACTGCAACCCGTCAACCGGCGGCAGTGTGAACTCCGGCACGGGCTTGTCCCGCAGCGCTGTGGGAATCTCACTGGGATCTCCCCAGAACAGGGCCAGATACAGCAGCGCTGCAAGCGCAGCAAAGATCGCGACCGGCACGACAGCCCCATAGCGGCGCGCGACGGGAGCCGGATCACTCATGAGCCATCCGCCGCGTCAGCTGCCTGGGCCTCAAGCGCGGCGATCCGTGCCTTGACCGCCCGATGCCCGTGCACGCTCCAGACGATGAGCCCAAATGTGACGAGAGCCGTAATGCCATAGGCAGGCCAGACGAAATCGGCATATCCGCCCATGGCGAAATACTCAGCCATTATGCGCCCCCGCGGTCATGCCCGCCTGTGCCTGCCGCATCTCAAGGGACGCCGCGCGGCGTTCCATGATTTCCGTGCGTGTACGCACCAGCGTCAGCACCACGAACAGCAGCGTAAAGCCCAGCGCCATCACCAGCAGCGGCGTGAGGATGGACGAATGGATCGCCGGTCCGTCCAGCCGCGCAACCGACGCGGGCTGATGCAGCGTGTTCCACCAGTCGACGGAAAAACGGATCACCGGCAGGTTCACCGCCCCGGCCAGACAGAAGACCGAGGTGGCGCGCGCCGCCCGGCCGAAATCCTCGATCACTTCCCACAGGGCGATGTAACCCAGATAGATGAAAAACAGCACCAGCACGGATGTCAGCCGCGCATCCCACACCCAATAGGCGCCCCACATGGGCTTGCCCCACAGGGCCCCGGTGGCCAGCGCCAGAAAGGTGAATGCAGCACCCAGCGGCGCCATCGCCTTGGCCGACGCGAACGCCAGCGGATGCCGCCAGATCAGACCGACAGCACAGGCCAGCGCCATTGATGCATAGCCCGCCGAGGCCAGCCACGCCGACGGCACATGCACATACATCATGCGCACGGTCTCGCCCTGCTGATAGTCCGGAGGCGACGCAATCAAGGCGAGATAAAGCCCGATGCTCATGGTGAGCACCGTTGCCGCCGCTGCCCAGGGCAACACCGCGCCGGACAGCGCCATGAAGCGCGCCGGATTTGCAAACCGCTGTATGGATTTAGCCATAAGGATTTTTATCCAAGCCATGCACGCGCAGCAAGAAAAGCCCGCTGCGGCGAAATAGCGTTTTGGTGATCATCTGAGCGCCGCTCACGAGACCGAAATCCGCAGCGCCGCTGCCGCCGCAAATGGCGCCAGTGCCAGGGAGGCCAGCGAAAATGCCCCCAGAAACAGCATGGGTGTTCCCGTCAGGTCACCCGTTCCCGCCGCCGCACCGAAAATGAGTGCAGGCACATAAAGCGGCAGCACGATCAGCGACAGCACCAGCCCGCCGCGCCGTACACCAACCGTCAGTGCTGCCCCCAATGCCCCGATGAGGCTGAGCGACGGTGTGCCCACCAGCAGGCTGACAATCAGCGGCAGCATGATGCCGGTTTCCAGATTGACCAGAAACGCAACGGCAGGCATCGCGACGATCAGCGGCACCGTATTGGTGATCCAGTGCGCCACGCATTTCGCCAGCACCTGTACTTCCACCGGCAGGGGCGACATCAGGAACAGATCCAGCGACCCGTCCTCAAAGTCAGCCTGGAACAGCCGGTCGAGTGAGAGGAGCGTCGCCAGCAGCACCGCCACCCACAAAACGCCCGGCCCGATACGCGACAGCAGCGGCAGATCGGCGCCCACGCCAAACGGCACCATGGTCACCACGATGATGAAGAACCCGAGCCCCACAAACGGCCCGCCGCCCAGACGCCCGGCCAGCTTAATGTCCCGTGCCACAAGGGCCCAAAATGCCCTCATGACACATCTTCCCGGGCACCGAGCCTCAATGCTTGCGCCTCAATGCCAAGGCCCCGATGAGTCGCCGCCAGCACCACACCGCCACGCGACAGATGCTCATTGAGCAAATCATCCAGCAGCGTGCGGCCCGCATCATCCAGCGCACTGTCCGGCTCATCCATCAGCCAGATCGGCCGCGCACTGTCGCCGCCGAGAAAACAGGAAAACCGCGCCAGCGTCAGCCGCCGGCGCTGCCCGGCGGAAAGAACCCCTGCCGTCAGGTCAGGAATATGCCCCAGCCCGAACCGCTCCAGCGCGCCACCAAGGTCACCTGTCCCGCCAAACAGCGACACCCAGAAGCGCAGATTCTCCATGACGCTCATCTGCGGCTTCAGCGCATCCAGATGCCCCAGATACAGCATCTCGTCGTCATGGCTGATCTCGCCGTCTTCCTCTTCAAGAAGCCCGGCCAGAATGCGCAACAGGCTCGACTTGCCCGTGCCGTTGGGGCCGGTCACCACCAGCGCCTCACCGCGCCCAAGCGAAAACGACACATCTTCAAAGAGAAGGCGCGATCCGCGCTGGCAGGCCAGGTCTGTTACGTCAAGAAGAGCAGTCACGGATGTGAGCAGCCTTTAGATATCGTCAAAATTTCCGCCACGCCCCTTGCCGGCGGCAAAGCGTGCCGCACCCTCGCGGGTGGCGCCGGACGCCAGCGTTTCACGGCCAAGCCTGAACTCGTTGGCCATCGCCTGATCGTACGGCATATCCCATTGCATGTATGCGGACATTCTGTCGCCACGCATACAGCCTTGCGGAAACTTCGCCAGCTGCTGCGCAATCTTGATGGCCTCAGCCCGCGCCTCACCTTCCGGCACCACCCGGTTGGCAAGCCCCATCTGCAACGCTTCGGCCGCGTCAACCGGACGCCCTGTCAAAATGAGGTCCATCGCCCGGCCGTGGCCGATGATGCGCGGCAGGCGCACCGTGCCCCCGTCAATCAGCGGCACGCCCCAGCGCCGGCAGAATACGCCGAAGATGGCGCTTTCGCTGGCCACCCGCATGTCTGCCCAGCAGGCCAGTTCCAATCCCCCTGCAACAGCATGGCCTTCCACCGCCGCAATCACCGGCTTGGACAGCAGCATCCGCGACGGCCCCATGGGCCCGTCCTCCGCCAGCGGGTCAGCAACGATACCGGTTTTGGGAAACACACCCTGATTGGCCTTGGACGCATCGCCGCCCGCCACCGCCTTGAGGTCAGCGCCGGCGCAGAACGTGCCGCGCGCACCGGTAAAGACCGCAACCGACGCAGCGTCATCACGCTCGAATTCCAGAAATGCTGCCACCAGCGCATCCGCCGTTGGCCGGTCAACCGCATTGCGCGCCTGCGGCCGGTCGATGGTGATGATTGTGACGGGTCCGTCTTTGTCGGCGATGACGGGCTGGGTTGCAGTCCCTGCAGGTGCGGATTCGGCCATTTAGTGTGTTTCTCCCGTGCTTTAGCGCCCTCAAAGACGTTACTTGCCCTAGGCGCGCATTGTTCTTCGGAGTATAAAGCGCCCGCACACACCCGCACGCCGAGAATGCGCGAATGACTTTGCGCCGCCTGAGGGTCACAACCCCGGTGCCATAAGAACAAACCGCGTGCGGATCACAGTCTTTATTCGCTCTGGTTATGCCGCAGCCGCGCATATGCCAGCGCTCAAGGACCCCGTCCTAACGATGCCTGATGAGGAGGATCTCTCTTGGCACCTGCAAAGAAAAAAGCAGCAAAAAAACCGGCGGCACCAAAAGGTGTGGCCCCGGTCTCTCTCGACAGCTTCAAATGCCGCAAGACCCTGAAGGTCGGCAACAAGAGCTATGAATACTTCTCGCTGAAAGACGCCGAGAAGAACGGCCTGAAAAACATCACGCGTCTGCCCTACTCCCTCAAGGTGCTGCTGGAAAACCTGCTGCGCTACGAAGACGGCCGCTCGGTAAAGAAAGCCGACATCGAAGCGATGGCGAAGTGGCTGACCCGCCGCAAGTCCTCGAAGGAAATCGCCTTCCGCCCGGCCCGCGTGCTGATGCAGGACTTCACAGGCGTTCCCGGCGTGGTTGACCTCGCCGCCATGCGCGACGCCATGGCAGCCGCTGGCGGCAACCCGGACAAGATCAACCCGCTTGCACCGGTTGACCTGGTGATTGACCACTCCGTGATGGTGGACAATTTCGGCGCCAAGGACTCGTTCAAGAAGAACGTGAACATCGAATATGAGCGCAACGGCGAACGCTACGAGTTCCTGCGCTGGGGCTCCGAAGCCTTCAACAATCTGCGCGTCGTTCCCCCAGGAACCGGCATCTGCCACCAGGTGAACCTGGAGTATCTGGCCCAGACCGTGTGGACCAAGAAGGAAAAGCGCGCGGCAGCTGGCGGCAAGACCAAGACCGTTGAAGTTGCCTATCCTGACAGCCTCGTCGGCACCGACAGCCACACCACCATGGTCAACGGCCTGTCCGTTCTCGGCTGGGGCGTTGGCGGCATCGAAGCAGAAGCGGCCATGCTCGGCCAGCCGATCTCCATGCTGATCCCTGAAGTCATCGGCTTCAAGCTGACCGGCAAGCTGCCCGAAGGCATCACAGCCACCGACCTGGTGCTGACGGTGACCGAAATGCTTCGCAAGAAGGGCGTGGTCGGCAAGTTCGTTGAGTATTACGGCCCGGGCCTTGATCACCTGTCTCTCGAAGACCAGGCAACGCTTTCCAACATGGCACCGGAATATGGCGCCACCTGCGGCTTCTTCCCGATTGACGCGGAAACGCTGAAATACCTCAAGGCCACAGGCCGCAAGAAGGCCCGCGTGGACCTTGTTGAAGCCTATGCCAAGAAGCAGGGCATGTTCCGCACGTCCCGCTCGGAAGACCCGATCTTCACCGACAGCCTGCACCTGGACCTTGGCGACGTTGTGCCGAGCCTCGCCGGCCCCAAGCGCCCGCAGGACCGTGTGGCCCTCGCCGACGTGGCAGACAGCTTCGCCGGTTCCATGGTCAACGAGTTCAAGAAGGCAGACGATGGCCACAAGCGCGCCAAGGTTGCCGGTACCGATTACACGATCGGCCACGGCGACGTTGTGATTGCGGCCATCACGTCGTGCACCAACACGTCCAACCCGTCCGTGCTCATGGCCGCCGGCCTTGTGGCGCAGAAAGCCAACAAGCTCGGCCTCAAGACCAAGCCATGGGTCAAGCCGTCACTGGCACCCGGGTCACAGGTCGTGACCGACTACCTGAAGGACGCAGGCCTGCAGAAGGAGCTGGACAAGCTCGGCTTCAACCTCGTCGGCTATGGCTGCACAACCTGTATCGGTAACTCGGGTCCGCTCCCGGCACCGATCTCCAAGGCCATCAACGAGGCAGACCTCGTGGCCACGTCGGTCCTCTCGGGCAACCGTAACTTCGAAGGCCGCGTGTCTCCGGATGTTCGCGCCAACTACCTGGCCTCACCGCCGCTGGTTGTCGCATACGCTCTTGCCGGCTCGGTCAACGTGAACATCACGAAGGACCCGATCGGTCAGGACAAGAAGGGCAACGATGTCTACCTTAAGGACATCTGGCCGACCTCACATGAAATCGCCGAGGCCGTCCGCAAGTCCGTGACCCAGAAAATGTTCCGCGAACGCTATGCGGACGTGTTCAAGGGCGACCCGCAGTGGCGCAAGATCAAGGTCACAGGCGGCAAAACCTATGACTGGAACAAGAAGAGCACCTATGTGCAGAACCCGCCTTACTTCGAAGGCATGACGGCGGAGCCCGCTGAGATCCAGCCGATCAAGGATGCGCGCATCCTGGGTCTCTTCGGTGACTCGATCACCACCGACCACATCTCGCCTGCCGGTTCCATCAAGGCGGACAGCCCGGCCGGTGAATATCTCAAGGCCCACAAGGTGAAGCCCGCTGACTTCAACTCCTACGGCTCCCGCCGTGGCAACCACGAAGTCATGATGCGCGGCACCTTCGCCAACATCCGCATCAAGAACCAGATGGTTCCCGGTGTTGAAGGCGGCGTGACGGTTCACTATCCGTCCGGCGATGCCATGCCGATCTACGACGCTGCCATGAAGTACGCGGACACAGGCAACAAGCTTGTGGTCTTCGGCGGTAAGGAATACGGCACCGGCTCATCTCGTGACTGGGCCGCCAAGGGCACCAAGCTCCTGGGCGTGGAAGCCGTGATCGTGGAAAGCTTCGAGCGCATCCACCGTTCCAACCTCGTCGGCATGGGCGTGCTGCCCCTGCAGTTCGAGGACGGCATGAGCTGGAGCAAGCTGGGTCTGAACGGTTCTGAAACCGTGACGATCACCGGCAACGAGAAGGGCATCAAGCCCCGCATGAAGCTGACCCTTGAGATCACCGACACCAAGGGCAAGACCAAGAAGGTACCGGTGCTCTGCCGCATCGATACCGCGGATGAAGTCGATTACTACGAAAACGGCGGTATCCTGCACTTCGTGCTGCGCAATCTGATGGCGTCGTAAGACACCACCAGCATTCAAAGAAAAGCCCGGAAGCCGCTACGGTTTCCGGGCTTTTTTGTGTCTTCTGCCGGAACTGACAGCTACCGTTCATTTCGTTCACGCTGCGCCTCACACTCTCTTGAGTGGATCAGCGGCGGTCAAAATCCTAGGTTGATGGCTAGGGAGACACCCCCCTCAAACCTGAAGAGTTCCCAATGACCGGCCTGCCTTCCTTCACATCACGCGCGTCACTGCGCTTCGCAGCTCCTGCGCTTGTGGCCGCGACCATGCTGCTGCCCGCACTGGCTGAGGCCCGCCCGGCCGTCGTCGAACTCTTCACCAGCCAGGGCTGCTCCTCCTGCCCCCCGGCAGATGCACTCATCAATGAGATCGCCGACCGCGAGGACGTGATCGCGCTCACCTACAACATTACCTATTGGGACTACCTCGGCTGGCGCGACACATTGGGCCGCGAAGAGCACACCCAGCGCCAGGAAGCCTACGCCCAGCATTTCATGGACCGGAAGTACACACCGCAGCTGGTCATCGACGGCAACACCCACCTGCCCGGCAGCCGCCAGCAGGCCTCCCGCAAGGCCATCAACGATCAGGTGGATGATGTCGCAGGCACCAATCTGCTTGCCACGGCCATGTCAGACACCAGCCTCACGGTCACAGCGGCCGCAACCGAAGACACCGGCACCGCCGCCGTCTGGCTCG
>Ga0207422_1003264_pt1 | contig 16860 bp, 7 predicted proteins | sample MarCyaLeptolynsp_FD_187757 | JGI IMG/M metagenome (GOLD analysis project Ga0207422, IMG submission 187757) | Marine cyanobacterial communities from Panama - species 1 Leptolyngbya sp. (SPAdes) | ecosystem: Environmental > Aquatic > Marine > Unclassified | place: Panama: Panama City | collected...
GTGGACACACCAATAACATACTGTGTTCTTTGAACAACCCAAGAAATCAGCAATTTCTAGCTGTGTTTTGCCACTATTCAATAACAATAAAATTAGAATTCTTTCTCTAATTTCTCCATTCTCTTCTATTTTAAGAGCTTTTTGCAATTTTTTTTTTTGCTTTGTGTTAGATGATTTTTGGCTGGCATATTTTCTATTATTTGCTTACTTGTTAATTCTTATTATACTAATTTAAGTGCGGGACAGCTTAACCAAATTAAGGCTACACTTAATTTTGGGGAAATTAAAAATCTTTGAATATGCCGCCGACGACTTTTATAGAGAATTGGCAGGGGGAAGCAAGCAGCTAGTCTTTCAATTTTAACTTGCTTATGCACTTGGAGCAACCAGACTAAGATTTCTAGAGTCAGCAGTTGAGATTTACTTAGATAATTACAAAGAAAAGTTTGATACAATTTTGGCAACATTGTTAATTGAGTGGTCTACTTTAACGGAGCAAGACCGCTCTTTTTTACCACATTCATAGCTCCATCGAATAAAAAATTTTCCTCAACCAATAAAAAGAGGGGGAAGTAGGGGCGCGTAGCGCCCCTACTTCCCCCTCCAAAAAAATGATTATCATTATCACACCTACTCTGCATCAATCTTATTCTCAATAAACCTGTCAATAAGAGTGCATCTTTGGAGAGGTCAATGGGCTGAAAAGCTAACTCCCTGAAGGCTTCAGCCTGCTTGTCACCCCCTGAGCTCCTCTGGTATAGCTTCCATACTCATACAGCAAGTCCCAGGCTAGATTTGCCCACAGTTAGAAACATCTTTCCTCATCTAAAAAGTGCTTGCTGAGAGCTAACAAAGGCTATGATGCCAAATGGTAAAAAAATTACTAACCTTCCCGTCGATTCCCATCAATCAGCTCACTATCAACAAAAGTCTTAATCGTGTACTGTGCTGATAGAGTTTTTTGCTCTCCACCAGGAACTTTTACCTGCCAGTGATAACCACCCAAGATTGGTTTACTCCGCTCCTGCTGTTCATACTTCTTCCACATTGGAGAAACGTAACCAATTTCCACATCCACCTTGGCATCTTTGTCTGGAATAGGGATTCTCTCCCGCACTTCAATAGGAGCTTCTCTGGACAAACGGTTAGCAATATCAATAACAATGCGGTGACGTAGTTCGTTGAAGGCAACCAGTGTTTCACCAGAACGAGCTTCTTGATAGGATGTGTTGCGAGCAACTTTAATTGCCTGTTCTACTCCTAAGCCTAATTCCATCTGTCCTTTGGGCGGCACAGTAGCAATATTAGTAGAGAGGATATACTCTCCATCAACATAGACATCCGCTGAACCAGCTAGTAGGGGTGCATTTAAGGGGTTGCGCAGTTGAGCAATGCGGAAAACATTGGTATCTTCACGAGGGACAACCACATAGCGTAGATCCACATCCGTACTCTTAATTGTCAGTGCCACGGAATGAAATTGACCATCTGAAGGCACATCCAACCGTCCATCAGCACTGTAAGCATAATCAAAAGAACCAGCTACCTGACGCACGTTAATCCCACCAGGAGGCAGTTGAACAGAGAGGCAGCTTTGAGCAGTAGATACCGCTTGTTGCAGAACTGCTATAAGGCTAAAGCTAATTACGACATCCTGGCGTTGGAGGATTTCTAGATAGACTTGGTGCTGCTGCTCTAGAGATAATTTACCCCGCTTACCCCGCTCATCAGCTGCTCCCATACGCATAAGACTATAGGCAAGCCAAGATGTAGAAGTTTCTTCCTTTTCCTCTGTGGGTTTTCTTATCCGAGCTTTCTTTTTTGCCGATGCACTTCTTGGCATCCCAGCAGCGCTTCTTGGCATCATCGCCGCAGGTTCAGCTCCTCTTGCTGTCGGAGCAGCAAACGACTTCAGTGATTCCATTTCATAAGAAGCCATTCGTGGAGCTTCCAGTGCTGCTGACTCAATCTCCTCATCCAAGTCAGAAAAACTCTCACTCTCATCAACTAAAGTTATTTCCTCGTATTCTGCAGTTGATTCTAAACGAGATTCTACTATTATCTTCTTGAGCTCCAACTGAGGTAGAGGTTGTACACGGGGAAATGAGAAATCAGTAGTAACAGAGGAGTAATGCTGATGTACCCCAGCTAGCGCTATTTGTTTATGTCGGTCATAATCTTCAAAGAGGACCTCAGCACCAATCGGGGGAAGACGCCAGCCAGACTTACGAGCCATTGGTTGAGCACGTCCTAAGCGTAGGGAAGGCAATTCTGGTAATTCACACCAAGCCAAGGGTTGTGCTGTTGATAGTTCAAGGCTCACTCCAGACCAATCTTCACCCGTACGCTGACAAACTAAGGCTCTAAGTGCGATCGCAGCGGTATTATTTGCACTATCCAAACGGCAGACGTAGGTTGGTGTCCAGCGTGCGCCAGGGACAAAATAATCGACTACTAATCTTTGTCCAACAATTCTACCCCCACCTTCATAACTTAAGCCAACAATTACTGTCTTGCGCAGCTCATTTGGTCTTACTTCCCTAGCACTAGAAGCACGAGAGCGTTTTTGCTGTAAATCTGTAAGATGTTCCTGCGCCTTGCGTAGCTTTTCCTGATTTTCCCGTTTTTCCTGAATTCGAGCGCGGATTTGTTCGTCGCTGAAGTTTGCTAGAGCCAATCTTGCTCCTATGGGAGAAGGTGGTGGTGCTTTACCCTCTTCTCCCTTGGGTCGATTTGGTACTTCCAACTGTAGCAGGACAGCAATTTCATTGTCGATCAAGGCAATAACATCCTCAATCCGTTGTACCTCAGCCACTGCTTCTCGAATTTCCTCATCTGCTGGTGGTTGCTGAGTTTCCTGGCGAGGGGGAACTGCTAAACCGATGCGCACATCTGTAGCGATCGCAGCGATACCTTCTTCTGCCTCTACCCGCACCCGCACGCTGCTATCATCAAGAGCTAGGGGTACTCCAGCGATTTCCACCTGTTCCGGCACTTCCCCAGCACTCAACTGTATCTCAGCAATACGGGTCACCGTAGCACCAGCAGCGTAGACTTTAACTTTGTCAATTCTGGAAGTGAGTTGTGAGATTGCCATGAGGTTTTTATTGGTTAGGGAAGAGGGAAGGGAGATGAGAGAATGGGGAGCTGGGGAGCTGGGGGAGATATTCTCGATTCCCAATTCCCAATTCCCAATTCCTTTCTTGATAAATGAAAATCATTGACCTGTCTCCTGAGCAAGAGCATATCATTGAGCAACTAGCCATGTTATTGTTTGAAAGTTTCCAGGAAAATTGGCCTAACGCTTGGCCTGACTTGGATAGTGCTAGAGAAGAAGTAGAGGAATCTCTAGAAACAGAGCGCATCAGCAGAGTGGCTGTGGATAAGGCAGGAAAAGTTTTAGGCTGGATTGGTGGCATCAAACAATATCAAGGTCATGCTTGGGAATTGCATCCTTTAGTAGTGCGCGAGGATTGTCAGGGTAAGGGAATTGGGAGGGCTCTTGTTCATGACTTGGAAGACCAAGTAAGAAAGTTAGGTGGTCTGACTCTCTGGGTTGGTACTGATGATGAGAATAACCAAACAACCCTTGCTAGTGTCAACCTCTACCCTGATGTTTTTGAACATATTAATAATATCAAAAACTTACATCACCACCCTTACGAATTCTACCAAAAATGTGGTTTTGTGATTGTAGGAGTTATGCCAGATGCTAATGGGTTAGGAAAACCTGACATTTTTATGGCTAAGCGAATCAAGAATTAAGTGTTAGGTATTGTAGTAAATCCGCCTTTCAAACCTGAGAAGATATCAAAAGTTTAAGAGTCAAAGACTGCGCTATATCTTTGTTGACACTCCCGTCGCTGAAAGCAAGAGATTCTTCTTTGAATAAACAAGGCAGAAGGCAGTCCTGATGAAAAAATTTTTTTCACCACCAGGTGATGAAAGTTGCACTTTCAAGTCAGAGGGCAGAAGGGAAGAGGATTTTATTTGTTTCTTCCATTCATAGCAGGTGCCATACAGCCTTAACTTGTCACCAATCACCTGAGTTCGACTATGATCGCAGTACTATGCAAAAGGTAATGGAAATGGATGCTGAAGAACTTCGCGAGAAATATGCATTAGGGGAAAGAGATTTTAGCGGCACAGATTTGAGTCGAGCCAACTTGAGTGGATTGGATCTTCGACGAGCGAGTTTATGGCGAGCCAACCTCAGTGAAGCTAACTTAATTGGTGCTAACCTCAGCGGAGTAGATCTACTCGGAGCAAACCTAACTGGCGCTAACCTTAGAGAAGCCAATCTACTTGGAGCGAATCTCAGAGAAACTGACTTAAGTAATGCAGTACTGCATAAAGCAAATTTTAAAGCAACACTATACAACAGAGCAACTCAATTTCCCTCCAATTTCGACCCCGAATCAGCAGGAGCTTATTTAATTGCTCCTCACACTTCACTGACCTTTTCCAATTTAAGCGTGGTGAATCTAAGTAGCGCTAACCTCAGCGGTGCTAATTTGAGTAGAACCAACCTCTGGAAAACCAATCTCAAGGAAGCTAATTTGAGTGGAGCTGACTTAAGTGGAGCTGACTTGAGTGGAGCTGACTTGAGTGGAGCTGACTTGAGTGGAGTTGACTTGAGGCAATCCCAACTATTTGGAGCTGATCTTAGTAATACTAATATTCTAGAAACAAATCTAAAAAACGCCCTCTACAACGAAGCAACTGAGTTTCCTCAAGATTTTTACCCAGTAGAAGCAGGAGCATACTTAATTGCTCCTAGTGTGTTGTTAAGGGGAGCAAACCTCAGTGAGGCAAACCTCAGCGGAGTAGATCTAAGCGAAGCTGACTTGTGTGGTGCTGATCTGAGTCAAAGCAACTTGTTCGGAGTCACCCTCGAGAAAGCCAAATTAAATGGAGCCAAGTTTAATAATGCCAAGTTATGGGAAGTAGAACTAAGCGGAACAGATTTGAGTGGAGCTGACTTGAGTGGAGCTAATCTGTGGTTTTCAAACCTAAAAGGAGCAAATTTAACTAGGGCTTCTTTGACGAAGGCAAATCTGTTTGGGATTGATCTGAGCTTCACTAACCTTCTTGAAGCAAATTTTCAGGAAGCACTCTACAACGAAACAACTCAATTTCCTTCCGGCTTTGACCCCACTGAACGTGGGGCTTACTTAATTGCTCCTGGTGTATCCCTAGTTAGGGTAAATCTGAGGGGAGTTGACCTAGGGGGAGCTGATCTCAGAGGTGCTGATCTAAGTAAGGCTAACTTGTTTGGGGCAGATCTAAGCAACACGACTCTCAATGATGCTTCTTTTAAGGGAGCACTATACAACAAGGCGACTCAATTTCCTCCTAGTTTTGAACCAACTAAGCATGGAGCTTACTTAATTGCCCCTGGTGTGTCACTTGTTGAAGTAAATCTCAATGGAGTTGACCTGAGGGGGGCTGATCTGAGGGGGGCTAACCTGTTTGGGGTAGATCTAAGTAACACTACTCTCGACGGCGCTTCTTTTAGGGGAGCATTGTATAACGAGGCGACTCAATTTCCTCCCAGTTTTGACCCTACCGAGTACGAGGCTTTCCTAATTACCTCTGGTGTATCACTTGTTGAAGTGAATCTGAGTGGAGCTAACTTGAGTGGAGCTGACTTGAGTGGAGCTGACTTGAGTGGAGCTGACTTGAGTGAAGCTGATTTATGGGGATCAAACCTAAGTGAGGCTTCCCTGAAAGGAGCAAATCTGAAGCAAGCCAACTTATTGGGGGCAAATTTAACGGGTACTGACCTGAGTGAGACTAACTTGAGTGGTGCTAATTTGCATGGGACAGAGCTGACTGGAGCAATTCTCAAAGGAGTAAATCTAAAGGAGGTTGACTTAGGAGGGGCTCTTCTTAGCGGAGCAATAATGCCCGATGGAACAATCTATAAGCATTCGTGACAAGCTCAAGGGGTGATACCAATCATTTGTGAGCTAACCGGCTCAGATGTTGCCGGAAGTTTTGAGGAATGTATCCGGATCAAGTCAAAGATAGTTTGTATCAAGTAAAACGAGCCCTTATTGTCCAACGATATCTCAAGCGGATAAGCGAGCAAGTTGAAGAAAAAAAGAGGCTTTGTAACCAGAAAGTCTTGACAGAAGAGTTGGTTTGTGCATTGGCCTGTTGAATTGGTCCAACAACCAAGAACCAACAACAAATAACAAATAACTTTTTTATGACGAGTCTATCCTCAAAAGTTAAGTTAAAGTTCATTCTTAAGCGCTTGATTATTTCTCAACAGCAGCGTCAGAAGATTGGCAGATGGGTGGTGGAGCTAATACCTAATGCGTTCGACCAAGTTTTTCAGTTTCTGAGCAACAATCAGCTGCTGTTGCTAATTGTTTGTGGACTCTTTCTATTAACGCCACTGATTACGGCTAAACCAGCAATTTGGCAACAAGGTTTGGTAGCAGCTTTGTTGCTTTTTGTGGGACGAATGGCTCTACAGATAGAGGAGCAATGCAACAGCAAAAAAACTAGTGAGTATATTCACTTATTTTTGGTTTTGCTGAGCATTGTCACCACAGTTCGTTATCTTTATTATCGCACCAGCTATACTCTGAATCTTGGAGACTGGCTGAATGCGACCTTCTCTTTATTGTTATTTATAGCAGAACTCTATGCAATTAGCACCCTTTTACTAGCCTACTTTCAAACTCTCAAAATCAAAGACCGCGAGCCAGTTGACCTGTCCAACTTTCCTCAAGAACAGTGGTTAAAAGTTGACATCTATATTCCTACCTATAACGAAGATGTTGAGATTGTCCGGAAGACCACTTTAGCGGCCCTAGCTATTGAGTATCCCACAGATAAAAAAACAATTTATGTTTTGGATGATGGTCGAGCCGAAAAATATAAAGCTCGTCGAGAAGAACTGCGTCAAACATGCGAAGAACTTGGCGTAATCATGATGACTCGGGAGAATAATGACCATGCCAAAGCAGGAAATATTAACACAGCATTTAAGCGTACAGATGGGGATTTGGTACTAATACTCGACTGTGACCATATGCCAACCCGAAATTTTCTCATGAACACAGTCGGCTTTTTTTTAAGAGATGAAAAACTGGCTTTTGTACAGACACCTCACTGGTTCTATAACCCGGACCCGTTTGAGCGTAATCTCCTGACGCAGGGGAAAATCCCTGTGGGTAATGAACTGTTTTATAAAGTGCTACAAAAAGGGAATGATTTCTGGAACGCAGCCTTCTTTTGTGGCTCGGCAGCAGTGATTCGCAAAGAGTATGCCCTACAAGTAGGTGGAATTGCCACGGAAACCGTTACCGAAGACTGTCATACGGCCTTCCGTCTGCATTCGCTGGGGTACAAATCAATCTACTATGACAAAATTATGGTAGCAGGCCTTGCTCCTGAGATGTTCTCTTCCTATGTTGGGCAACAAGTCCGCTGGGCAAGGGGCATGGCTCAGATTTTGCGATTAGAAAACCCGCTGATCAACCCAAAACTGAATCTGACAATTCCCCAACGAATTTGCTATTTCAGTGCCACATCCCACTTCTTCTATGGCTATCCCCGGTTGATGTATGCCTTGGCTCCTCCCCTATTTTTATTATTTGGCATCAATTCAGTTAAAGGTCTAGGTCTAGAAACTTTATTCTACGCACTGCCTCATATTATTCTGTCAATGCAGACCAACCACATTCCCTACAAACATGTGCGCTTCTCCTTCTGGAATGAGATTTTCGAGTTTGCCATGTCATTCCAGGCAGGAATTGTCACACTTTTGGCGGTGGTTAACCCCAAACTCGGTTCTTTTAATGTGACAGACAAGGGGCTGACGGTTACGGAGCGGAACTTTGACTTTGATTCAGTGCGATACCTGGTGATCGTCAGTGCAATTTCTGCAGCTTCTTTGCTTGCCGTACCTTTTTGGCTGTTGCTGAGTCCAGAAGATACCCAGGCTGTTCTGATCAATATGCTGTGGGGCACCTTCAACTTATTTTTGCTTGTGGCGGCTGTTTTAGTTGCTTTTGAGCAACCCCAACTCCGCCGGACCCACCGCCTACCGAGAAAGTTAACCGCAGTGATTCATAGTGGGAACCAAAGCTGGACAGGTAAAACTGTTGACGTTAGTGAAAGCGGTACCCAAATTCTTTTGGATGAATGGCCAAATATCGCCGATGAAATCAAATTAGAGTTAGTGGGAGACTATGGAGCCCGAGTACTGCTGAATGGTCGAGTGATTCGAGCGACTGCCACGAGTAAGCTTGAGGCCAAACTTTTCATTGATTTTGTTAATCTCACTCGCTCCCAGATAGATGACCTGACGTTGGTGATTTATTCTGACGTGAAAGAGTGGTATTCCCAGACACGCAAGGAGATAGACAATCCCTGGGAATCTTTAAAGTTCATTCTGACAGCAATCAAGCGTGTTTTCCGTGAATTCCAACCGGCAATTGCTCAGAAGATGGGTATCAAAAGTACTGTACGCAAGCAAGTGGAAGCTGTAGCACAACTTTACTGGGATGGTTGGGAAGGTCACTCGATTGGTGCAAAATTAACTGAAATAGGGACTCAGGATCTAAGATTAGAATTAGATGGCAGCCAAATCTTAAACCTGGAGACAATGCTGCGCGTACGACCCATAATAGGTTTACTGATTTCTCAGGAAGCAAATGAGCAACAGCCTCAAAGTTTGTTAGCTCAGTTTGAAACAATAGAAGAATTAGCGATTTATCATCCTCCCAAATCACAAGAAGATGAACACAGTACAACTGTTAACCCAATGGCCATTGAGTTAAGTTTTCCAGAGTCATTAAAACAGCAACAGCTCTCCAAAATTCAAAGGCTTTTAAAGAATCTAGAATGATATAAAAACTATAATTATTCTTCATCTAGAGCTTAAAGAGAAGATAACAAAATCTTTATCTAGCTTTTTGATTTATTTATTGTAAGATTGTTTTTTTAAATTAAAAAATGTTAGCATAGTAGATAAACAAAGAATTACTTGTTTATCTACCATTCGACGTAGTTTTTTGGTTAATCAAGTCATGAGTACAACTTGTATGGGGACAGTTTTAATTGTAGAAGATACCCTCTCTGAGTTAGAGTTAATGAGCCATTATCTGAGAGAAAGTGGTTATAACGTCATCAATGCAATTGGTGCTAAAGAAGCTCTAAATAAAGTAGTAGAGCAAACACCTGATGTGATTATTACTGATGTAGTTATGCCAGGAATGAGTGGTTTTGAATTATGTCGTCGCCTCAAAAGTCATCCTGTTACTGAAAAAGTACCAATTGTTATTTGTTCTTCCAAAAACCAGGAAATTGATCGCCTGTGGGGAATGAAACAAGGGGCAGATGCTTACATAACAAAACCCTTTACTCGTGAGCAAATTATTCGTGCCATTAAATCCGTCGCTGTTTAAGATTGGAATTAATTTAAAAAGTTGAATTATTGTTTAATTTTTAGTTAATTATGGTCGATTTATCTCTCCCTAAAAATGCACTAGCCCTCGTTCCCAACCAACCTCTCCAAGCTAAAAATCAAGGGGATACTTATCTCAAGTTTCAGTTAGCCAGACAAACTTTTGCTGTTTTATCCATGACTCAGGCACAAGAAGTGATTGTCTTAGCGCCTAGTCGTTTGACACCAATGCCGAATATGCCTGCCCATGTCATGGGATTACTGAATCGGCGCTCTCGTGTGCTATGGGTTATTGATCTAGCAAGGATGCTGTACTTACCAGGAGTAGAGACCAATGTTCAGCAATATAACATAGTAATTATTCGTAATGAATCAGCAACTCTCGGGCTAATTGTCACTGCGGTCGAAGGCGTAATGCGTCTCACCTCTGAATGTATTCAATCCCCACTTGAACAAGTGTCATCGAGTCTAGTTCCTTATTTACGGGGATGTATCCTACAAGAACAAGAAATTTTATTATTACTGGATGCTGAGGCGATTATCCGTAACGCACAGCAATAGCCACAAAACTTAGATGGTTATTCCCAACAAATACTAACTACTAACTTTGTTTCTAACTAACAATTTTTCAGCAATTTATAATGGTAGTTGTTTCATGGTTAAACAATTGAATCCAAGCAACAAGCTGAGCTTAGGAACTAAAGTAACAGCTTTAGCAATTGCCTTGAGTGTACTCCCAGTGCTCAGTATTGGGATAGCAGACTATATTGTTGTTAAGCAAGCGCTCAAGCCAGAAATTGGCGGTTCTTTCTCTGCAAGACGCGACACGAACGACGATTCCCGTAGCAATGAGCGTCTCGTCAGAGGGTCGCTTCCGCGCAACCAAGACCAGCTTGTTCAAGATCTTACACTCGTACTATGGGGAACCGGAGTCGGAGTTAGTGCTGTGCTAGCTGGCATAGCTGGAGCTGTGCTCACCAAACGCACTATCAAGCCAGTCATTGAGTCAACAGAAGCTTTAAAGAAACTAGGTAAAAGGGAATTCAATACCCGCCTGAATGTGGAAGGAGAAGACGAAATTGCTGTCTTGGGTTCAAGCATCAATCAGATGGCAGACCAGTTTGAGGCTTTCTTAGAAGAACAAAAAGCCTCTCTAGAACAACTCCAAGTCTATGCAGACACAGTCAATGCTGCGAGTAAAGGGGACAGGCAGTTTATTTTCGACCGGACAGTTCGGGAAGCCCTCCGTCAGCTCAGTGTAGATCGGGTAGTTGTCTATGGCTTTGAGCCTGACTGGAGCGGTACTATTGTCGCTGAAGCAATTGAATCGAGCTGGCCACGAGCGCTCAGCGACAAAATCACCGACCCTTGTATTCCCAGAAAGATCCTAGAAGAGTACCGCAGAGGACGTATTGTCGCGATTTCTAGCGTCCAGACAACCAACTATTGTGCAGCTCACTTAGAACTACTGGCACGGCTACAAGTTAAGGCTAGTTTGGTTGTGCCCATTGTTTCTGGCAACGTCCTAGTCGGTTTATTAGTAGCACATCAGTGTTCTGGTATCCGAGATTGGCAGCAATCTGAAATCGACTTCCTCAAAGAATTGGCAGCACAAGTTGGAATATCTTTAAGCAGCCTCACGTTGGCCACTCAGAAATCTGCAGAAGCAGAACGGATCCAACGTTGGAAAAATTTAACACCGCGCATTCGTTCCTCACTCAACCAGGATGAAATTCTCAAAACAACGGTGTCTGAACTCAGAAGTGCTCTCAACCTGGACCGTGCTGTTATCTGTGGCTTCGACAATGACAATAGTGGTACTATCATCGCTGAATCAGTGGCACTGGGTTGGTTCCAAACCCTCTCAAAAACCTTGCGTGCTCCTTTCCAAGAAGAAGACATGGAAGAGCTGACCCGTCGTGAGCCGCTCAGAACCGTAGATAACATCTCACAAGCCAATCTCGCTGAGTGGGAATACGCCATCATGGAACAGCTGCAAGTCAAGGGGTATATGATGGCAACCATCATCAGAGGTGAAAAGGTATACGGCTGGCTCTGTGCTCACTCGTTAGCCAAACCCCGAATTTGGCTAGATGCGGAGATAAATTTATTTGCTGAGGTTGCATCCCAACTTGGCTTAGCCCTAGACCAAGCAGACCTACTCAAGCAGCGAGCTGTAGCTGCCGAGCAAGCCCAAAAATTGAATCAAATTACCCTCCGCATGCGTAAATCTCTTGACCAACAAGAAATCTTCAGTGCAGCTGTTAACGGAACTCGAGAAGCGCTGGCAGTGGAGCGCACACTTGTCTATCTTCTTGATGAGAACTGGCACGGGACGTTCGTTGCTGAGTCGTTGGGTGGAGGTGGTAAGAGTGCTTTGGGGGAAAAAATTTCTGCTCAATGCTTTGCACATGAATATGTCGAGAAGTACACAAAAGGTGGAATACATGCACTCGAAAACATTCACGAAGCTGGGTTGAGTCAATGCCACTTGGAGCTCCTAGAACTCTTCCAAATCCAAGCTAACTTAGTGGTACCTATTTTGGTAGAGGAGCAGCTCATTGGCTTATTATCTGCCCATCAATGTTCAGACTCCCGGGTTTGGCAGGAGATTGAGGTCAATTTCTTTCGGCAGGTAGCGATTCAAATGGGTTTTGCCATCGAGCAAGCAAGTCTCCTGAAAAAGCAAGCTAAAGCGACGGAACAAGCCCAACAATTGAACGAAATTACCTCTAGCATCAGGGAATTGCTCAAAGTCGAAGACATCTATAATGCAGCAATTACAGGTGTTCGAAAAACCCTGAATACAGACCGAGCCGTTGTCTATCTCTTTGACGATAACTGGCGGGGAACGATTGTTGCTGAAGTGGTGGGGCGAGAATGGCCAAAATCCTTGGGGGCAAACATAGCCGACCCTTGTTTTGCCAACCGCTATGTGGAAAAGTACCAACGTGGTCGTGTCAAAGCTGTGGAAAACATTTACAAAGCTGGTCTGACGGAGTGTTACCTCGATCAACTCGAACCTTTCCAAGTCCAAGCAAATTTGGTAGCTCCAATTTTGTCAGAGGGTAAATTACTCGGTCTATTAGTAACCCATCAGTGCTCAGGTACGCGACGCTGGCAGGAGTCAGAAATCAACTTCTTTAAACAAGTAGCCACTCAAATCGGTTTTGCTTTAGAACAAGTTACTTTGCTCGCCTCACGAGAACAAGCACTCGTTGATGCAGAGGCAGTTTCTCAAGAACAACGTCAGCAAAAAGAAGCACTCCAGCTCCAGCTTTTGGAACTGCTCAGTGATGTAGAAGGGGCAGCCCGAGGTGATCTCACCGTGCGGGCAGATGTTACCGCTGGCGAAATTGGTACTGTTGCTGACTTCTTCAATGCTGTGATTGAAAGTCTACGGGGCATTGTCACGCAAGTGAAAGATGCCGCAACTCAGGTCAACACTTCACTCTCGAACAACGAAGGGGCAATTTATCAACTGTCTGAAGATGCCCTCAAACAAGCTGAGGAGACAACCCGTACCCTGGATTCAGTTGAGCAAATGACCCGTTCGATTCAAGAAGTCGCAGAGAACGCCCGTCAAGCGGCAGCTGTGGCTCACACTGCCTCGACGACTGCCGAAACTGGGGGTCTAGCAATGGAGCGCTCAGTAGAAAATATTCTCAGCTTGCGAGAGACAGTTGCTCAAACAGCAAAAAAAGTCAAGCGTTTGGGAGAATCATCCCAGCAGATTTCCAAGGTAGTTTCTTTGATTAATCAAATCGCTCTGCAAACCAACTTGTTAGCTATCAACGCTGGTATTGAAGCAGCTAGAGCTGGTGAAGAAGGTCAGGGTTTTGCAGTGGTTGCTGAGGAAGTCGGAGAACTAGCAGCTCGTTCGGCAGCAGCGACCAAAGAAATTGAGCAGATTGTTGAGAATATTCAACAAGGAACTGCGGAGGTAGTCGAAGCAATGGAACTGGGCACTGCCCAAGTAGTCGAAGGTACTCATTTAGTTGAGGATGCCAAGCAGAGTTTGGGTCAAATTGTGGAAGTTTCCAAGCAGATAGACCAACTAGTGCAATCCATTAAAAATGCTACTGTGTCTGGAGCGCAGACTTCTCAAACTGTTACTGATTTAATGAAGGATATTGCCTCAGTTTCTGAACGCACATCTAATTCGACAAAGGAAATTTCTCGCTCTCTCCAAGAAACCGTAGGAATTGCTCAGGAACTGCAAGCATCTGTCGGCACGTTCAATGTTGGTGAATAGTCAACCATTGCTCAATCACCAAAGCACCACAGCTTTGACTTTTGTAGTTTCTCGTAGCAAAGACAGTTGCACTCTGCGCTTAAAAAAAAACCATGACACAAAACAAGGAACTTGAAATTAAACTCCAGTTTCTCGAAGAAGCCAAAGATTATCTAGACACCATTGAATCGGTGCTCCTTGGCTTAGAAAACAGCCACATTGATGCTCAGCAAATGGATGCTGTCTTGCGAGCAGCTCATTCTGTCAAGGGTGGTGCTGGGATGATGGGGTTCTCCACATTGAGTCAGTTAGCTCACCGTCTGGAAGATTCTTTCAAAGTCCTCAAAGTTCAGAGAAACTCGATTTCCATCAACGCTGAGCTGGAGAGCTTGCTGCTGAAGGCAGTAGACTACTTGCGTCAAGTGCTTACCCTCAACCGCCAGGGAGCTGAAGTTGACCAACAATGGCTCACATCGGTCAGTAACCCAGTTTTTGAAGAGCTGCGTGAGCGTCTAGGAGAGCCAGTCGCCGACGATGCATCCACCATGCTAGGGGCAGAAGAAGGGACCAATGTGGCAGCTCTTTTGTTTGAAACTGAAGTTGAGGGGTGTCTTAATCGTCTCGAGGGAGTTTTAGCTGACCCGCAAACCCCTTGCTTAGAGGAAGAGCTCTTGATCATGGCTCAAGAGCTAGGAGGTTTGGGAGAAATGCTACAGTTGGAAGCATTTACTAGTTTGTGTGAATCTGTTATTCAACGAATGGTTGCCACACCAGAGCAAGTTCATAGAACAGCTGAGCTGGCACTACAAGCCTGGAGGCGCTCACAAGCTTTGGTGCTGGTTGGTCAAATTGATAGCATGCCTACGCAACTTGAACAAGCCGAAGTTCCCTGTTCAACCAGCACCCCCATACCAACACAGAACGCAGCTTCTCTCGGAAAAGTGAGCACAGCAGCACACGAACATGGTACGCCAGAAGTATTTGTGGCAGAATTTGATGTGGCAGCAGAATTTGATGCAGCTCCGGCATTTGATGTGGCTCTAGGGGAACTAGCAGTAACCAACTTACAAACATCTGATGTGATTGAGGAGCCAGTTGCTCTACCACGCTCAGACGCATCTGTTTCCCAAGAACTGAGTGCTTGTGAGCACGAAGCAGAAGCCACAATTGCTCCGGTGCAGTATCGTTCCACTCGTGCTCAAGAAGTTCCCACTTCCGAGTTGCAATGGCAAGAAACTAAACCACGACGTGCTCCATCAACTCCCACCAAGGAAGCTCAGGAAAATACGGTCCGTATTCCAGTCCGGCAACTAGATAGTCTCAATGATTTATTTGGAGAACTGACCATTGAGCGCAATGGCATGAGTTTGAATTTGGGACGTTTGCATAGCATGATTGAAACTCTCAGCCACCGAGTTAGCATTCTAGAGCAGTTGAATATGCGTCTACGAACTACATACGATCAAGTTGCAACCCAAGGTACGAAAAGAGAAGCTCTTGTCACCCAGGATGTGGTTTTCCATACTTCACTTCCTTTGAGCAGACAAAAACAATATTCAGTTACTAATCCAGGTCGAACAACAAACCTTCACCCCCTTTCTGTCTCCGGGTTTGATGCCTTAGAAATGGATCAGTACAGCGATTTACACCTACTGTCAATGGAAGTGATGGAAACCATTGTTCAGATTCAAGAAGTCACTTCCGATATTGCACTTGGTCTCGAAGATACAGACTCTACAGCTCGTGAATTAAGTCGGACAACCAAGCAACTTCAAAACAACCTTACCCGATTACGGATGCGCCCCTTATCCGAGTTGGTGGGGCGATTCAATAGAGCACTAAGAGATCTGTCTTTACAACATGGCAAACAAGTCGAACTTAAAGTTTTTGGTAAGGGAACCCTGATTGATCGCAGCATCCTAGAGGCTCTCAACGACCCTTTGATGCATCTAGTGCGCAATGCCTTCGACCATGGGATTGAAGACCCAACAACTCGTCAAAATCAGGGTAAACCCCCAAAAGGGATAATTGAAATTAAAGCAGCTCACAGGGGTAACCAAACTCTGATTACTATCAGTGATGACGGCAATGGTATCAACCTTGACAAAATTAGACAGCGAGCTGGAGCTATGGGCTTAGATGCCGAACTGCTGGCTACCGCCAGTGAAGATGAACTGCTATCACTCATTTTTGAGCCAGGATTTAGTACTGCTGACCAAGTGACCAATCTATCTGGTCGAGGTGTAGGTATGGATGTAGTTCGCAATAACCTCAAGGAAATCCGTGGCGACATCCGAGTTGATACTACTCCAGGTCAGGGCACTACCTTTACCCTGACAGTTCCATTTACCCTCTCGGTAGCGCGAGTATTGCTGGTGGAGAGCAATGGGATGTTATTGGCATTGACCACAGATGTCATTGAGGAGATGCTCCTGCTGTCCTCGGATATGCTAATCACAACTGCTGGTCGAGAAGTCCTCAAGTGGGAAGGGGAGATAATTCCCTTAACTCGCTTGGCCTCTTGGCTGAAGTTTTACTGCCCTCGTAGAGTCACAACATCTGAAGGTGTACCGAGTATCGGTGAACCAGCTGTGTTGATCATTAGTCAAGGTGAGCATTTGCACGGAATTCAGGTGGAGCGTTGCTGGGGTGAACAAGAAGTGGCTATCCGCCAAGTTGAAGCACCCCTGAGCATGCCCCCTGGCTTTGCCAGCTGTACCATTCTCGGTGATGGTCAGGTTGTGCCACTAATTGATGTTTCTGAGCTGCTGCAATGGATTGCCAATTGTGATGGGGAAGCTGAGCATCCTAGCACACACCCAACATCGGCTCTTCTCCATTCACAGACCGGTGACTCCTCCAGCGAGGGTGCTGCTTTGTGGGACAATCCACCCACCTCGGCAGTACCTATTAGCAAAAAAGATACCATTCTTGTTGTTGATGATTCGATCAATGTCCGCCGATTTTTAGCTCTGGCCTTGGAAAAAGCCGGATATTTGGTCGAACAGGCAAAAGATGGTCAAGATGCAGTGGAAAAGCTCCTCGGTGGATTGCTGGTTTCTGCCGTCATTTGTGATATTGAAATGCCTCGCCTCGATGGTTATGGTTTCTTGGCTCGTATCAAATCCGACTCCACTTTCCATGATTTACCCGTTGCGATGCTCACTTCTCGTAGTGGGGATAAGCACCGCCAGCTCGC
>Ga0207422_1003266_pt1 | contig 16844 bp, 8 predicted proteins | sample MarCyaLeptolynsp_FD_187757 | JGI IMG/M metagenome (GOLD analysis project Ga0207422, IMG submission 187757) | Marine cyanobacterial communities from Panama - species 1 Leptolyngbya sp. (SPAdes) | ecosystem: Environmental > Aquatic > Marine > Unclassified | place: Panama: Panama City | collected...
GGCTCTAGCGACTTCTAAGGCTTGGGGTAACACTTCTGGGAAGTAGGGGGCTAACTCCCGTAAGGCATTGGCTCGGTAGTATTCATCTTCAATGGCTCTAGCGACTTCTAAGGCTTGGGGTAACAAGGTTTCTGGTAACTGGGGGGCTAATTCCTGTAAGGCATAGATTCGGTATGTTTCATCTTCAATGGCTCTAGCGACTTCTAAGGCTTGGGGTAACAAGGTTTCTGGTAACTGGGGGGCTAATTCCTGTAAGGCATAGATTCGGTATGTTTCATCTTCAATGGCTCTAGCTGCTTCTAGGGCTTGGGGTAACACTTCTGGGAAGTGGGAGGCTAACTTCCCTAAGGCATCGGCTCGGTATGTTTCATCTTCAATGGTTCTAGCTGCTTCTAGGGCTTGGGGCAACACTTCTGGGAAGTGGGGTGCTAAGCCCACTAAGGCATGGGCTCGGTGTTTTTCATCCCCAAGGACTCTGGCAGCTTCTAAGGCTTGAAGTAATAACGTTTCTGGGAAATGGGGAACTAAGCATTGTAAAACATTGACTCGGTATGTTTCATCTTCAATGGCTCTGGCGGCTTCTAAGGCTTGGGATAACAAGGTTTCTGGTAAGTGGGGGGCTAACTTCCCTAAGGCATCGGCTCGGTATGTTTCATCTTCAATGGCTCTAGCGACTTCTAAGGCTTCTGGTAACACTTCTGGTAAGTGGAGGGCTAACTTCCGTAAGACATAGGCTCGGTGTTTTTTATTCCCAATGGTTCTGACGGCTTTTAAAGCTTCTGGTAACACTTCTGGTAAGTGGAGGGCTAATTTTCGTAAGGCATTGGCTTGGTCGAATTCATTCCCAAGGGCTCTGGAGACTTCTAAGGCTTGGGGTAACACTTCTGGGAAGTAGAGAGCTAACCCGCGTAAAGCATCGGCTCGGTGGTATTCATTTCCAATGGCTTTGGCGACTTCTAAGGCTTGGGGTAACAAGGTTTCTGGTAAGTAGGGGGCTAACTCCCGTAAGCCATCGGCTCGGTATTCTTCATTCCCAATGGCTTTGGCGACTTCTAAGGCTTGGGGTAACAAGGTTTCTGGTAAGTAGGGGGCTAACTCCCGCAAGGTATCCGCTCGGTAGTATTCATCCGCAAGGGCTCTGGCGGCTTCTAAAGCTTGGGATAACAGTTCTGGTAAGTGGAGGGCTAACTCCCGTAAGGCATAGGCTCGGTCTTTTTCATCCGTAAGGACTCTAGCGACTTCTAAGGCTTGGGGTAACAGTTCTGGGAAGTAGGAGGCTAACTCCCGTAAGGTATCGGCTCGGTAGTATTCATGCCCAATGGCTTTGGCGACTTCTAAGGCTTGAGGTAACAGTTCTGGGAAGTAGGGGGCTAACCTCCGTAAGGCATAGGCTCGGTAGTATTCATGCCCAGTGGCTTTGGCGACTTCTAAGGCTTTGGGTAACAAACTTTGGGGTAAGTGGGGTGCTAATCCCTCTAAGGTTTTGGCTCGGTAGTATTCATGCCCAATGGCTCTGACGGCTTCTAGGGCTTCTGGTAACACTTCTGGTAAGTGGGGGGCTAAGCTGACTAAGGCTATGGCTCGGTATTCTTCATACCCAATGGCTCTGGCTGCTTCTAAAGCTTCGGGTAATAAAGAAGACGGAACATACTCAAGGATTGCCTTTAAACACGCTACTTGACGTTGAGAATCTTTGCTCTGTCGAACATAAGCTAGTCCCTGGGCTGGCTTCCAAATTTCTTTCTCAAGTAATGCTGCCATTAGCTCTGGAAAAATATTTCCTGCCAAGCTGTTAAGTGAGGTAAATATCAGTGCATACCGACACTGTAAACTAATCGATTCTGCTCTATTTTCTTGAAAATCAGCTTCTGCTATTGCCCAAGCTCTCGATATATCCTTGACAAAATTGGCAGTTTTCCCCTCTCTCTCACACTGCAAAAACCAGCCGTTATCTCCCTCTGAAGTCTCTTCTTGCAGAAGTTGATGAATCTCATCTATCTTTTGGGCTTTCTCCATATGCCAGATTAACTGGCTATAGATATAACCATCATCGCTTAAGGTATGCCACAATCCGTTTTCTGTCTGTTTTCGATAACTTTCTAATAATTGCTGATGAGCTTCTGGGATTGCTAGTCCTAGCCCTGGTAATTGAGAGGCTTTTTCTGGTGTAGTAGAGCTTGGCAGCAGATTACGGGCTAAATCATGTAACAAGTCATGGAGGCGATAATTAGTTTGTTGTGTACTAGAGACACCAGGTAGTAATAAGGCTTTTTGTCGTAAGTATCTTAAAGTCTTTCTCGCTTGAGTTGAGTTACATTCCCATAAAGTTGTCGCCAGGTTGTCAGTGATGGTGACATCATCGGGTAGTACCCCTAACCAAGCAAAGCATTTTAACCTTTCAGCGGATAATCGCCTCAAACTGAGGTTAAAAGAAGCCACTAGACTGTACTTTTTGCGCTTGGCTTCACTAGTGGCTTCCTCTGCTTCCCATCGATCTAAGGTTTCTAAATTAGCAATCTCAGCTTGTAAGTCACCAAGTAACTCTTCCCAAGAGATGCCCTCACTAACTTGGGAGGCAGCTAATTCTAATGCTAGGGGTAAGTATCCTACTGTTTTGGCTAAAGTTTTAGCACGTTCTAGTTCTATCTTGGTTAGCTCGTTGTTGACACAGGAAGTTAATAACTCCAAGGATTGTTCTGAAGTCATTACATCCAAATCATAGCGAATCGCACCTTGAACGGGGGCTTCTCTTGTGGTTACTAACACTCGACAACCAGCCCCAGCTACTCGAAATGGTTCCACATGCTCAGGATGCCAAACATCATCGACTATTAGCAAGGCTTTTTTATCAGACAATAGGGTTCTTAGTTGTAAAGAAGCGGCATCTGAGTTAATCGGTTTAAAATCATAATCTCCTAATGCCTGTATCCAGGTACTTAAAAAGGATAAAATATCAGGCTGCTGACCTAAGGTTGCCCAAAAAATCCCATCGGGGAAATGGGATTGAACTTCTTGCTCATGGGCTAAAGCCGCAGCTAAAGTCGATTTACCAATTCCTCCTAAGCCATAGATAGCACTAATAACTAAAGTTCCGGCTCTGGCTGTTTCTTCAGCTAACAGGTGTTGTTTTAGTTCTTGGCTGAGTTCGGGACGCTCGACATAGTAAGTTGGTAGGGGTGGTGCTTGAAAAATGCCCGTTTTGTATCTGGCTACACTTTTAATCACACCGCTGTGTGCCAAATTTTGGGGTATTCCAGTAGGGGGATTTAACTTTGTCTGCTCCCTTTCAGACGAGTTCAGTCAAAAGTTAACGTCACCTTGAATTGTTGTGTTATGAAAAACTCCAGTGTGTCCTACATTACCTCCAGAAATTGTAGTTCCTTGGAACAGAGCATTGATTTTTTCAGCTAACTTGCTGGAGTTTTCAACTGTTGAAGGTTCAGACTTAATCTCTTCTATAACCTTTTGCATAGCTTCCGCCAGTTGCGAGTCTTCTTTAACCGTTGCCTCTATCTGTTGCACCACCTCAGCAATTTCTGGCTCAGCTTTAGCTGCTGCCTCTACCTCTAGCACAGCTTGACCAAAATCCAGAGGGGCTTCCTTGACTTGTTCAATAGCTGTAACTGTTTTAGGTGATTTACCTCTGAGACGTTGGAGTAAGGTTTCTCCTTGCTCAAATAGTTTTTCTCCGAATTTTTCTCCAGTTTTTTCCCAAGCTTTTGTAAAAAAGGGTACAGCCAAGACAGCAACAGCAATTTCCAGGGGTTCCATCGGTACTCTTAACCACCAGCACAATCACGATTTAGCTCCATCATAGCCAGTAGCATTAAGAGAGGCAGCAAAATAGTGCCGTGACACAGCTAATTTGGTAGTTTAGATTTTGGGGAATGCGATCGCGTAGCATGCGCTAGAAGTGAAAAGCGAGCAAGATGCTCGCACTACTGGCGTAACACAGCTAATTTGGTGGGTTAGAAACAGGTAGGGGAATGAGAGAATGTATGTAGTGCGAGCGTCTCGCTCGCTAGATGTCAAAAGGAAGCAAGATGTTTGCGCTTACGTACACGCTACGCGACCGCAGTACTAAAATCAGCATAGGTACAGCTGGAGATATCAACATTGGTGATATTTCTTCAAACAAAGGATAATCCAAACCCAAAGGTAGCGATCGCTGCTAGAGCAATGTGATAAGCTTGTGCGCATCTAACTTACAAGTTTTCACGCTAAGCGGAGAGGAATTAGCTACTTTTGCAGGGTGAGGTACATCCAATTTTCACGAACTATTCCCCATTCCCCATTCACAAAAACCAAGAACAAAAGTACCTCATCTAAATGAGAAACGCTATATTTATATACGCACACCTCTACCATTATAAAAGGAATAATAGCAGAAAATGACTGAAACTCAAACTAATCGCCCACTCCGCAGAGGCAGAATCTTTCCTGAGATTCAATGGTCTCCAGGAAAGAAAGCTAAAGCAGAAGCAGAAAGGAAAGAACTTTATCAGCGTTGTTGGCAAATTTTTGAGCGACTACAGCCCGAGCTAATCAAAACTCACTACAACTGGTTAATTTCTATAGAACCCGAGAGTGGTAATTACCTGATTGAGCCAGACATGATGGCTATGATGAACAAAATACGTCAGACCTACCCAGGTAAGAAAAACTTTATCTTTACAATTAACGAAACAGGAGTTTCCGGAACCATATGATTCAAGGTACATTTAGTAACGGAAATGAGCTGTTTTTTTCCATTGAGTTAATTACAAGTGAAGGACTAGGGCTTGAAGTTGATGCGCTTTTAGATACAGGATTCTCAGATTGGCTAGCGATTGATGAGCAAGACCTAAATGGCTTTGGCTGGCTATACATGGGCGATCAAAGGATGTTGACAGCAAGGGGAAATGCAGAGTTTAATATCTATCAAGGAAAAGTACGGATAGATGAACAAGAGTTTGATATTCCTGTTCATGTCGGAAAAGAAGTTCCAGAAATTTTAATCGGTCGTGGATGGCTGGAAACTCGACGCTTGGTAGTAGATATTCCGTCAGGAATTTTAACTTTGGGCTAATTTAAATTATCATCAATTAGTACTGACACAGGGACGCGGAGATTGAGACTAAACAGAAAACTCAACCAACCCCCTGAAAAGTAATCGTTACTAAAGAGCTATCAGCTAAGCTGGTGCTGTAGGCGATCGCACTAAAACTGTGGAATAGATTTTTCCCCTATCTCCCCTAAAACTTGGCAATTTGATTCCAGGCTTGAATCACTGTTTGCAAAGATTCTGGTAGTTCGTGTTGAGCCATATCGACATAACTAGTAGTACCCCCTTGGCTACTCATCACAACAGTTATATAGTCAGCAGCACCGACAGGAGGTGGATAACTCAGCTGGTTGAATTGAGCAAAGTCCACTTGTTCGAGCAACTGCTGAAATTGTTGCACTTCTTGGCTGGAAATCTGGGAAACTCGGGGTGAGCCAGTGCTACCATCACGATACTTCAACACCCGCATCACTTGTCCATCTTCCAAGAGTGTGGTTTCGTAGGTTCTACCAATAAAACCACCACTAGCGATCGCACGAAAAACAGTATCTTTAGCTAGAGGTGGTGGTAATTTGCTCATGGGAATCTGCACTGCTGGGCTGATAGTATTTGGTAAGTTACTCTCAGTTGGTAGTTGAGCGGTGGCTTTTTCTAATTTGACTACAGAGCCAGAATCATCAGTGCGATAGATCAAGGATTGTCCTTTACCTGCAACTGTTACCCGCCAACCGGGAACCAGAGCTTGAGTACATAGAGTATCTGGAGTACTGATACCCAGACAACCGTCGGGCCAAGTTTGCTGCTGTGTTTGGGTAATTTGGAGTTGGGAAATAGGTACAATAGCCTCTTGAGAGGCTGCCTGTAGTACAGCTTCGGCGACGGCACTAGGTAATTGAGCCTCGGTAGGATTACTTGTCTCTTCCTTAACTGATGGCAGCAAAGAGTTAGAGGAACTTTCAGGATTTTCCTCCGGTACGTTGCTGTTGGGGGAACTATTAGAAGAAGCCGAAGTTTGACAGCCCAAGGTTACAGTAGCACTCAAGGATAAAATACTAATTAACACTAGAACAGTAACAATTCGCTGGGGCTGAATGATTGGGAGAAAGTATTTCATAAGCCCTACTGGCGTGACACAGCTAATTTGGTGGTTTAGAAACAGGTAGGGGAATGTAGAATTTAGAATGCAGAATGTAGAATTTAAGAATGTAGTGCGAGCGTCTCGCTCGCGATCGGTCAAACGCGAGCAAGATGTTTGCGCTTACGCACACGCTACGCGAACGCACTACCCTATTACATCATTTTAGGTGTGCCACGCTAGTAACCGCCCTATTGATGATTTGGTGTTTTGAGATAAGCCGCTTGAGAGCGTTCCCAATAAATATAAGCTGTTCTATCTTCAGGATAGCGATCACAACATTCTTGAAATAAACGGGCGGCTTCTTGAAAGGCACTAGTATAATATAACATAACTGCCCTTTCAAACTTCTCTTTTGTGGCAATTTTAGCTTCCCGCAAGGCTCGAGGATCAGCGGAAAATACTTCAAATAAACCAACTGCTTTGGCTTTCCCTTTGGCTTTCACTTGTTCGATAAATCGTAAGTCGTATTCTAAGGGATTATTTAAACCTGCTAAGGTTTTATGGGTAATTAACAGAGAAACACCATAAGTTTTGGTTAATCCTTCCACTCGCGAGGAGAGGTTCACCGAATCCCCAATTGCTGTTCCATCCATGCGCCCAAATCCACCAACAGTGCCTAACATCAACAATCCCGTATGCAAACCAATACCAATACGAAGGGGTTTAAGATGCCTTTTTTGTCGATAGGCATTGTATTTTGTCAATTCCTCTAACATGGCAAGGGAACCTTTAACCGCATTATCGGCAGAATTGGGAAACAGTGCCATAATCGCATCGCCAATATATTTATCGATAAATCCTTGATATTTTTGAATTTGCGGCTCCATATAACCGAGATACTCATTAATAAAAGCAAAGTTTTCCGCTGGGTTCATTTGTTCGGAAATAGTAGTAAAATCCCGGATATCGGAGAATAAAACTGTCATTTCTCGTTCTACTTGGTCCCCTAATTCCACATCGACAATACTCTGCTTCTCTAGAAAGCTAAGAAACTGGTTAGGAACGAAACGCTCGTAAGCTGTATTTAAAGTAGTGATATTGTCATATAGTTGGGCATTTTCTAACGAGATAGCCCCTTGAGTGGCAAGAGCTCGCAACAGTGTCAAGCGCTCTTCGGTAAAGGCTCCCGTCGTCAGGTTATTTTCCAGATAGATAATGCCTTGGAATTTACCTTGATTAATTAAAGGAGTGCAAGCGATCGATTGACATTGATACTGTTGAATATAGGCATCGTTGGTAAATTTGCCTTCACGAGTAGCATCGTTCAAAACTAAGGTTTCGTGAGTGCGGGCGACATAATGGACAATTTTTGAGGAAAGTCTTGTACATTCATCAACAGGAAGAGATTGCAAGATAAAAACTTCCTCCGAATCAGCTTCCTTTGTCGCTTCAACCAATAAACTCTCACCCCTGGGCAAAATCAAGATACCTCGTTGCGCTCCAGCATTTTCCACAAGAATATCCATTAAGGTTGCCAGCAATTTATCCAAAACAATCTCACTGGAGATAGCATTAGTAGATTTGATTAAAGTCGCCAAATCTAAAACTTTATTATTAGTAGAATTGCTGGTGGTGCGAGTAGATAAGCTTCTATAATTAGCAGAGTTGGTAGTTGTAAATTGACACAATTGAGGATAGTTTTCTTCCAGGTGCTTAACTTTAGCTGTTGCTCCCCAGCGAGCATAGCAGTAGTGAGCATCCATCATATAAACCCGGGCAATTTTTTCCTGACCCCAGTTGAAATAAAATTTGGCTGCTAGTTCATTAGCAAGGGCTTCTTCTTGTATATATGCGTTTTCTTTAGCCTTAGCGATCGCTAAATTATAAAACTCAATGGCTTGAGCTTTTTCTCCTAGCACTCGATAGTATTCCGCTTCCACAAGATAGAACTTATGTAAATAATTCATTGGTGCAGAATCTGCCCAAAGTTGCATTTTCTCTTGATTAGCTCGCACTTCCTCCAACAGATGGAAAAAACAACCAAAATCCTCTTCCCTTCTGCCTTCTGTTCCCCTCCTTGGAGGGGTTAGGGGTGGGTTCTGCCTCCTGCCTTCTTTAACCAAAGCCAAGCGTACCAAAGAATTGTAAAAACACCAGACAGGAATTAGAACATGGCTGGTTGCAGCAGTTAAATATTGTTGGGCTGAGGTACTAGCAGTGAGGGCTTGTTCAAATTCTGCAAACAGGTAGCACAGCGTTGCTTTAGCAATATAAACTACCCATAGTCCAGTTCCATTTTTGCTGTTTTGGTAATAGGAAATTAATGATGCTTCATCCATTACCTCCCCCACTAACTGATGGGGTTGGTTGGATTGTCCCTGTAAATTTAAAACTGCTTGTCGAAAGGGTTGATTATAGCTCAGTGCCGTTTGTTGACCGATCGCCTCTAGCATTTGATTATAAGGCTCGATTTCTCGCTCCATCTCGCCCAGCTCTTTACCTGTAAGATAAAGGCGATAGTAATAACTATTATTGACATACCCAGCATAGGCAAAATCTCCCTGTTCCAAACCTACTAAAAAGGCATGTTGTAATGGCTTGATTGACTCTTTTAGGTGAATTCTCCAATGATTTATAAAGCTATAAACCATCATAAAAGTGCCTGCTGCAAACTGTCTGCCGTTAAGCTGGGAAAATACCTTTAAAGCAAGTTGACCATATTCATAACCGAGAGCAAATTCCCCCATAATACCGCAGAGAATCATCCCATAAGTTGCATAGCTAAAAGCAGAGGCTGGAGCGTTGCCAGAGGTAATCGAGAGCTCGACTTGTTTGAAGATGACGAGGGGAAATAAGGCAGGAACAGCCAAATAGGTTACGGGGGTAATCTTGACTAAAAGTGCTAAAGCTTCATGGATAAGTTGATCTTGCATTTGAGGCAAGTTGGCAAGCTCAGCAGGCTGGCGATTGCATAGAAGGGTTTGAATATTAGCAAAAGCGGGAGCAAAATCTTCCTGAGACGCTGCTTGAGGAAATTCGATGCCCAAGGAGGCAAGACTCTCCAAACCAGTAGCTAGAGCTTCCGCAAGTCGTCCTTGATTAGTATAAGCATCGAGTTTGATTTTCCCTAACTCCAGACGATCAAGGGGAGTTTTTGCTTCCTTAGCGATGGTAGCTGCTAATTCTTCCATCCATTCTAGCTCTGCGTTGAGGTAAGCAGCTTTGGCAGCTTCTTGATAAAGACTGAGGGTTAATTGGTATTGATTTTGCCAACATTGAGCATCCAGTAAGGACATTCCCAAGTTAAAGTAAGTGATGGCGGCAGCGTAAGCAGTTGCATCATTGGCTTTGCCTCCAGCTCTCAAGTTTAGGCGAGCTAATTTTTCTCGCTCCTCAGCATCATCAACCAGCTCAATGCCTCGATTGAGTTGATCGACAATATCGAAGAGTTGCTCTTCTTGTTGGGCTACAGGAATCTGTTCAAGTAGAATACGTCCAATTTGTAGATGCGTACTAGCTCTTTGGTTTTCAGGAATCAGACTGTAGGCAGCTTGTTGAATGCGATCGTGACTGAACTTATAAGCTTGAATAAGTAGGTTTTCATCCAGCTCGGATAAGGGAACAATCAAACTCCGCTCTAGGGCAATTTTTAACAGGTGAAAGCTTTCTTGAGGAGATTTTTGCTGGATCCAAGTTAGAAGTTTTAAGTCGAATTCTGCCCCCCAACAAGCAGCAAGGGATAAAATATCTTGGCTGGATGATGGTAATTTTTGGAGTTTGTTGACCATCAATTCCACCACATTATCAGTGAAACCTGTGGCTTGAATTAAAGCTATATCCCATTGCCAACTTCTGGATTGACTATCAAATTGCAGCAATCTTTGATTATATAATACTTGTAAAAATTCATTAACAAAGAAAGGATTACCCCCAGTTTTTTGCCAGACTAACTGGGCTAAATCCTGAACAGTTTCAGACGTATGCTTGAGGGTATCGCCGATTAAGCAAGCAATTCGTTCAAGGGGTAAAGTATTTAAAGTAATTTGGGCGATCGCTTGGTCATTTTGCTGGAGTTTTTCCAGGGCAATTGCTAAAGGATGACTAACAGAAACTTCATTATCGCGATAAGCACCCAACAGGAAGAGATATTGAGTTTTTCCTTCAACTAAGATACGTTTTACCAGTTTCAATGTCGCCAAATCTGCCCATTGTAAATCATCAAGGAAGATAGTTAAAGGATGCTCATAGTTACAGAAAGCACGGATAAAATTACCGAAAACTAGGTTAAAACGATTTTGTGCTTCGTTAGCTCCTAATATAGGAACCGGAGGTTGTTTACCAATAATCAGTTCTACTTCTGGAATAACATCAATAATAAGTTGTCCATTACTTCTCAATGCCTGCAATAATTTTTCTCGCCAGATTTGTAATTGCGCCTCGGTTTCTCCCAATAATTGTTCAATCAACCCTCGAAAAGCTGCTACTATGGCAGAATAGGGAACATTGCGCTGAAACTGGTCGAATTTCCCGGAAATAAAGTAGCCTCGACGTGCAGTGATAGGTTTGTAAAGTTCTTGCACTAGGGATGATTTACCAATACCGGAATAACCCGCCACCAACATTAGTTCTACTCCTCCCTGGGAGGATTCAGAAGGGTTGGCAACTCTCTCAAACGCCTCGAGTAACATGGCGATTTCTCCTTCCCTGCCGTAGAGTTTTTGGGGAATTTGAAAGCGGGCAGAAATATCCTGTTTCCCCAAGGGAAAAGCAACAATATTTCCCGTTGCCTCCAGTTGTCGGCGACACTCTTCTAAATCAGCTTTTAACCCATAAGCACTTTGATAACGATCTTCGGCATTCTTTGCCATCAATTTCATGACAATATCGGCAATAATTTGAGGAATTTCTTCTGTGTTACCTAATGGCGGAGGCATTCTAGCAAGATGACAATGGACTAATTCCAAGGGTTCGGAACTGTCAAAGGGTAATTTCTCCATCAGCATTTGATAGAAGCTGACGCCCAAAGAATAAAAATCAGTACGATAATCTAAACCCCGATTCATTCTCCCCGTTTGTTCTGGGGACATATAAGCCAGCGTTCCTTCTAAAACTTGGGGATTTTTGAGGGTAGGATTTTCTCTGCTCAGTTGGGTAGAAATGCCAAAATCAATAATTTTGAGTTCTTTGGTTTGCGGGTTAACAACAATATTGGCGAGATTAATATCTTTGTGGATAATATTTTGTGCATGAATTTGTTCTAAACTTTCAGTAATAGCGATCGCGAAGTACAAAAATTCTCCTAGAGAAAGTTGTTCGCGCTTTTTGAGCCATTGTTCTAAGGAAATGCCCCCAAAGTCTTCCAGGATAATGGCATAGCTTCTTTCCCATTCTTCGAGGCAATAGGCTTTGACAATCCCAGGTGCATCTAACTGGTAAGTGAGGTGATATTCTTGCTTATAGCGTCGAATTTGCTCCGAGGTAGGATAGTCTCGGTTCAGAAATTTGAGGATAACGGGTTGACAATCAGCAACTCGTCGAGCACGATACACTTGGGAATTCGCGCTATTATGAATTTGAATAAAATCCTCGTATCCGTCAAGAGCAACCATGAAATGTGGGATGGGAAGAAAATAAGCACTATTCTGGTTCTAACATACAATTTATAGGCAATAGGCAATAGGCAATAGACAATAGGCAATAGGCAATAGGCAATAGGCAATAGGCAACAGACAATAGAAGAAATAAATAGGGAGATTTTTTTTCAGAAGAAAACGACAATCTAGTTCTACTACTTCAAGGTGTAACATCAATTGGGAAAAGGTTAAAGGTTAACTGAACCTATGAACAAGCCTTTCACCCTTGCCCTTTTGCCTTTTGCCTTTTGCCTCTCGTCACAATAACCTATACAACTCTCGCCCGATTTGGTATAAGACATCCTACAATTGATACATTTATCATTTTGACAATTAAGTTTTTAGAAGTTTACAAGAGCATATGGTGACTTATTGGATGACGACGGTAGTTTGGGGAGTAGGTTCTATTGTCTGGGTAGAACTAGTGCGAGATTTATACCACGTTTTATCCCATCATTGGTCACCCTTATATCGACTACATGCATGGCATCATCGGGTGTTCCGTACTGATTTAACCCCAGTCAATGAAGAAATTTATCGACAAGCTCATTGGCGCAATGATGTGCCTGAAGCTCTGGTTATGTTGCTCTTGAGCTGGCTGAGTTGGTGGTTTGCCTATCTTTGGGCACCAGAGCACCAACTACCAGCTTTAACAGGTTCTCTCTATACTCTAGTCTTTTTAGCCAGTGCGATCGCTCGTGGTATTGGTATCAAAGGAGCTGATGAATTAACTGATTTAACTCATATGCCTGGCTCCTTTCTCACCCCACCTGCGAGCTGGAGGGTAAATCGCCCCTACCACTGGAAACATCACTTTGATAACCAAAAAGCCTACTATTGTGGCACTTTCACTTTCGTAGACAAACTTATGGGTACGGCTGTTTCTCTCAAAGGTAAAACCATTGCAGTTACTGGAGCATCGGGAACTTTAGGCAAAGCACTCTTGCAACATCTTCACCAGCAAGGAGCAAAACCAATTGCTTTGACTTCTAAAGAGCAAACAATTAGTTTGACGGTGAAGGGGGAAAGTGTGCCAGTAAAAACCATTACCTGGCAAGTGGGGAAAGAGTCGGATTTGGCAACACAATTGGAGAAAGTGGATATACTGATTCTCAACCACGGGATTAATGTGCATGGAGAAAGGAGCACAGAAGCCGTCGCCAAATCCTATGAAGTTAATACCTTTTCTAGCTGGCGGTTGTTGGAGTTATTTTTAACTACTGTTCGGACTAATAAAGATATTGCTTGTAAGGAAGTTTGGGTGAATACTTCCGAAGCAGAAGTCTCTCCAGCCTTTAGTCCCCTGTATGAGCTAACTAAACGAGCATTGGGAGAGTTGGTAACTCTGCGGCGTTTGGATGCTCCTTGTGTAGTGCGGAAACTAATTTTAGGACCATTTAAGAGTAATTTGAATCCGATTGGAGTGATGTCTCCTGACTGGGTTGCTCAGCAAATCGTGAATTTGGCGGTGAGGGATGTGCGCAATATTATTGTGACGATTAATCCTTTAACTTTTGTCGCCTTTCCTCTCAAGGAATTTTTGGTAGGAATCTACTTTAAGCTGTTTAGTCGCAAGAGTGCTGGTTAATTTTTCAGCTACCAGCTCCTGACTTTTAACGGAAATTTCTAAAATTTAGTTAGGAGTCAGGATTCAGGAGGGATGGCACGCTTCATAAGCGCAAATGTGAGCAAATTCGTGAGCTGGGGTCAAGGGAAAAGCAAAACAATCACTTTCCCATTCCCCATTTCCAAAAACAGTGATAGACCTATTTTGTAAAGTTTTATATAATTTATGGTTGTTTAATCTACAAATGAATAAGCTTAAATATACGTAAATACACCTAGGTTGATTGCAACAATCCTTAGAATAATTTACCACCTTTGGAGAACGACTTATAAAAGGGATATTAAAGCCCGGATTTGTCATCAAAAAAACGCTATACGAGGTAAAAATGGATATTTCAGCACAAAGAATGATGGTGAGTAAAGAACAAGTACTTGCTATCTTGTTGATGCGCTTTCATATTCAACCGTCAAAAGCTACTTTAATAGTGCAAAAATGGTTTACACAACACCCAGCAGAAACCTGGGAAACTTTAAAAACCTTGTTAAATCAAAACCAAGTCATTGTTTCTGAGGGATTACTCAAAGGTGGCCCCAAATCTAGCAGCCCAGAGAGTCACACACCTAAATACCGAGGAGTGGAATACCCAAAGGCTTCCCAACCTTTGTCGCAATTGAAGGACAATAACTCACGGACGAAGGGGAGAACATATCGAGGTATAAAGTATTAAGAATGTAGAATTTAGAATGTAGAATTTAGAATTCTTGAATAAAGCAACAATTTTGCGATGGGAGTTGTCAATATTAAAATAACAACTTAAGTTAATAATGGCTTCTCCGTTGCGCGGCAATTCCTCTGCCACTCAACTTTGCGTGCGTGAGAGGGATGTTTCTGCCGCATTTTGTTGTAAAGATGTCACAACCAGTTCAGCCGCCTGAAATACCGGCAATTATTTCACCTGTAACCAACGAATGCTCAAATGGGACACCGCCGGTATCGGTAACAGCTTGTGTGCGTAGCAGTGTGTGTGAACAACCAATGCAGACAAGCAGAGTACCTGCTGCGCTAACTTTTCCAGAGACATTGGACTCAGAAAATTCCTGCTTCCTTAATATTGCTAAAAGTGCTGCCCTGCTAGGTCCTCCCATCTCAGTTAGTTATTTTGTACAGCCTACATTTGGGAGTCAACTAAATTCCTACAACAATAGTACTTTGGCATTAAAAAATGACAAAGGTCAACTCAAAACTAAAGAACAAGGTGTCACACAGACAATTAATCAACCTGACACGAAGAGCTATACCAGAACCAACTTTTCCCTAGCTCTTCGCCCATCCCCAAGCTCTGATTCTTTATTTAAGAATGAGTTAAACACACCCATCATCAAACGTATTGTCACTCAAGAGCGGGGAGGAGAACTCAGAGAATTTGAGTTTAGTGTCCCACCAGCAACCACTCAAAACTTACCAGATGCAGAAGGTGCAGCTGAGCCAGAAGATACTGTACCGCAACCTCCAGCCATCCCAGAGGTGGAGATTCCTATACCCACACCTGCCGCCGAACCCATTGGTGTGATTGAATTGACAGCAGACACTCAAGAATATGACGAACAGCGACAAATAGTTACAGCTGAAGGTAATGTCATCGTGCGCTTTCAGGGAGCCTTACTAGATGCTGACCGCGTGCAAATTAACTTACCCAATCGTATTATGGTCGCAGAGGGCAATGTTGCTTTAACGCGAGGTGAACAGATACTGCGGGGTGAGAGATTTGAGTATTACTTTGTCCAAGATAGTGGCGTTGTATACAATGCTAGTGGTGAGCTTTATACAGCCTCATCAGACACTGATTTAGCTGAGTTTCCCTCCCCTGACGATAGTGAGCAGACAGTAATACCACGACCATTAAGCGATCGCATTACCAGTAATCAACCCCTACAAGGAGTAACCAATCCAGGAGGTTATTCCTTTGTAGTCGGTTCTTCCCTAGCATTGGATCCTCGGAGTGGTACCACATCAACGCCTAGAACACGCACTGGAGGTTCTATTAACCGCTTTCGCTATCAAGCAGATCGAGTTGATTTTGAAGGCTCAGAAGCGATCGCAACCAATATGCGGATTAGTAATGACCCCTTTTCTCCTCCAGAGTTAGAATTGCAGGCGAAAACAGCCCGGTTTCGGCGCATTTCTCCTTTATTAGATGAAATAGTTGCCTCTCAACCTCGTCTGGTTTTTGATCAGAGCTTTTCAGTACCGACATTTCGCAATCGTGTTTTAATTGATCGTCGTCCCAGGGAACCAGGTTTATTCAACTTTGGCTTTGATGATGATGACCGCGGTGGCTTATTTGTAGAGCGTCCCTTTGAACTATACAACAGTCCTACTGTAAGATTTAGCATCACACCACAATACTTTCTGCAAAGGGCAATCTTTGACGAGAATCCGATTGACCCTAGTGTATTTGGTTTCAAATCTCGACTAGATGTTTTCCTTGGTCCCCGGACAAGTTTAGTCGGCTCTTTAGCTGTCACTAGTTTGGATTTCGATGAGATAGATGACGAAACAAGGGCAAGTTTGCGGCTACAGCAGATTATCGGCACAACTTTGCCTCATACTCTTAATCTGGAAGCAAGCTATCGCGATCGGCTTTTCAACGGTTCTCTTGGTTTCCAAACTGTCCGCAGTAGTATTGGTGCAGTTCTGCTTTCGCCAGTAATTCCTTTAGGTAACACCGGAATCAACCTTACCTATCAAGCAGGGATTCAAAATATCAATGCTAATACCAACCGATTAGATTTACTACCAGCAGTCAGAGATAATAATCGCATCAACCTGACACGCTATCAAGCTGCTGCTTCTTTGAGCCGAGGTTTTTTACTCTGGCGTGGTAAAGCTTTGCCAGCAACTCCTGAAGCAGGATTACGATACACACCAACGCCAGTAGTTCCTTATCTAGCATTTAATACTAATTTGATTGGTGTCACTAGTCTTTATAGTAACGGTGATAATCAAAATTCCCTGAGCGGTAGTGTTGGGCTAGTAGGACAAATAGGTCATTTTTCTAAACCTTTTCTGGACTATACCGGTTTTAATATCCGCTTTACTCAGGTAGCTGTAGGTGACCTATCACCTTTTCTCTTTGATAGAGTTGCAGATAGAAGTGTTCTTAGCGGTGGTATTACCCAACAACTCTACGGTCCATTGAGGCTTGGTTTTCAAACTTCACTCAACTTAGACACTGGTGAAGAAATCAGTACTGACTATTTTTTAGAATACCGTCGTCGCTCCTACAATATCATCGTGCGTTACAACCCAGTACAGGGACTCGGTTCTGTAAGCCTGAGGATTAGCGACTTTAACTGGACAGGTAATCCAGGGCGTTTTGATGGACGTCCTGTTATACAGGGGGTTACTCATTGACATCCTCCTCGCCCTTGAAGGACGGGGATTCCTACTAGCCGAACAGTGTTAACTGCACGTACTTTAGGCGGGTTGACGCTTCACAGGATGCTGCTCCCTTTGCGGAAG
>Ga0207422_1003267_pt1 | contig 16840 bp, 10 predicted proteins | sample MarCyaLeptolynsp_FD_187757 | JGI IMG/M metagenome (GOLD analysis project Ga0207422, IMG submission 187757) | Marine cyanobacterial communities from Panama - species 1 Leptolyngbya sp. (SPAdes) | ecosystem: Environmental > Aquatic > Marine > Unclassified | place: Panama: Panama City | collected...
ATTTTTCTTGATCCAAAACATTTACCTGATTGCACAAAACGGATTGGTGGATTTCTCTTTTCCAATAGTCGTTGAACCTCCATGGCCTGAATAAACAACAGTATCATCGTCAAACGTGAAGAACTCATTGTGAATGCTGGCGATGAGTGTATCGAAATCTCCACCAGGCAAGTCAGTCCTTCCTATACTACCGTCAAACAATACATCTCCGCCAATGATAAAGCCTTCTGACTTATTATAGAAAGCAATATGACCAGGAGCGTGCCCGGGCACAAAGAGAATGTCCAAACGAGAATCTCCGAAATTTATACTTTCATCTGCCTTTAACAGCTTGTCAGGAGAAACGGCCTGATAGTTTTGGAAGCCATAACTTGGAGCATAAGCTTCAACCGATCTTAAGGTATCAAGATCCATCTCTCCAATCCAGAGCGGAACGTTGAAATGACTTTTTACGAAGTAATTACCCAATACATGATCAATATGACCATGTGTATTAAGTATCAGCTTCACTTCTAAACCATTGTCTTCGATAAAACCGACAAGTTCTTGTTGTTCTCTTGGGTCATAACAACCTGGGTCAATAATCAGCGCTTCTTTGGTTTGATCGTAGACAACATAAGTGTTTTCCATGAATGGATTAAAAGTGAAAGCTTTTAACTGCATAGTTTGAATTCGTGTTGGGCCTAAATTTCATTTAATAAACCGCATTTATCAAAAATACTTCATTTAATTTCGCTCCATGCAGGTGGATTATCTGGTTGTTGGGCAAGGCTTGGCGGGAACGGTTTTTTGCGAACATATACTAAAATCGGGGAAAACGGTTTTAGTAGTAGATGACCCAAAACTCTCGAATTCCTCAAAAGTTGCAGCTGGACTTTATAACCCTATTACTGGTCGCAAATTGGTTAAGACTTGGAATTGCGATCCACTGTTCGAATATCTGGTGCCATTTTATCGATCACTGGAAGACAAATTGGGACAGAACTTTCTTGTGGAGATGCCTATTTATAGGCCTTTCCCTTCCACTGAAGTGCTTAATGAATGGATGGGTAAAAGTGCTGAAGCCGGTTATGCCTCTTACGTGAAGGAAATCAAAAGTACTCCAGGCTTCACAGCGGATATTAGGAACGACTATGGTGGCCTTTTGCTGAATAACAGTGGCTATGTTGATACGGATAAGCTGATTCGTTATTACCGAGAATTCCTTGAAACTGAAGGATTGATTTTGAATGAGAAGTTCGATCATACGCAGCTTATTATCAAGAATGGAGGTACTAGATATAAAGGAGTTGATGCAAAGCGTATTGTATTTACTGACGGAAGATCTGTTGAAGAAAACCCATACTTTCAATGGCTACCCCTGAGGCCCGTTAAAGGTGAACTTCTTTATATAAGGACAAGTGCAGTTTTCGGTGTTATATATAACAAAGGCGTATTCGTGATCCCACTTTCTGATGGTATATGTAAGGTGGGTGCCACTTATGACAATAAAAACCTTGAAGAGACTATAACTTCTGAGGCCAAAGATGAGTTAGTAAATAAGCTGAAAGAGTTGGTAAAATTCGACTTTGAGGTCATTGATCAAAAAGTAGGTATTCGACCGGCTACAAAAGACAGAAAGCCTTTTGTAGGTAGGCACCCGAGATTTCATAACCTTGTAATTTTTAATGGGCTAGGAGCAAAGGGTGTTTCTTTGGCACCATTTTACGCTAAACAACTACTGGCTCACTTAGAGCAGGGAGATGAATTGGATAAAGAGGTCAATATTGAACGCTTTTTTTCGTTATTTTAAAAATTCTTTTGGGATCGTCACTTCTATGAAAAAAGCCTTACTAAGATTGCCGGCAGCGTGCCTGTTCCTTCTATGCATCTTGGCGAATCAATCGCTAAATGCACAAGCTTTTAAGGAAGAGTTTGGTAAGAATAGAATTCAATATAAGACCTTCAATTGGAGTTTTTACAGTTCTGAAAACTTTGAGGTTTATTACTATGGCAATGGTAGTGCCATGGCCAATAGAACAATAGAATACCTTGAGACCCAATTCAGTAAAATAACAGAGACAATAGGCTATTTCCCTTTTGCAAAGACAAGGGTGTTTTTATATAACTCCGTTGTGGATAAGCAGCAGAGTAATGTAGGACTTCGGAGTAGTGATTTTACAGTAGGTGGTCAGACGAATTTTGTTCAGTCTCAAGTAGAAATAGCAAATACTGGTGACTTCGCTTCCTTTAAGAAGAAAGTCATGTTTTCGATCACTGACATGCTCATTCAAGAGATGTTGTATGGTGGAAATATTGCTGAAATGTTTCAGAGTTCTCTGACATCTCCTATCCCTGTATGGTTTACAGGCGGTATATCTAGTTTTATCGCTTATGGTTGGACAAAAGAGTCGGACGATGCCGTTAGGGATTTCATTGCTAATAACACTCAGAATAAGTTTCAGAAGTTAAGTACACAAATGAATCTGTTGTTGGGTCAGTCCCTATGGAACTATATGACACAACGATATGGTCAACGCAGTATATCGAATATCTTAAACTTAGCTCGAATCATTCGCAATGAAGAGAACAGTATTGAAAGAACTTTAGGAGTTCCTTATAGCCAATTTTTGGATGATTGGAGAGACTTTTATGAAACCTCAAAGTCCACGATAAGTAGAGATACCCAAGTGCCTAATCCGGATTATATCGTTAGTGGTAGAAACCGGTCCTCAGCTACCTTCACAGATTTGGCTTTCAATTCTAGTGGTAGTTATCTAGCATATGCCAAAACAATGGATGGCCGATTTGAAATTGATGTGATCAATACACGGAGTCAGAGTACAACCACAGTTTATAAGGCAGGCTTAAGACTTATAGATCAGGAAGTAGATAGTGCATTGCCACTTTTGAGTTGGGCAGACTCAACCACCCTGGGGATTATTTATGCCGAAGAAGGATTTAACGTTTTGGCTGTGAAGAGAATGGGAGTTAAGGGAGAACAAAAATTACGTATTCCGTTGCTCTCAAATATTCAAAGTTTTGAATTTAAAGAGGGTGGTAGGCAAGCGGTAATGACGGGTGACATTAATGGTGTGAGCGATGCTTTTCTTTATAATCTAGTGAGAGGCCAGGTCAGAAGGATCACTAACGACAATTTTGATGAGCGAGATATTTCCTATATCCCTGGTACAAACCAGGTGGTTTTTAGTTCTAATAGAAAGTCAGATAGTGTCTTCGTTACTGGGCCGTTGACTCTAGAAGCCGTTGACGACAACCAGTTTAATTTGTTCTCATATGATTTAGACTATCCGGATAGCGCTTTCAATAAACTTACAAATGCCCTTGCTTCTAATGTCAAGTCATTTGCTCCTAATACAACGGACGTTTATTACTTAAGCGATCAGCAGGGAATTCACAACATGTTTAGGTACAACGGCCTTGATTCTATTAGTACGCAGGTCAGTAATTTCTCATATGGCATCAAAGACTATTCCTATGATTACCGAAATCGTAGATTGGCCTATATATCTATTTCCAATGGAAAGGAGGGTGTTTTTTACCAGAGTTTTGATGGAGTAACTTCCACTTTTAGTTCTGTAACACCAAGAAGGGCCTTAGAAGTAAGTAAGATATTAGCGGAACAAAGGAAGGCGCGAATCGCTTCTGATCCGGCACTGGTGGATTCTATTCAGAATAGCATAGAGTTTAATCCAGTAAGACCTCCAGAGCAAAAGCTAGACTCGTTGAAGGCCGGAGCAATTGATACTGAAAACTATCAGTTCAACAGGAAGACTAAGGTAGACACGCGCGATTATCAATTTGAAAAGCCCAAAGACGACCCTACTACTGCAGGAAGAGGCTTCTTGAATATCTATCAGAACAGCGAATCTGAAGAACGCATACAGGGCCCGAAGCTTTATGAGAATAGGTTTCAGACCGATAACCTCCTAACCACATTTGTAATTGATGAGCTAAGGGCATTTTCTCAGCTATTCGAGATTCAAATGAATGATTATCTGGAAAACCATAGATTACGTGGTGGGCTTCTCGTACCGATCAGCCTAAATCAAGGATATGACATCTATGCTGAGTATGAATACTTGAAGCATCGCATTGATGCAAAGGTGAAGTACTTCAGGCAGTCTATAGTCACAAGAGATAGATCTACATTCTTAGATCAACGTTATAATCTAAACCGTATCGAGTTAGGCTTCAGTTATCCTATAAATCCGCTATTGAGAGTTGAGGCGAACCCTTTTTATACGCAGACACGATTTATTGATAGAGATTTTAGATTGCTGATTCCTAATCCTGCAGTAAACCCATCACGATTTAATGATGAGGCTAATGCAACAGCCTCTTATGTTGGCTTGACCTCAACATTAGTCTTTGATAATAGCGTTGTAGTTGGTACTAACTTGCATGAAGGTACGAGAGCCAAGCTTACAGTTGAAGCGCATGGTGGTCTCAACGCTGCGAGCAGAAGCTTCAATAATGTTGAGCTGGATGTAAGGCACTATCAAAAAATAAACAAAGGTATTTATCTAGCCGCTAGGTTTTATTTTGGATCTTACTTCGGTAAGGCTCCGAAGCGATACTATCTGGGAGGTATAGATAATTGGCTTTTCAATAGCACCCAAATTCGAGATCCTGAAACAGATGATTTAGCCTTTCAGCCACTTTTTACGTCAGTTGTAAATAATACTGGTGTAAACCCAAATAAGAGCGACATCCTCTTCAATCAGTTTGTCAATCTTAGAGGTTATGATTACAATACATTTCAAGGCAGGAATGTAATGACCTTCTCAGGAGAGCTTCGCTTTCCTCTTGATCAACTATTGATTAATAGCGATTTGAAGTCTAACTTCTTGAAAAACCTTCAGATCATTGGCTTTTATGATATCGGTTCTTCATGGGATGATTTATCACCTTTTGAAGAGCGTAACAATCAAAACATTGAAGAGATCAGAACTGATGGTTCACCGTTTTCTGCGGTGATTAATAACTTTAGCAACCCTTGGTTGCAAACTGCTGGAGTTGGTATGCGAACTATGCTGCTAGGCTTCTATTCAAGACTGGACTTTTCCTTCCCGATTCAGAATTTCTCTGTGCTGAGCCCTACTTTTCAGTTATCTGTCGGATACGATTTTTAATCCTGTTTTATTAACGAGCTAATTCGTCTATTTTTACGCCCTAGACGAAAGATATATGCTAAAATCTATGACCGGCTTTGGCCGATCCAAGGGACAAAGAAGTGGTTACAATGTGACGGTAGAGCTAAAGTCATTGAACTCTAAGTTCTTGGATGCTCAAATAAGAATCCCTAAGAATTTTTTAGATAAGGAATTGGAGTTGCGAAGTCAACTGGCCAAATGGCTGAATCGAGGTAAAGTAAGCTTGTCCATTGATTTGGTCAACGAAGAAGGGGGCGTTGATGCTCAACAGGTAAATGAGTCTCTTTTTAAGGCTTATTACAGTGATTTTGAGCGCTTGGCAGATCAAGTGGGAGCGGCTAAGGAAGATCTCTTTCGAATTGCGCTACACAGTCCAGATGTCTTAATTCCTCAAATGGAAGATGAGGAATTACTGAAAGAGCAGTGGGCCTTTATTCAGGAACATTTTCAAAAGGCTATAGGGGCAATAGATGAGTTTCGCATGCAAGAGGGGGCCACACTTGAAAAGGAGTTAAAAGGCTACATCGCGAATATTGATAAGTTTTTGAAAGAGATAGCTGTTCATGATCCTGAACGTGTATTGGTGATCAAAGAGAGGATTCAGAAGCATCAACAAGAACTATCGAACTCTGATGTTTTTGATGAAAACCGTTTTGAGCAAGAAATGATTTATTATATCGAAAAATTCGATATCAGTGAAGAGATAGTTCGTCTGACTAATCACTTGTCTTATTTCAATGAGGTGATAGCAGAAAAAGAATCTCAGGGCAAGAAGCTCGGGTTTATCTCGCAAGAAATAGGGAGGGAAATCAATACGATTGGTTCTAAGGCCAACTACGCACCTGTACAGAAGTTGGTGGTCAATATGAAAGATGAGTTAGAAAAGATAAAAGAACAGTTGTTGAACATTATATAAAAAGGGAGCCGTAAGGCTCCCTTTTTATTTGAGTCTGAAGGTGATGAATAATGTCATTGGAGATTTGACAGGTACACCACGCTGTTTACCGGGGTTCCATTTGGGCGATTCTTTCAAAACCCTGATGGCTTCTTGGTCGCAACCATTGCCTATTCCGCGGATCACTTCTATATCAGACAGATTACCCTCTGCATCCACATAGAACTTTAGGAATACTCTTCCTGCTGTACCGGCTCTTTTAGCTCGTTTGGGGTATTTGAAATTCTTTTTCAAATATTTCATCCATGCTTGGTTACCACCTGGAAATGAGGCCTGCTCTTCAACGACAAGGAACTCTGATACTGCCTCTTCGGGCGGCATGGGAGGCTCATCAGCTACAGTGGGTATTGCATCTTGCATGGGTTCAGGCATTGGCTCAAGGATCTTACGAGTATCAATCTTAGGCATGTCTGATAAGACAACGGCCTTAGGAAGTTTGGGCTTAATTGGTTCAGGCTTCTTAGGCTGATCGAATTCGGTGATCGGAATAGTGGGGGTATACGTCTCAAATGGGGACTGTGGTTCTGGTAGCACCTGTGGCTCGTAGCTTGACCTAATGTTGAATGTCATTGATACCAGAAAGGTGCTTGTCAAGAGCCCTAAAGCAAGAATCAATGGCCTATGTAGATTATAATCGATATTTCGGTTCTTTTTGATTTCCATAACTATTTATTTAGTTAATACACATAAAAAAAATGCACTACCTCAGACTAAAGACCACACGTATGGTCATTCGAGATTTTACAGCCCTACCTCTTTGCAAACCTGGGTTCCACTTTGGAGATAAGCGGAGTACTCTAACTGCTTCCTCGTCACAGCCACCGCCAACTTCTCGAATGACTTCAATATCGGATATCACTCCCTGCTTGTTGACGACAAAGGAGAGCATAACCGCACCGCTTAAATTCATGCGTTGTGCTTGTTTTGGGTACTTTAGATTGTCTCTGAGAAACTTCCTCCAAGCTTTCTGACCTCCAGGAAATGAGGCTTGTTCTTCTGGAAAGAGCATGATCTTATCTGCAACTTCTTCTTCTTGTTCTGGTTCAAAGACGACATCATCGATTTCGGTATCTTCAGTAATGTCTACGTCAATGTCGATATCGATTTCTTCATCTATTTCTTCGTCATCAGGAATATCAATGATCTGAAAATGTTTCACTTTAGGAGGATCCTTTGGTGGTTGTTCGGTCTGCGGTATTTCCAATATATCAGGGAAATCATCATCTAGTGTCCCCAGGTCCATGAGATCACCCATGCCTGAGTCTTTCCATTCAAACGCGATTACAGTTATACTCAGACTAGTGACAAGGCCTATCATCATGAATAGGGCTGACTTTCGTGAAAGGTCGGCTTGTATTGTTTTCTTTCTTTCCATGGCTGTAGTTTTAGTTTAACAACTAATTCTTTAGTTATAAGAGTTAAAATAAAGACCCAACTTAGTGGGTCTTTAATGTTATTTAAGTCTAAATACGATTCTTAAAGTCATTCGCTGAATTACAGCTTTACCTCTTTGCTTACCTGGTGTCCATTTAGGAGATGCTTTTAGCACCCTCACGGCTTCTTCATCGCATCCGCCACCAACTTCTCTAATCACCTGAATGTCAGAGATTGTTCCGGTTCTGTCTACGATAAAGGATAGGTAAACATTACCCTCGATACCCATTCTCTTTGCTTGCTTAGGGTATTTTAGGTTTTTTCTAAGAAACTTATTCCAGGCACTTTGTCCACCTGGGAAAGCAGCGTCTTCTTCAACAACCAAGAATACCTTGTCAGCTTCTTCTTCTTCTGGTTCTTCTTCGAAAACAATTTCTTCTACTTCCGTCTCTTCAGTAATCTCAACGTCAAGATCGATTTCAATCTCTTCCTCGATTTCTTCTTCGTCAGGAATCTCAATAATTTGAGGTTGCTTCACTGGTGGTGGAGGTGGTGGTGGTTGCTCCGTAGGAGGGATTTCTGTTAGTTCTTCAAAATCGTCATCTGCCATTCCCAAATCCATCAACTCACCTTCATCGTATTGTTTATACTCGAAGGCCATCAATGTGATTCCGAGGCTGACAATCAGACCTACCATGATAAACATGGTTGACTTCTTGTTTACGTCCGCTTGCGGAGTCTTTTTGGCTTCCATAATTCTCGGGTTAGATTTTAAAACTATAACATTAGTTTATAAATCGCAAACTTATTTTTGTTAAATATATAAAAAACTAATACACCAAAAATAGCCCCTACGACATTTGCGATTAAATCGTACAAATCTGTTGATCGGCCAGGTGAAAAATTCTGAAGAAATTCCAGTCCAGCACTATAAACTATGCTTATAGTTAACGATCGAATCAGCATAGATGTTTTGGTTTTACCCAGGAACTTAGTTTTGAGTCCTCCAAATAGTAAAAGCCCACTGAATAGGGCGAATACACCTATGTGGGCTAATTTATCGTAAGAAAGCAATTTTGATTCTGGAAAAGACTCTTGTGGTAAGAGCATGAGAAAAGCCAGTATTAATGCCCAAATTATAGCAGGCATTAAGAAAAGCCATTGCTTTGGCTGAACCTGGAGATTACCCTCCAATATGGGCTTGATAAGATTCAGCTGCCATTAGGTTCTCCACCTCACTCGAATCACTGATTTTTATCTTGATCATCCAACCATCTTCATAAGGACTCTCATTAACAGTTTCTGGACTGTCTTCCAGGTTCTCGTTGAACTCAATGATTTCTCCAGAGAGGGGCATAAAAAGATCTGATACTGTCTTTACTGCCTCCACCGTGCCAAACACTTCGCCTGCATCAATGGTTTCTCCTTCAGTTTCAATTTCAACATAGACAATGTCTCCTAATTCGCCTTGGGCGAAATCGGTGATGCCAACTGTGGCAATGTCACCTTCTACTTTGATCCATTCGTGATCTTCGGTGTATTTGAGTTCTGCTGGTATATTCATAATCGGATTTTCTAGCGCCTCAAAAATACACGCTTTCATGAGAATTGCAGAATTATTGAGACAAATTGAATTGAATTCTCCCACCAAAGGAAGTTCTGGCATTTAAGAAGCTGGTTGATACTCTTGGGTCGTTCACATTTCTATCAAAATAGAGTGTCAATTGAAGGGCCTGACTGATATTATAGTCAAGTGTTGGACTTAGTCTGAAAATCCGAATACCATCCGTGACAATCGTTGATTCCCCAATTCTTCTTTGAACGGTTTTACTATCACTTACCGTGAAGAGCATATTGAACCGTAGTTCGTTTGGCAGGCTCTCTTTTCGGCCGTTAATTCGGAAAGGTATCTTCACACCGGTTTTGGCAAAGCCTACATTGAGCTGAAGGGCATTTGATGTTAGCTCTGTTACCTGGATATTCGATAGGTTCAGTGCTATGTTACGTTCTCTGGAATAGTCGAAACTTAGGTCCCAGTTACCTTTAGTCTTGACCTGAACTCCTAAAAATGGCGCCATGGTTTCTGATAATACCACTTGTTGTGCCAGGTAAACTGGTACGAGAGCACCATTTTCGTTGAACTGATTGGCGAGACCTGCGTCCGTTACACTATTGTCAAGGGTAAGTCCGAGCGTATAAAGTGGAGAGTTGACATAGTTGCTGACATCATATCTACTAGCATAGGAGTGGGATAAGTTAATGCTAGTAAATACCTCACTCAACGCTTTTATTTTTGAAAGCCCTCTGTAGTTCAAACTCCAGTTTGGAATAGGAAACCTTGGAAATGGACTAGTGTTGACTGTTTCTGGATCTTTACCACTGTAAGCAGCAACAAATGCCGGTATGACCACTTCTTGTGAATTTAAGTCGTAAGTGCCAGCTTCATTTAGTGCGTCAAGTCTGCCTTTTACGACAGATCTGTAGTTCTCAAAATTGGCAAATAGAGGGGATTCATTATCATCATTGTCTCTTTGGAATGCCGTTTTCAACATAATATAGGAGACGTTATAAGTTCCTGACCTATTAGGGTTGATACTGATGAATGCATCAGCATCAGTGTCATTCCTGAAAATTTCCTGATAGTTTTCGGTGAATGTTTTTCGGCCAGTAAGATTTATTCTAAAATCTTGAAACGGCTCTACTGCAGCATTATATGAAAAAACTGTAGCCCTGTTCTGGCCAAAGGGGCTCGTAAGAAACTCGCTCGGTGCGTATTGACCATTTCGTACTAATCTGTCTCTAATACCCGGATCTTGTCCTCCCAAAACAAAGCCAAACCCAGGGTTGGAGAAATCCCTGTCGAGCCCAAATAGGAACACATCAGGCATATAACCTGGCAGAACGGTGCCTTCAGATTTATTATAATTGAAATCGATACTTCTGATAGACATGAGTGTCCGCAAGAAGCCCTTTACAAATGGGATTTCGGTTAAGGGTTTTCTTGTTTTTACTGAATCAGGGGTTGTGTTGACCGACCGAGCCCTTGATCTACTCCGTTGTGGGGAGTTTATTTTCTTCAGCGCGCCAATGTTATTATACAGACTCACCAGGTCAAGTTTACCGCTGAGTGTAACCTCACGTGTATTATTGGCAACATTGCCCAGAGTGTCTCTTTGTCCGATTGCTCCCGCTTGCCAATTGAACGTTGCGTTGTAACCCAAATCTGCACTAATCCATTCTGTGAGCGGGATTTTATCAAAGGGTAGGGTGTAGGTGGCGGTGATGTTATGATTAAAGTCTTTGATTCTTCCGAAGTTCTTGAGGTTATTCCAAACTGAATCGCGTTCGGCTTCCGTATCCAGATCACCTTCGGGTTCATCAATTATCGCTCTGGCATTTGCTGTATAATCAAGTGTTATGCGTTCTGCTAGGTTCCAGTTCAGGGCATAGGCCCTATCCATAGTAAATGACTTTTCGAAGTATGGATCAATTCCCTCTATCCCTAAATCAGCATTTCTGAGCTGAGTTCTGAGGAAACTCCTATTCAAATTTGCGCTAACGATAATTGAGTTTGGTATGGGGTTGAAATTGAAGTCCTTAATAAGCTTTAACCACTTGGAGTTTAAGAAATCAACATTTTTGAAGGGCTGGATATTTACTTCCTTGGGCTGGTAAGCGTAGTTAATTGCACCGCGATAATTTCTATAGTCATAAGAGGCGGTGTTAATATTACTTCTGGTTACTTCATTATAAGCATAGGTGAAACTAAAGTTTTCAATGTCATATGGCATTGCGGGCTTTTCGGTAGTACGTTTCTTTCGAACATTGGAGAAGTTCAGGCTCCTCCGGTTAGAGATGTCAACCACTTTGTCGAAATAGTCGTCTCTTTCCTCTTCGGTATCAAAAGAGTTGAGCACATCGTCCAAAGGTAGGTCCGGGTCTAATGGATCGAATTGTGGCACGGATCGTGATCTTTCAAAACTGAAAAAGGCTGGTATTTCTAAACCCCAATCCTCTGGGAAGAACTTGTGAAGGTTCAGCCTTGTGGATACGTCATATTGGGTAGTGCGCTCTCTACTTCTATCAGAAATCTTGTCTGATATGGTTCCAAAACCAATAGATGAGTGTCGTAATGAAGCAGAGACATTTCCCAAGTCAGCCAATTGTGCATCTAATCTGGCGTTGGCAGCAAAGCCAGACTTACTGTCGAAATCAGTGACTCTGAGTTCATTTGCCCATAAGAAGAAGGTTTTAGGCTCCGAGTCTACTGAACTTGGGTTTCTCATACCTATCATCAATGTTTGAACGGTGCTAAGATCAGGCCTACCAACTACCGTAATATTATAACGACCGACTTGTTCTGTAAATGGAAGGCTTAGGTTGGCATTAGATCGATTCCGATTTGCTTTAACTTCATATAGGCTGCTAAATGCCACATCTATTTCGTTCTCCTCAGGCCAAATTTCGGTGGGTGATATTTGACCATCCAGGGTCATCGTTAATGGAACTTCAATCTCATAGTAGTTCTCAGTAAAGTCGGTACCCAGCCTTAAGAAAGCAGTCACTTCTCCTGGTGCGATTTCATCAGGGCTATCAGCATGCAGGAACATTTTAACTCGACCGTAATTCACCATGTCCTGGCTCACGTTTTTGAATACTGCTCTGGCATCTCGATCTCGAAGATTCTCAACACTCAATTGCAGCGACTGCTCATTTCTTCTTCTTGGTACTGCTGAAGTATTGTCTCTATCTCGGATAATACCAGGAGGCAATACATAAGGTGGTCTACCTTGTCCACCCAGACTGTTCTCTTCAAAACCCACTACAGAAACAGTAAAGTTGGGATCTGAAGGTTCTGGGATTTCAAACAACCCCTTTTCAAAAAGGCTTTCATTGAAAATTCTCCATTGACTACCGACAAGCCTGAAATTTACCATCCTCATGACGATCGGCTCCGAAAAATCTGTGAGGTAGGTTCTCAGATATCTTACCGACTTAAATCCATTAATATTTCCTTGAACACGGTCGGGTTTTCTCACGGGGATCCTAAAGAGAAACCAATCGACATCATCACCATTCACCGGTCTCGTGATCTTATCGACAATGTTATTTCTCCCCACCTGAAGAGCTCCAGGTCTTAGGTCAATCTCATACTCATAATACTCTTCCAAGTCTGCAAGTGTATTATCTCTATTGAGGTCTTCGTTATCTGGTAGGTTTGAATTTGATGGAGTGAATAACTGATTTCCAGCGGAAATAGGGCTGTTGCCTTCCATTCCATTGAAGCGTTTATAGCGTTCAAGAATTTTCGCGTCAGCTGCATCAAATTCATCCCCAAGGTAGTATCTGAAATTGTCGTTTGAAGGATCGTCAAGAATGGCTTGTCTAGCTTGGGGACTCAGGTTGAGTGCGTTGAGATAATTTTGAAAGAATGTTTGTTCCTCAGCAGTCTGAATACCGTCCAGACCAACATCCTGGTTCACTCTCGCTTCAGCTGTATTGTCAAAAGCTGGATTGAGATAGGGTTGTCTGGTTACGCGCCCCCATTCGTTAGTCACCACTTCATCAGGGTCTGTGGAGCCATCGGTTGGTAGACCTTGTTCGAAGGCATGACGTTCATCACGCATGATATCTTCAGAGATACTTCCCAAGTTGAACCTGAGTTTTCCCCCAGTGGTGTTAGCTCTCGGTGTGTTAATACCATCATCAATAAGACCTCGAGGGTTATTGAGATCACCATTTGTGACATTGATGAAGGGATCCATCATCCAAAACTCGATGTATTCAATATTGGTCTTGTCAAAATCTACCTCATTAGTAATTGCCCGGGTAATTGCTCCGTAGTTTTGTTCTGGGTTCGGTAATGATCCATCGCTATTGAGGTTTGGATTATAATTGTACATGCCTCTTTCAGAGGGGTAATAGGCAATGTCCAGGGTGGGTTCATTGACAATGATTTGTTGTGCATCTCGGTTGATCACTTCATTTTGACCGACAGATCGTACATAGTGATTCTCTAAATCTTCAGGTGTAATGTTTTCGGGTCTAGCCCGACCGGTTGATCGGTAAAACACATTGTCTACGGTATACCAAGCAATTTTGGCTCGTCTGTAATTTGCTCCGAGTCTATCTGTTGTTTGATTGGAAAGGTCAAAACGATTGTCATCAGTTTTTGGTGTCGCACCTAGGCGCCATGCTTGAACACTGCTAAGGCTAAACGGGGTAACAGTAGCTTCAAAATCATCAATATATGAAGTGCCTTCCCCGTCCACTTGATTGGAAGTGCCTGGAATGAGTTGAGCAAATTCACCACTAAAAGACAGTTTCGAAGGGGCCTTAGTATCAATAAATGGTAATGCATCTACTAATTTGGTTAGGAGCCTGGAGTCATCACTGTAGTTCACATCAAGCCCCCACATGGTGTTGCTTACCGGTTCATTACCAATTCCGATGCGCGTAATTTGAGGCCGTTCATTCAAGTGCATGAGAGTTAGGCCTACGTTGGTTCTCTCATTATAGACATAGTCAAAACGTGCACCTAGTAGGTTTCTGGCTTGAAAATTAAAAAGATCAGCCTTTTCATAGGTCACCCTAATTTTCTTTCCAGAATTGGCTATTGATGGATTGATAATAGTGACTTTGCCTTGTGCATAATCTACCTGATAGTCTTGTCCATCAACCAGTGGTGTACCTCCTGCGGTAACTACAACACTCCCTTCGGCCACTTGAAAGGCGTCTAGTTTAATTTCGCTGGCGGAACCTGATTGCAAGCTTCCTTTAATGAAAAACTTATCTAGACGTGAAACGAGTTGAGCATCAGCCTTTGTGGTACGATAGAGGGTGTCGAATACAAACTTCTCTTTAAGAAATTGCTCACTGGGTAGAAATTGTTCATCAAGTGTACGGCCAAAGGGTTCCAGTTTAGGGAATATCATATACCCACCATCTGGATTAATAGTAATGCCTTCTACATAATCGAAATTGCCGTCCTTTTGCGGATCTCCGTTTTGATTAAGCCTATCTAAACCCATAATCTCAATGAGTGGTATATCCTTGGTGTTTTGTCCCTCGTGTAAACTGGGGTTGTCAATTCCTGTGTCATCATCCCTATAAATCACTCTGAGTTGAAAGGATTGTCTATCAATTTGGGCAGCGTTGAGATTATAAATGTTCTTCATCATCAGGTCCCAGGTGGGTACTTGAGTATTGATTTTATTGGGTCTTAGAAGTTTGAGAAATATTACCTCATCTTCTGACCTATTCTGGTAGTCTTCGGTGAGTTCACCCACCTTGAAGTTTTGACCTCGGAAGTTGTATTCATATGAAACAGCAAGGACTTCGTCATTTTGAAGCTGTCTGTTTAATGAAATGAAGCCCAATTCTCTATTGAAGGTGTATTCGGCAGGGTCTAATTTTCTAGCTCCTGTCACTCGTTCAAAGTCCTGGCCTTTTTCTAAGCCCTGGCTTTCAAGTAGACTGCTTACCTGATCCGCTTGCCTGAAATTGGGGTTGTTTTGCAAATTTTGGAAGAGGCTATTGGCACTATTGCTTGTGGGGGCATTGTTGACACCATTTCCAACAAATGGATTTCCATCTTGAAAAACTTCCCCTTCGCCCAAATCCATAAAGCCAACAAAGTTTCTCAAGGTTTGTGTATTATTCGATCGGTTGAGAATGTAAATCTCCACCCTGCTAATTTGAATGCCTGAGATAATGGAAGGGATACTTTGATTCCAGCTTTCGTAGTTGTTGCGAAAGAACTGACCGAGGAAGAAGTGCCTGTTCTCATCGTAGTCAGATGCCCTGATTTCGAATTCGCTTCGCTGAACCCCACCATCTATTTCAATGGATTCGGAACTTCCCCGTTGAGAGGCGGCTAGAATAGTGGCATAAAGCCTACCAAATTGTAGTTGTGTTTTGAAGCCGAAAAGATTTTGTCCCCCCTGAATCAGACTGTTGGCAATCGGCATACTGACATTACCGATTTCCAAGGATTTAATAATGTCAGATTCAAGTCCGCTGAATTCTACCTTGAGTTCGTTCTCAAAGTCAAAGGAGTTATTATTATCAAAGTTGGCGTTGAGTCTTAGCTTAGAGCCAATGGTACCCTGTAGACTCATTTGGATGTTCTGATCAAACTCAAAAGTTCCATTCCGTTGTTGGCGGATAGGAATGGCCGGATTGTCAACCCTTTGAAATCGTCCTCCAAGGTCTAGTTGAACAAAACCATTGGTATTAATAAGTATTTGATCACCTCCAAAAAGCCTGTCGAAGAATGGATTTAGTGCAATAGGGGGGATAAGTTGGCCTCTATTGCTGACAGCACTTTCACCATCGAGTGCCTTTGACTTTTCTCGGAAGAAGTCTCTATTACCAAGTTCGAGTGACTTCTTAACCGCCTCGTTGAAGGGGACAAGTGTAGGAGGGCGGTAAAGCGAGCCTCCGATTTGCTCACTGAAGATCAGACTCTTGCCGGTATCTAGGGCAATATTTTTCTTGAGGTAGCTTCCCTTGTTAAACCACAGAGGAGATCTAAGCTGTGGTCTGAATAATGGGTCACCCAAAGGATAGATGGATCTGTACTTGGGATAGGGTGATTTTACATACTTGCTGGTATCAGATTTGGTCTTGGCCGTATCCTGCGTTTGTAAATAAAGTGCATAGCTTGGTGTGCAAATGCTGGTGAGCATCACTCCAAAAAATATGAGGACTAATATTTTCCTACGTTGTATCAAGTCTTAAGAAAATACCTCAAGCTGCTTTGAGTGCTAATTTTATCAATTCTTCGAGGCTTATATCGCTGGAGCTTTCCTTCAAAATCTTGTCAATACTCTTCTGCGCAGCGGCTTTATTAATGCCTAAGGTTACTAACGCTGTCAAGGCCTCATTTCGTGTAGTATTTTTATTAGAAATTGGTAGGTTCAGCAGATCGCCACCTGCATTGTCTTTACCCAGCTTGTCTTTAAGCTCTAGAATGATGCGTTGGGCGGTTTTTGCGCCAATACCTTTTACGGCCTGAATTGTTCTTACATCTTCACTTAAAATGGCATGTTCAACCTCTTGGGGGGTCAAAGAAGAGAGTACCATGAGTCCTGTGGAAGGGCCTACTCCTGAAATGGAAATCAGATGTAAAAAAGTCTGCTTTTCGTGTGTGTCGGCAAAACCAAACAGGATTTGAGCATCTTCTTTGACATGGAAGTGTGTGTACAACTGAATGTTTTCCTGATCCTTTATTTTGGAAAATGTATTAAGCGATATTTTCACCTCGTATCCGACACCGCTAATATCAATAATGACAAAAGTAGGGTCTTTATGGGCTAGTTTTCCCTTGAGATAAGCGTACATAGACTGGGTT
>Ga0207422_1003268_pt1 | contig 16839 bp, 12 predicted proteins | sample MarCyaLeptolynsp_FD_187757 | JGI IMG/M metagenome (GOLD analysis project Ga0207422, IMG submission 187757) | Marine cyanobacterial communities from Panama - species 1 Leptolyngbya sp. (SPAdes) | ecosystem: Environmental > Aquatic > Marine > Unclassified | place: Panama: Panama City | collected...
GGACGCATTTAAATAAAATCCAATTACTGCATGCAAGTCACTTATCTGGCCATTATGCATATAAGGAGCTGAGTGGCCTAGATCTCTAAGTGTTGGTGTTTTGAATGCAGCTAGTGAGCGCTGAAGTGCCATATCTTTAGTTTCACACTGATCCTGATTTTCGCAAAATAATGCAAATAATTTTTCCTGTGGTTCTGGAAAGTCATCGTTAAATAATATATTCCATGCGCCAAGATCAGTATGCAAATATTGATTTTGGCTGGCAGGCTTCCTGAACACACCCTGGCGGTGGGGATGAGTGCTTGTAGCTGGTAGGTATATCTCTGTATTTATACTTCTAGCTGCAAGGTTCGGGATAGGAAGCTTATTAAATGTATTGATTCCATGAATGGCTTCATATTCTACTTGTGTTACACCAATATTGTGGAATTTAAAGTCAGTAAAGTGTGGAGCAGGGTGGCATGAGATACAGTTTCCATTGCTTGTCTCTGTATTTGTGGATTGATTAAAGAAAATCTTTAACCCTGCAAGCTCTTTTTTGCCAAATTTATATAATTGATCATGAAAGCGAAAATTTTCATTTTCTGTTAGTGTATTTTTTTCAATATATTTAAGCCCATTATTTTTTTCTAAGCTTTTAATTTGTGAGAGCAGGCGCTTACTATAGTTTACTCTTGATTCGCTTTTATTAGCTGCTAGCGGTAAATTATTAATTCTTAGAAAAGTGTCGTAGGGCGACAATGCCATATCATCTTCTGCAAATTGTAAATCATGTATATATTCTTCTAGCAAGTAAGCTATGCCGGTTAAAATTTTCTCGCATGAACTATTATTAGTATCGATATGGTATTTGCTATCGATTAAATATTCTTTTGGCAATTTCTTGCCTTTTTTATTTTTGCCTAAAAATATTTCATGATATGAAAAGCCGCCAAAATCTTTAGCTAGGTTATTTTCCCCACTATCATTTTTTATAACATTGCAAATATGTTTTTTTGCAATTTTTACCTCGTGTGGTAACCAGCCAAAGTTACGCCCTGTTAGTGTGCCTAATATTAAATCTTGGAGTGATGAGAATTCGCCATCCGCATGTAGTAATAAATTTTCTTGACTAACAATGGATGAAACAAGAATAGGTGAGTTTCTTACAGTTACCAGTTGCATATCTGGCCGTTGCGATAGAGGGCTACGGGAAGCAAAATCAGAATAGGCTCGCATGCCTAATTCTTTTTGATTAATATGTTCATCTACCATATGGCAAGTACGGCAGCTAAATGTACTGCCCTTAAATGGGCTGGTAGCAAATGGTATCTGATAAGGTGGTAAGCCAAAAAAACGGTAGGTTTTATTTAACTGTGGGTCACCGTTATCTATAGTCTCATTATAGTCTCCGCCGCGTTCTAAGAATTGGTAAAAGTTTTCTGAGAATCGACTTTCAAGGAACAATCTTTCACCATGCAAGATTTCTGCTGTTTCTATATCATCCGCATGAGTAAAGCTTGTTAGATAGAGAAGAACTAGTATGAATATAAAGGACAGCTTAGGCCTGGATACTATTTCCTTGATCATCGCTTAAGTATAAACGATTATTTATCCATACCAAAAAGCTCCAACATGTTTGTCAGAGCTTTATTGATAGAATATTATTACTGTACAGGTGTGACTGGTTTTTCTACAGTTGGATACTTTAATTTAACCATGTCATTCAAATCTTCTGCATGAGGGTTTGTTTCACCTTTTTCAACTAAATAAGGGTCTGTGTATGTCCCGTATTCACCAGCTTGTAATTGATAGGTTACTTCTTCCTCTCCAAGCCCTGCATTAGCTAAATATTTATGTGGATTATCCCAGCTCTGGCCATCCAGATTCGCAAAAAATTTAATATCAACTAATACGCCATCACATAAAGGAGTTACTTCTTCATAATTTGTTGGCCAACCAGCAGCGCCAGTGGTTTTAGGGTAGTTACTCCAATCCCCACCTTTAAGCGGGCATGCGCCGCCTCCGCCAAATGCTGCACGATTTGGGTGATGCACACCATAAACGGGAAGTCCTTTCGCGGCTGCAATAGTGCCATTTTCCAAATGGAACCTTGGTTCGTAAGTCATTTCAGTTTTAACTTCATGACCTGCTGATTTAACGTGCTCATAATATTTACCATCAGGGCGTACGTATTGAAAATCATCATTGTCTGGATTGTCAAATACGGCAGTGATAAATAAATATGGCTCATTAAAGAAGGGACGTTCGATTAAATAAAATTCAGCGTTAGTTTTGCTTACGTCCACAGCTTGCCAGTTCACTGAATTTTCGTCTTCACCACCAACATTTACCCATGCTTTTGCATCGGGAAATAAATCAACACGTAATACTTTTGTATACAGCTCGTTGACATCAAGTCCTGCTCGCTTGCCTAATGGGCCTACTTTATTAGCACCAGGTTGACTAAATGAGTAATCCACTGCTTTGCGTGCATATGGGTATTGGTTAGCAGACATGGTGCAATAAAAATGTGGTAAGTCTATTGCAACATGATCATCGTACTTGCCTTTGTATTTAGGGTGAGTCAATGGCAAGTCAATGAAATTTAAACGTCCATCATCTGCAATTTCCTGATGAGGATGTTTATAACCATCCCAACTTTCTTCGGGTAGGTAACTTGCATAATCACTTTCAATGATAGCTAAATTTTCTTTTGCGAACAGATCTGCACCTTGCATTAAACCTCGCGCATCTTTTCTTATATATTCCCGTATGGTGCCATTATCCTGTACGCGCCATAAACCATGTTTACCTTCGCCTATCATAGTCATTGTCTGCTCGACAACATTAACGAATCGGTATGTATAGTTTGTATTCATATATCCTGAAAAAACAGGTAAATGAGGTATTTTTGAATGCGTTGTATTGGGTCTGCCAACACCGACCAAAAGTTTTTGGCCATCGTGATCAGAAATTGCCTGGTCGCTTGTATAATAGTACGGGTCACCCTTTGTCAGATCTTTAATGTGTTTAGTTTCATCAGCTTGCACATATGAAAAAGGAATTAACAGCAGTAAATAAATAAGGCGAATTTTAGAAATCTGTATACATCTCATATTTTTTCTCCTATATAAATATAAAAACTTCAACAATCAGATCTCACCTGATGCTCTTTGCCCACAGAAAAAGCCTATGCCATAGGAATTTGAAGTGAATGTGATTTTTGCCCCTTTATCAAAATAAACAACATCACCCGCGACTGCATGGAATGATTCACCACCTTCTTCAGAAATAGTCATTTCACCATCTACAATAATTTTTGCTTCATCATATGTATAAGTGTATTCAAGTGGATTACCTTTTTCCATTCTAAAAAAGCCACATGAAATTGGTGCATCTGGGTCATTCGATGATACGGTATCGCTCAAGAACGCATTCACACCTTCAACATTGAGTGAGCTGAGTTCCATGTTTTGTGCATTCTTGAATATTTGCATTTTATGTTCATGTCCATCGGCCAGTACGGTGCTTGAGAGAACAGTAAGGCTGGCAATTATTAAATATATGCTTAGTATTAATTTCGTAGACATGAAAATCTCCTGGGCAATATTGAATGACATTATTGTCATTTGTAATGCTCAGACACTAAGCCAAAATCAGCAATGACGAAAATTACCTAAATTGGATTAATTTTATCTGGAATATATATTTTATTTATATTAACCCAACCAAGGAGCACATTTTCTTATCAATTCTACTTGATTGGTTACATTCAGTCTTCTTCTCGCATCCCTCAACTGATTATCAATTGTTCTTACAGATTTACCAAGTTCCTCAGCAATTTGTTTATAACTCATACCTTTAGCGGCTAGTTTTATAGCTTCTAATTCTGATTTACTTGGTTTTTTGAACATTTGATGTAGGGTAGGGTTGTGCCAGTAATTACTGATTCCAGCAAGTGGAGCGAAATATGTAGTACAGAAATGATGCATAAAATTTACTTCAAATTCAGTCCAATGATGGTTGTGTGTGCTGTGATCAACACATGAGATACCAATAGGTTCACTATCCCATACAAGTCTTTGCATCAGCATCGATTTACAATGAATATCTATTAAAGGTTTTTTAACACCTTCTAACTCGCTATTATTTTCAATGTCTTCATACTTGACGGGATGGCTTTCCTGCCAGACTCTTTGCATGGAAGAGTGTTGATTTGAAATTGCGAAAGCTTCTAATGTGGGCGCTTTGGATTCTATATTATTATATTCAGATAACGGTGTATAAATAATATCAGTAGGCGTTGCGAACCCAGCATCAGCCCGGCAGACATTCAGCGTCCTGCCCATATACTCAAGAGCAATTCGTACTGTATCTTTAGGGCTCTCGATAGAAATAATCATACGCGCAACACAATCAAGCATATCAGCAGATGTGTTGCTTTCATTTTTATCAATGAAATATGATTTCAGTTCTTTAATAGAAGGCTGTTCGTCTCGATACATTTGACTTAAAGACTATTTTATTAATATCTATTATACTTAAACTATGAATTGGATATTAGCAATAATCTCTACAATAATATCTTATACGGTCTTTTCGTATTTTGGTTTAAGGGCAGGTGTTGCACTTTCATTCAAAGAGGCATTATTAGCACCATTCACAAGTATTATAAATTTTGCATTGATTATCATTGGAAGCACCGGGTTTGGTGTTGCTACATATTTTGCCCTAAAAAGCTCGTCATATGCGTTACCAATAATAATATCCCTTGGTTTAATTATTTCCTTTATTTTTTCTGTACTGTTTTTGGGTATAAAAATTACACCAATTAAATTGTCTGGATTATTTATGATTGTACTTGGAATCTTATTAGTTAAGTAAAAACACTTGATAAGTTGTTAAAATTATTATTTGATAATTTAGTCGATTAACATAATTAAGATTTCTCCTAAGTGCGCATTTATATAAGTTTCACTCAATTTTTAATAATGAAAAAAACTGCTTTATTTGTATTATTTTTACTAATTCAACTGAATATGGTTATGGCTAACGAGTCTATGGAAGTTTCTAATGCTGAGAAAGAATTGATTGTTTTGTCTGCGCCAGTAACTGATGATCCATATTATGCGGCTGTAGCTGATAGTATTTTTGATTTTCATGTTCGGTATGCTCAAAAAATTAGCAAGCATGACAGTGTGCTGATACTTGTCGATGAGAAGGCATACGATCGATATGCAAATGCTATTGGCGAAGATAAAATTGCTGTCGCACCAATGTTTGATATATGGATGCGTGATTTTGGATTATCCAACCCGGTTAATCCAATTATGTTTCGTTACACTGCTGAAGGTCAGGGCCGAGGAGAAAAAGGTCAACGTGAAGCTGATACAGTACAGGAACACCTGGCAGTCATTGCCGATAAAGCTGGTCTTTCATTCCATGAAACAGATTTATTAAACGATGGTGGTAATTTTGTCGATGATTATGCAGGTAATGTAGTCATTAGTAGAAAGTTTTTACATGACAATAAACTGACTGAAGAACAGGCGCGCTCAAAATTACGTGAATTAACGGATATAAATAACATCGCTTTCATAGATTCTGATGAACAAGGCGGGTTGGAGCATGCTGATGGAGTAGTCGCTTTTGTAGATACTAATACGTTGATTATTAATACATATACAGAAGATCCCGAGTATACAAAACAACTAAGAGCCGATCTTGAGTTCGGCCTGCCGGGTGTAATTATTCATGAAATAGTCACACCTTATGATGACAGTAGCATTCTTGATCAACGTTTTGGCTCAGCATGTGGTCTTTATACTAATGCATTAGTAACTCCAAATAGGGTTTATCTTCCTCAATTTGGTATTTCTGAAGATGAAATTGCGCTTAAGCAAGTACGTGCGGCAACAACCCGCGAAGTAGTACCCGTGTCTTCGCATCAAGTTTGTACAATGGGGGGAGGAGTGCGCTGCATGTCATGGCAATTACGAGGTGCAAATGCTAAAGCGTTACTAAGTTATTTAAAATAAAGGTAAATCCAAAAACTACATAAGAAAAATGCTATTGCTTGTTTAGATTTTAATTACAAGTAAGGAGAGAATAACCAGGCAATGCCATCACGTATCTTATAACGTAAAGAACGGTTGTCTACATCTTCAAGATTAACACGTCGGCTTATCTGGATTATTTTGTACATGTATTCATGAAGATCATTAGCAAATTTCTGATTATAAATTTCTACGCCTACTTCATAATTTAGACGCAAGCTACGCGGATCTATATTCGCAGATCCGATTAAACTATACGTATTATCGACTACAAATAATTTAGAGTGTGCAAATGGGCCAGGTTGATAATAGATATTTATATCTCTTTCTAATAATTCCCAAAACATATTGCGAGATGCCCAGTCTACATAACGCAAATTACTTTTCTCAGGGAGAATAATATCTATAATTACACCGCGTAAAGCAGCTGAACGTAAAGCACCAATTAATTCTCTGTTTGGAATAAAATAAGGTGTCATTAATACAATGTTAGTAACAGCAGAGTTAATCGCCGTTATTAATGTAATTGCTAGATGATCAATATTGACTCCCGGACCATCGGTGATCATGCGGCCTATGATGTCTGATTCAGAATACGCGTCGTCTCGTTTGGCTTCATTAATAAGTACTTTGCCTCCAGCTATACGCCAATCAGATTCAAACAATTTTTTAAGTTGCAATGCTATTTCACCATACATTTTGAAATGTGTATCCACCATGGCGATATTGTCATGTGCTTCCTTTTGTGAGTATTCCGCGTCAATGTTTATACCACCAGCATAACTGATGTAATCATCTATGATTAGTAACTTTCGATGGTTGCGTAAATTGATATTAAAATTAAAAGGTATAAGCTTAGGAGGGCAAAAACTGCGTACTTGAATATTATTTTTCTTCAGCAAAGTGCGCGCTTTTTTCCAGGAATAATGTTCACCAACTCCATCAATTAATACATAAACATTGACACCTCTATTTTTGGCATCGGTTAGTGCCTGGATAAATTGCTTTCCAATTTTATCGGTCTTAAAAATATAGACGCATAGATAAATATATTCATTAGCACATCGTATTGCATTTAACATGCTCGAATATGTTTCATCTCCTGTATAGAATGCATCAATTTTTTCTATGTGGACTAACGGCAGACCTGTAATTCGATGGGTTACTTTTTGTGTATTTCTTAGTGTTTGAGGGACTTTATGCGCTAATGGATTAGCGCCTGATACATCATCGATAAGATTTTTTTCTTCAATTAAAGAATAAGTAAGTTTTTTTGCGCGTGTTTGTACACGATTAATTCCAAATATAAAATAGATCAATGGACCAATAACGGGTAAAAACAAACATATATCAATCCAGCCAAAAGCTGCTCTTGAGTCTCTTTTATTTAACAGCGCATGTGTTGCTGAATACAGAGAAAGTATAATGATTAATACAATTATTATGTATAGATAAGTCACTGCTTACAGATATATTGGATTATTTTGATTGTAATTGTTACAAACAATATATTTGGCGTTAATTCTACACCCGATTTTGTAATAACCTGTAATAATTTGCTAAAGCTTTTTGTGCTCGATTGTACCCAAAAGAAATTAATTCCTGTGCGCGATCAAATTCATACCAGAGACAAATGTTACGCGGTACTTCTATCACGATATCAGGGGGGTATGCGGCTATCTTATAGCGTGCAATTGATGTTTGCATAGTTTCCATAGATTGTGTAATCAGATTAAAGGCACCTAATTGTTCTCTATTGTTTACATAAGAATTCTTCGACAGCAGATTATCAATATACTTATCAATTTTTTGACGATAGGTACTTTTGCTTTCATCTGTTTCGCTATTACGATTATTTTTACTATATTGCTGGTATATTTCAGGTTGGCCGTCTAGTACTACTGCGATAGTAAGCTCAGTATTATCGTGTAAGGTAGGTGCAATGGGTATTGGGTTGATTATTCCGCCATCCACGAGAAGTCGATTTGATATTTTTACCGGAGAAAATATCATTGGAATAGCTATAGAGGCTCTTATAGCTTCAAATAATGATCCTTGTGTAAACCATATTTCTTTTTGTTCGTTTAGGTCGGTTGCAACAGCTGTGTAACCGATAGGTAGTTCTTCAATATTTCGATCACCAACCATGTCCTTTAAAACTTCAATAATTCTTTCACCTTTAAAAAATGAATCTTTGCTAAAAGACAAGTCCAATAATTTAACAATATCTCGAGTCTTTAGTGTGGTGACCCAGTCAGTATAAAGATCCAGTTCACCGGCAGCATATATTCCTCCAATTAAAGCTCCCATAGATGAACCTGCGACAGAGCGAACGTCATAATTATGTTCTTCAAGGCACTTAATAACACCTATATGTGCCAAGCCTCTAGCGGCTCCACTGCCTAGTACCAATGATGCTTTATGTTTGTTGTTAACTGCCATGAAATCTTGCCGTGATAGCTATATATTTTTATTAATAGAGTCGGATATTATATTTTCTGGTTAACTGAAAATATATCTGATTGTAGAGAAGGTGATTTTACTTCAATCTCAATTTTTATTATGTATTTCTGAGTAATTAATTTTCGATAGCATAAGTTCTACTGTATTTTCTACACTGGAGTAACCATCAATATACTGTAAAGTGAAATCTACTCTAATTTCTTAGATAAATTCTTTCTGATTTTCTGGCTCAATTACTTCAAAACGTATTGCACGTTGTTTTCCGCATAGTAGGTCAACAGCCTGATCTGCAGCGTCTTGAAATGGTAAAAGTACAAGATCGATACCACTGGTAAGCAATTGTTGTTGGTCTTCTTCCTGGTGGGAGGTAACAGCAATTTTGCCTTTAAAATTGCTGTTATGCAGCGCATGTATTAACGCGGTACGAGGATCATCATGTGTTACGCCGTTTTTGTGTACTGGAATACTGGATACAGCCCACTTAACATTATTTAATGGCAAGCTTGAAATAAACTCCGGATCTGTGGCGTCACCAAAAAGCACTTCAACATTTTCATTGCGCCAACGGCGTACTGCGGCAGGATTAAAATCAATTCCTAATACATTAATCCCTTGTGCCTGAAGGCGTAGGGCTATGGCGCCACCAAAACGCCCCAGACCAAAAAGCAAAACATCAAATTGCCTGTCATGAGATGTGGTTTGCTGATCTATGGCTTCACGCGGTGTGTCACTGCGTTCGAATGGTTGTAGCAATGCTTCCAGCCATGTGTAGAGTTGATGCGAGTAAGTAATCATATAGGTCGAAAGTGAAATTGTGATTAACCCTACTAATGTCACTAAGCCAAGCGACTCGGTGGCAATATGCCCAAGTGATATACCCATGGCCATAAATATCAGTGAGAATTCACTGATCTGTGCGACAGTAAGTCCGGCTAAAAAACCAGTACGTTTGCGGTAGCCCATGGCACCCATAATTGACAGTACGATAAGAGGATTGCCAATCAGAACGAATAAGGAAAGTATGGTTGCGCCCCACATTTGCTGGCCTATCAAGGAAAGATCGATATGGGCACCAAGTGCAATGAAGAAAAATAATAGTAGAAAATCCCTTAACGGTGCTAAGCGTGCGGCCATTGCTTCGCGCAGTCGTGTTGATGCAAGCGACACTCCAGCGACTAAACCACCTAGCTCCATACTGAAGCCAAGGAAGTCACCTGCCGCGGCAAACAATGCTGCCCAGCCTATGGCAAAACAAACCAATAGTTCTGGCGCTTGCGCAAGGCGTTCTACCAGCGGTTCTGCAATGTAGCGGATAAAAAGTCCGACAATGATTAACATTACAATGCCGGAAGCAAAAATTTGCGCAATATCACCCAGCGCAGAATCACCTTCAGCACCTACGCCAATAGCTGAAAGTACAATCATGGCAAGCACCACAACTAAATCCTGGACGATAAGAAAACCAAGTGCGATTCGACCATGTAATGAATCAATTTCACGCTTATCTGAAAGTAATTTAACAATAATGATTGTGCTGGAGAAAGTAAGTGCGACGGCTACATAAAGGCTGGTAATCGTATCCAGTCCCAAGGCTTTTGCGATGCCAAAACCTATTACCGAAGTGAATAGTACCTGACCAAGTCCTGTCATTAAGGCGACCGGTCCTAGAGTACGGACTAATTTGATATCCAGCTTGAGTCCGACCAGGAATAGTAGAATTGAAATGCCTAGTTCAGCAAGTAAGTTAATGTGTTCTTCCGATTGGACTAGATTTAATGCTGAAGGCCCGGCAAGAATACCGACTACAATAAAGCTTACTATGAGTGGTTGACGTAACAATACACCAACAAGTCCGACGCTTGCTGCCAGTACTAGAAGTGCTGCAATTTCATAAAAAACTGAGATAGAAACAATTTCTAACATTAACGGTCAAACCTTTTTTCATGCGTACTTCTTGATACAGGATCATTTTTACTGGAAATATGATCGCTTCCCATTATTTTAATACGTAGCCATTTTTCAATTTCAAGAATAGCAAATAGCGCAACTCCCACGCCGATAATTTCTGCCCCGTGAATGAAGTTGACCGGGCGGGTATCAAAAAATGCTGCCATAAACGGTGCATAGGTAAAAATAAGCTGCAGCAAAACGACAACGAATACTGCAATTAAAACTGCCCGTGTGCCGCGCAAGCCTTTCAGAGTTAAGGAAGGCATGCGTAAATATCTGACACTGAAAAGATAGAAAATTTCCATTACCACAAGAGTGTTTACTGCATAAGTACGTGCTTCTTCAAGCGTGGCACCGTTTGAATGTGTCCATAAAAATATGCCGAATATGCCGCTGACAAACAAAGCAGAAACAAAAATAATTCGCCATACTAGAAACGCAGACAACATGGGTTCATTCGCTGGTCGTGGAGGGCGCTGCATTACATCTGCTTCGGCTGGTTCAAACGCCAATGCAATTGCCAGGCCTACTGAGCTCACCATATTCACCCACAGAATCTGTAAAGGTGTAATTGGTAAGGCGGTGCCAAGCAAGATTGCCGAGATAATTGCAAATGACTCACCTCCATTAACAGGCAACAAAAAAATTATAGCTTTTTTCAGATTGTCGTAGACAGTTCGTCCTTCACTCACTGCCGCATCAATCGAAGCAAAGTTATCATCAATTAACACCATTTCGGCTGCTTCTTTGGCAGCTTCGGTGCCGTTCTTGCCCATAGCGATACCTACGTTTGCTTGTTTAAGAGCTGGCGCATCATTTACGCCATCTCCAGTCATTGCAACCACATGGCCGCTGGCCTGAAATGCCCTAACAAGTCGAAGCTTATGTTCCGGGTTTGTGCGTGCAAAAACATCAACGTCTGGAGCACACTCTATTAGTTCTTCATCTGTCAAGTCATCAAGATCCCGCCCTGTAAGGACGTCATCGTGATTGTAAAGACCAAGTTGCTTAGCAATCGCGCGTGCGGTACCTCCGTGGTCACCGGTAATCATTTTCACGCGAATGCCGGCAGACTGGCATTCGGCGACAGAGGCAATAGCTTCTTCTCTAGGGGGGTCCATTAATCCAAACATACCGAGCAAAATAAGACCGGTTTCAACGTTATCAAAAGTGAGTTCGCGTAAGTGTTCAGGTGAAGGTTTGTAGGCAACGGCTAAAACGCGTTGTCCTAATGCAGCCATTTCTTCAATACGTGTCAACCAATAAGATGTATTCAAAGGTTGGTGTTTTTCTGCCCCGTGTTCCTGAGAACACATTTTAATGACTTGTTCAGGAGCGCCTTTTAAATAGATAAAATTTTCGCCTGTATGGCTATGATGCATCGTCGCCATAAAGCGGTGATCAGCGTCAAAGGGAATAACGTCGATGCGGGGAAATGATTTGGCTTCAAATTTTAAATCCAGGCCTGCCTTAAGCGCGGCGACTAACAGAGCACCTTCCATGGGGTCGCCTTCAACAGTCCAGTCAGAATCTGTTGCGTGCAACATGGAGTCATTACAGAGTGCAGCTGCTCTTGCAATATGTAATAGAAGTGGATGGTTGTCCGGTAAAATCTCGCGCCCATTATGGCTAAACCCACCTCGAGGTTCATAGCCGGTGCCACTTAAATCAAATGTATCTGTTGCTGTAACGACTGAACGTACAGTCATTTCATTACGGGTTAAAGTTCCTGTTTTATCGGAACATATAATTGACACCGAGCCGAGTGTTTCAACTGCTGGCAAACGTCGTGTGATAGCATTACGGGATGCCATACGCTGTACACCAATCGCCAGAGTAACGGTAAGAATGGCGGGTAAGCCTTCCGGGATGGCGGCGACTGCAAGCCCGACTACAACCATGAACATCTCAATAGGCTCAAGCCCACGTAACATTATACCGAACACAAAAACCAGGCCCGCTAATAAAAGAATACCGACGGTTAACCAGCGGGCGAATACGTTCATTTGTTGCAGAAGTGGAGTAGTTAGTTGATGTACTTCAGTGAGCATGCCACTAATACGGCCGATCTCCATAGACACACCAGTTTCGACTACAACACCTGTGCCTTGCCCTCCTGCTACCAGTGTGCCCGCGTAGCACATAGAAGTACGGTCTCCCAGTGGAGTATCTTCTGCAACAGGATCAGTTAATTTAGCAACGGGGACTGACTCTCCGGTTATGGCGGCTTCTTGAACTCTTAAGCCCTTACTGCGAGTAAGGCGAATGTCTGCCGGTATTTTGTCGCCGGGTTCTAAAAGGACGAGGTCACCACGCACTAATTCTTCCGCAGGTACGGTTTTTCTTTTACTATTACGTAGAACAGTCGCGCGTGGCGATAGCATTTGTTTAATGGCTTGTAATGCTTTTTCTGCTTTGCCTTCTTGAATGAAACCGATACATGCATTGACAATAGCAACGGCTAGTATAACTACAGTGTCTACCCAGTGGCCTAATACGGCAGTGAGTATTGCAGCGCCAAGCAAGACATAAATTAATAGATTATTGAACTGTGCCAGGAACCTTACTAAGGTACTTTGTGTTTTGGGTGGTGGTAATCGGTTAGGCCCAAAGTCTGCAAGTCGTTTGTCGGCTTCCTTGTCATCTAATCCGCCAAAGTTGCTATTACATTTTTCTATGGTTTGTTCTGCTGATATTGCATGCCATGGATGCAAGCTCGAAGACGTGTCTGTTTTGTTTTTCAATCAATATCCTAGTGTTTGTAAATCCATAAATACTGTCGATGCTACTATGTATGTATTAAATATAGAAATAGGTCGTATTTTTAGAATTAATAATTCGTAGAAATCGATGCTTAATGTAATTAATTTTAAAAAAATGACTGTAGTCTTAAAAATAAATACAAGGTTATATATATTTCAATTCAATCCTTTGATCTGAATCAATTGCCAATTGGGAACTGCTGGCTAAGCTAGAGTCTAATACGCATTGATAATTTATTTTAGGAGCTACGATGATTTCTACTGCTATATTTCCTGGTCGTTATGTGCAAGGTAGTGAAGCACTATCAGTTTTAGGTGAAGAGATCATGCGCCAAGGGAAAAATCCTCTTCTGATCTGTGATCCATTTGTTTATGAGAATCTACTTAATAACGTTCGTGCTGGCATAGGGGATAGCGTTGAGTATTCATTAGAGAAATTTAATGGCGAATGTAGTGACGAGGAGATTGAACGCTTAAAGATAGTCGCTGATGAAAATAACTCAGATGTAATTGTTGGCATTGGAGGAGGTAAAGCATTAGACACTGCAAAAGCAGTTGCCTATTATCAAAATGTAAGATCTATAGTTGTACCGTCACTGGCGTCTACAGATGCTCCCTGCAGTGCACTTTCCGTTATTTATAATGAAGATGGAAGTTTTAAACGCTATTTAGTGTTGCCGCACAATCCTGATGTAGTAATCGTAGATACAGATGTTATAGCACATGCACCTGTGCGCTTGTTAGTTGCGGGTATGGGGGATGCTTTTGCTACCTGGTTTGAAGCAGAGGATTGTCGCCGCAAGCGAGGCACAAATATGACTGGAAGAATGGGCCCTATGACAGCATTTAGTTTGGCACGCTTATGTCATGAAACGTTACTAGAGTATGGTGAATTGGCAAAACTTTCTTGTGAGCAGAATGTAGTAACGGCTGCTCTGGATCATGTTGTTGAGGCAAATACCTTATTGAGTGGATTGGGTTTTGAAAGTGGAGGTTTGGCTGCGGCACATGCGATACATAATGGATTAACTGCGCTGGAACAGACTCATCAATTCTGGCATGGGGAAAAAGTAGCCATTGGTGTTCAGGCCATGATGTTCCTTGGTGATAAACCAACTGAGCTTATCGATACGGCGTTTGATTTTAGTGAGGCTGTGGGGCTACCAACAACTTTCGCAGAAATTGGTTTAAAAGATGTTACTGATACAGAATTAATGAAAGTGGCAGAAGTCGCCTGTGCAGAAGGGGAAACAATTCATAACGAGCCCGTGGAAGTAACGCCACGTAAAGTAGTGTCAGCCCTTAAAATTGCTGATGCTGAAGGGCGACGACGTAAAGAATGGATGAATGAACTTAGAGGTACAGCATTACCTGATACAGTAAAAGAATCATTACAAGCAGTTAGTTGATAATATATCTAGATAATTAGATTATTAAATTGCTATCGGTTCTTTAATTTAGTATTGATAAAGTAGAAACAAGTACTGTCACTGAAACAGCTAAAACAATTATTGAGGTGGCGAGTATTAATATGGAAGCTGTGCCTAGATAGCTTCTATCGATAGGGTGATTGAATAATATTCTATTATTCTTTTTAATACTTAATGGCTCATATTGTGACAATTCATGCACAATAACTGCATCCTCTACATTTTTAACTCTGATTTTACCTCTGAAATTTGTTGGAAAAGGGAGGTGTATATCTAGATTGTTAAGAACATCATCTGCTATATATATTCCTCCTGGTTTGGCTAATTCTTCTAATCGTTTAGCTATATTGACTGCATTACCATAAGGCTCTTCATTTTCACAGATTACTTTGCCATAGGATATTCCGATTCTGAAAAGTAACTCTTGATTCAATTCAAGTTTAAAATTATGCGCATGTGAGGCTCTTTGTATTTCTGCAGCACAATATATAGCATTCCTAGCATACTCAAAGGATACTAGTATGCTATCACCAAACATCCTAATTATAGTCCCATTATTTTCTTGAATAATTTGTTGTATTATTTTAAATCTATTTTTTAAATTTTTATGGGTGTTAAGCTGGTCTTGGTTTGTAAGTTTTGTGTATTCATAAATATCAGCACATAAGATGGCAAGATTTTGAACGGAGCTAGAATGTTTATCAGAAAGTATATTCATAGTTGGCTATGTATTTCTATTAATGTGTTATCAAGTTCTATCTCATGGTCGTGAATATGTATTAATCCATTTTTTCTAAGCTCTGATATGACACGGCTTACAGATTCTCTTGTAGTCGATGCTCTATTGGCTAATTGGTTGTGTGTAAGCTTTACATATAATTTGTTATTATTTTTCTTTGATACTTCGAATAAAATTCTAACTAATCGATGAGTTAAATTATCCATAGCAAGACTTTGGTAATCTTTTGTTATTTTAGATAGAGATTTTGCAAGTCTATTTATAGTAATCTGCGCTGCTTTTATGTTGTTATTACAATATGAGACATAAACATTCGCATTTATTATTATAAATGTTGAGTCGCTATTTGCTACAACACTAGCGCAACGTTTAGCATTAATAAAGGCACCTAATTCACCAAAACAATCTCCCTCATATAGGTCTTTAATGATAATTTCTTTTCCTGATCTACCGTTAAGCTGTACATGGCAAGAACCAGCTAAAATAAAGAAAACATGACTCGGTAGCTCATTTTCATTGATAACAATTTTTCCTTTTGGGAAAGATTTGATAATTGATGCATTCCTTAATAGATCTAGTTCATTATTGCTGGCATAGCGGAATATCTCTATCTCATTTAAATAGTCAGAGTTTATCAAGTAGGTCTCCAGCCGCATTAGAAGTAAATTAGCTAAATGTACAAATAAATCACAATATGTATGTGATCTATATCACTAACTATACAACTCCTTGCGCGATAAAAATATAGGAAAAATTTGAACTAGAAGCACTCAATATAATGTATAGCTTGGCAAAAGTGCTCCATATGGGGTCGCCTTTGTATGAAGTAGTTTTTTTCCATATAACTACATATATAACTGGTAGATATATACACGATAGATAAATAGTCAGTACAAATATTTTGTATAAAACTAACAGGGTTGATTCATCTTTGATCAAAGAACTACACCAAAGTAAAAACCTTGAAGTTGCGTCAGGAATAAATAAATAGACCCAAAATAAATCATTCAAAGTTGATTTTTTTGTAAATGGATGTAGGAAAAATTTGATGAATGATGTGGTTTTGTTAATCAAAGTGCATAGTTTAGATATGAGAGGCGCATATATGATGGAACTGTAAAATTATAACCAACATATAGACGCTCACAGTGATGCGAATCACTGCGTATATATAAATGACTTTTATAGAATAATTGTCAAATTACTAAACAGATAATTTAATAAATTCTTATGAAAAAAATTAGATCATATTCGTTACTGATAGTTTTTTATTTGTTATTTTTTATAGATGGTTTGTCAGCTACTGAAGCTAAAAATCAAAAAGAGGATGCTGTGGGCGTTGGCTTGCATAGTGAATGTCTCATTCAATATAAAAAATGTGCAACTGATATTTTAAATAAGGTCGATACATTCTATAAAGCATATCAAGACAAAGAACAACAATGTAATGAGAATAT
>Ga0207422_1003269_pt1 | contig 16836 bp, 15 predicted proteins | sample MarCyaLeptolynsp_FD_187757 | JGI IMG/M metagenome (GOLD analysis project Ga0207422, IMG submission 187757) | Marine cyanobacterial communities from Panama - species 1 Leptolyngbya sp. (SPAdes) | ecosystem: Environmental > Aquatic > Marine > Unclassified | place: Panama: Panama City | collected...
TCTCTTCTGGCGATTGCGGGATGTAATTGCCGCCGTTCAAGCCATTGAGCAGATAGGTCACTTCGTCCTGCACCAATTGCAGCGCCAAAGCAGCCCGCTCAAGCGGGTCTTCGGTCGCAGCGCGGATCTTTGCGATCTCTTCCGCGATGGGACCGTCAGGCGCAATCGTTCCGGCCGTGGTGAAATGACGCGCCATGACCGATGACACTTCCTGCCAGTCGGCAAAGGATCCGACCTGGATCAACGGGCTCACCGTGAAACGATCTGGAGCGTCTTCGGGCATTTTGCGCGGCCGTGCGATCGGCAAAGCCATTTCGAGCACGCTGTCATCGCCTTCGATCGTCACTTCGGGATTGTCGACCTGGCCGATCGTGCCCCAATTGACCGCTTCGCTTGATGGCCAGGAATAGCGCAGCCGACCAAACCCAAGCCGTGTTGGCCGTGTTGTGACACCTTCTGTCGACTGCATTTCGCCTTCAAGCGCTTGGTCTCTGACAGTCGTAGAGCTGGTCAGCCGCAGGATATCGCCGATCCGCAAGCCCGGTACATTGATCGCAGCGGTCAGCTGACCGTCTACCGCGCGGCTTTCCAGTCTCCGCTCGCGGCGAATGACGCTCGGCTCAACGCCTTGCTCGAGCAAATCAATCACTTCATCGCCGCGAATGATGTCGAGCCGGTGGATCGTCAGATCGCCTTTGTCAGGCAACCATGTGAATTGCAGGGTGCCAAAGCTTTCGAGATTCTCAGTGTTGCGAATGTCGTAAGCGAGATCGGTAAAGCGGGTAACGACGCCATCTTCCAAGCGAATCTGGCGATCATACAGCGCGACATCGCCCTTATTGGCTTCCAGCGCTTCATCCAAAGGCGCTTCGATCACCCATTCAGGCGGTGCGCCATAAAGCACCTCGTCTCCAGCCATCGCTGAAGAACACGCGATTGCAGCCAGCACCACCGATCCGGCGATATATTTCATAATTGGACCCCTGTTACAGTCGCCACCACCTTAGAAAAAACACGTAGGGGTGCAACACACAATTGGGGCGCCTGTTCCGCGCATGCACGGGTGCCTAGGACCCGGTGATCAGGCGCACTCCAGAGTGGTTGGCGAAGAAGCTCCACATCCAGTTGATGGTCACGGTCAGGCGATTGCGCATGCCGGTGAGGAAACCGACATGGACCATGCCCCACAACCACCAGGCCCCTGCTCCCGACATTTTGACCCGACCAAAGTCAGCCACCGCTGCCTTGCGCCCGATCGTCGCGAGGCTGCCCTGATGCTTGTATGCAAAGGGCGCTGGCTCTGGCTTGTCGAGCAATTCGCATTCTACCAGTTTTGCGACATGGGTGCCGGCCTGCTTGGCCGCGGGCGCCAAACCGGGAACCGCCTGCCCTTCCCACGCCATGCTGCCAGCCGTGTCACCGATCGCGAACACATCTGCATGGCCCTTCACGCGCAAATGCTCATCTACCAGAATCCGCCCAGATCGGTCTTGCTCGGCATTGAGCCAGGCAGCGGCGGGAGACGCCGTAACGCCGGCTGCCCACAGCACGGTCTCGGTCTCGATCCGGGTGGCGTCGCCTTTTTGCGGATCGCCGATTTGAACGTGGCGTTCGGCGATCTCGGTCACTCGGCCTCCGGTCCGGATCTCGACCCCCAAAGCCTCAAGCGCGGCGGCAGCTTTGGCGGACAATTCGTCAGGGAAAGCAGGGAGAATGCGTGGTCCCGATTGCACCAGGACGATGCGCGCACTGGCAGGGTCAACCGTGCGGAACTCCCGCTCCACGCTCAGCTTGGACAGTTCGGCGATTGCGCCGGCCAGCTCAACTCCGGTCGGCCCGGCCCCGACAATCACGAAGGTGAGCAGGCGCTCGATCCGCGCCGGATCATCACTCGCCTCGGCTTGCTCAAAGGCTTCGAGGATAGACGCGCGGACCGCGACGCCATCATCAATAGTCTTGAGGCCGGGGGCATAGGCACCCCATTCGTCGCGTCCGAAGTATGAGTGGCTCGCGCCTGTCGCGATGACGAGCTTGTCGTAGTTGAGTTCTCGCCCGTCGCCATAGTTCAGCACTTTGTTGGCACTGTCGATCGCGTTCACTTCGCCCTTGATCACCCGCACATTGCCGTCCTCGCGAAACAGGCTGCGGATCGGCGTGGCGATATCGGCAGGATTGAGCGTGGCTGTGGCGATTTGATAGAGCAGCGGCTGAAACAGGTGGTAATTGCGCTTATCGATCAGCGTGATGCGCACCGGCAATCGTTTGAGCCGGGCAACCGCGGCGAGCCCGCCAAAACCGGCGCCAATAACAACGATATGCGGCCAATGATCAGGGATATCGGCGTAGTCGCGATCAAACAGGATATTGCGCTCCATCCACCCTGCGGCGGCGCGATCCACCGATAGATAGCCGGCACCGCGCGATTCATAGATCGCCAGCAGCAGGATCGGATACAGAGTGATGTCCGGATGGACCCCGGTGATCATGAAATAGCCCATCAGGAAGGCGAGGAGATAGGACACCACGCTGGCAGCAATGCCCGGGATCACAAGCACCGCGAATAGGACAGCCAGCCATGGCGGCATGCCGTCAAAACTGGTGATCGTAAGCCAGGTTTGGACCGCGATTGGCGGCTCGACCACGCCGGCATAGGCCAGCAGCGAGAGACCCAGCCACAAGCGCACGATCAGCATCACCAGAGGTGCTGCGAGTGCCCTCAGCCCGTCGCCCAAGCGAACAAGCGGCCGTCCGAGCGGCAGAGCGCTTTGCTTGATGCCCGGCCCCAGCACGCGATCGAGCGAGAACGTGGCGGGGCCGGCTATGCTATACCAAGCAAGAATCGCGATCAGATAGAGATTGGTCGTGGTCGGGATGTAGACCGCTTGTGCGACAATCGTCAGCGTCGCCATCGCGATGGCGGCGGGCCGAGTGAACAATCCCGCGAGCAGCAGGATTGGACCGATCAACTCGATCAGCAAACCGGCTAACGCGGCATTCTCTGGCGCCATCCAGCTGACGGGATATTCGTAAGTCGCCAACAGCACAGCGCTGTCAAAATCGGCCAGCTTGAGCAGGCCCGAACGGAGGAAATAGAAGGCAACAAACAGACGAATGGCAAAATCGGTGAAGGGCCAGAACAGCTCTGCCCCGCCCGAATACCACTTGGCCCATCGGCGCAACGTCACGCGCACAAATGGCGACAGACGCTCTTCCTGCAGCGGTTGAATCGCGCTGGTCATGATCCACATCCTCCTACTCACGCCATTCGCTCATGCGAGTTTTTGGTTACATCTGCTCAGCTCGCTCTTGCCTTCCGCGAGCCCACGGCATAGCCGCCCCACAACACCCAACCCGATGGAGTCTACAATTGGTCCCACGCTACGCCCGACCCGAAATGACCGCAATTTGGGAGCCCGAAGCGAAGTTTCGCATCTGGTTCGAGATTGAGGCCCACGCGACCCAGAAGCTGGGCGAGCTCGGCGTTGTGCCCGAAAGCGCTGGCAAGGCACTGTGGGATTGGTGGGCGACCGACCCCAAGATCGACGTTGAAGCCATCGACGCGATCGAAGCCGTGACCAAGCACGACGTGATTGCCTTCCTAACCTGGGTGGCAGAGCAAGTCGGCGACGAGGCCCGCTTCATGCACCAGGGTATGACGTCGAGCGATGTCCTCGACACCACACTGGCCGTGCAGCTGGCGCGCGCATCCGATATCCTGCTCGAAGATCTCGATGCCTTGCTGGCCGCGATCAAGACGCGCGCCGAAGAGCACAAATACACCGCCACAATCGGGCGCAGCCACGGCATCCACGCCGAGCCGGTCACCTTTGGTCTCAAGCTTGCGCAGGCCTATGCCGAGTTTGATCGCTGCCGGGATCGACTGGTCGCTGCGCGCGCGGAAATCGCCACTTGTGCTGTCTCGGGCGCGGTTGGGACATTCGCCAATATCGACCCGCAGGTAGAGGCCTATGTCGCCGAGCAATTGGGCCTGACTTCGGAGCCGGTCAGCACGCAAGTCATCCCGCGCGATCGCCACGCAATGTATTTCGCGACTCTGGCGGTGATCGCAGGATCGATCGAACGACTTGCGGTGGAGATCCGCCATTTGCAGCGTACCGAAGTGCTGGAGGCAGAGGAATATTTCTCGCCCGGCCAAAAGGGTTCGTCGGCAATGCCGCACAAGCGCAATCCGATCCTGACCGAAAATCTGACCGGCCAGGCCCGCATGATCCGCGCTTATGCCCTGCCCGCGCTAGAGAATGTCGCGCTTTGGCATGAGCGGGACATTTCTCACTCATCGGTCGAGCGTTTCATTGGCCCTGATGCCACCATCACGCTCGACTTCTCGCTCAAGCGGCTGACCGGCGTGGTCGAGAAGCTGCTGGTCTATCCTGAGCGTATGCAAGCCAATATGGATCGTATGGGAGGCCTCGTGCACTCGCAACGCGTGCTGCTGGCGCTCACCCAGGCGGGTGTCAGCCGCGAGGACGCCTATCGACTTGTACAGCGCAATGCGATGAAGGTGTGGGAATCCGACGGGAAGCTGCAATTGATCGATCTGCTCAAAGCCGACGAGGAAGTAACCGCCGCGCTGTCTGACAGCGACCTCGAGGAGAAGTTCGACCTCGATTACCACTTCAAACATGTCGATACGATCTTTGCGCGCGTGTTTGGCTGACACTCTGCTAAGCCTGACCAATGCTAGACTTGCGTCGCAAAAGGCTTAGGCTTGCCGCCAAGAGACACGCAGAGTCCGGGGAACACTTATGCAAATTGTCCGCACCATCATTTGGGTCCTGATCCTGGTCGGGATCATCGCGTTCACGATCGGCAATTTTGATCGACAGACCGATGTCCGGATCTGGCCGGGACTGGTTTGGGACACCCGCGTTCCCGCGATTGTGATCGTGTCGTTCATTCTGGGATTGATCCCGATGTGGCTTTACCACCGAGGGGTGAAGTGGAGCCTCAACCGGCGCATTCGCTCGCTCGAAAGCGCGGTCAAATCCAACGCCATCGCGCAGCGCCATGAACCGACGCCTTCGCCGGCGCCTGCTCCCGCGCCTGCCCCGGCCGCCAGCGACACCAAGCCCGGTGACACGCTGACGCCATCTGACGAGAACGAAACGCCCGGCTGACAATGAGCAATCCCGTATTCCTTGCCCTTGATGTTCCCCAGATTGAGCCAGCCAAAGCGCTGCTCAACAAGGTCAAGGATCATATTGGCGGCGTAAAGCTGGGGCTGGAGTTCTTTTGCGCCCATGGCGGTCATGGTGTGCACGAGATCGCGCATATGGGATTGCCGATCTTTCTCGATCTCAAATTTCACGACATTCCCAACACGGTCGCAGGCGCGATGCAGGCGGTTCATGTTTATGAGCCCGCCATTGTTACGGTTCACGCCAGCGGTGGCCGCGCGATGATGGAAGATGCCAAGGCCGCTGCAGCAGAAGGCTGCAAGGTTGTTGGCGTAACCATGCTGACCAGCCTTGATCGCGATGATCTGGCTCGTGCCGGTGTCGCCGGATCGCCTGAGGAGCATGTGATGCGGCTCGCCGAACAGGCGCAGGAAGCTGGGCTCGATGGCATTGTCTGCTCTGGTCAGGAAGTCGGCAAGGTCCGCTCGCAATGGAAGGATGGCTACTTCGTAGTACCAGGCCTGCGCCCTGCGGGTATCGTCGCTGGCGATCAGAAGCGCACTGTGACGCCGCGCCAGGCGCGCGATGACGGCGCCAGCGTGCTGGTGATCGGACGCCCGATCAGCCGCGCTGAGGATCCCCAGGCTGCCGCGCGCGCGATTGAAGCCACGCTTTAAGAGCTTATCCATGACGACACAGATCAAGATTTGCGGGCTTTCCACGCCCGAAACCATCGAAGCAGCTGTAGCAGCCGGCGTAACCCATGTCGGATTCGTGCATTTCGATAAGAGCCCGCGACACGTGACGCTTGAGCGCGCGGCTGAGCTGCGCAAATTGGTCCCGCCCGAAGTGAAGACCGTGCTGTTGTTGACCAATGCAGATGTCACCACCACCGGCACCGGGATCGAAAAGGTCAAACCCGACATTATCCAGTTCCACGGCAATGAAACGCCTGAATGGATCAAGCTGGTGCGCGAGAAGACTGGCGTCGAAGGGTGGAAAGCACTTGGACTGCGCGATGCGGGCACGCTCAAGCGCAGCTCAAAATATGTCGGATCGATTGATCGCTTTCTGTTTGACGCGCCGGCCAAGGCGCTGCCGGGCGGAAATGGCGAAACCTTCCGCTGGGACCTGCTCAACGGTCACAAGCATCAATTGCCTTGGATCCTCGCAGGCGGGCTGAACCCGGACAATGTGGCCGAAGCGATTGCCGCGACCGGCGCCGATTTTGTCGATGCGTCGAGCGGGCTGGAAAGCGCGCCCGGCGTCAAGGACGTGGACAAGATCGCTGCCTTCTGTAAAGCCGCGCGCTCGCTATGACTAACCAGCCCAATTCCTTCCGCACCCAGCCCGACGATCGCGGGCATTTTGGCGACTTCGGTGGACGCTATGTCGCCGAAACGCTGATGCCGCTGATCCTCGATCTGGAGCGTGAATATCGAGCGGCTCAGGCCGATCCAGAATTCCAGCGCGAATTTGACGATCTGCTCGAACATTATGTCGGCCGTCCCTCACCGCTCTATTTCGCCGAACGGCTGACCGAGGCGCTGGGCGGTGCGCAGGTGTGGTTCAAGCGCGATGAGCTCAATCACACCGGCGCGCACAAGATCAACAATTGCATCGGCCAGATCCTGCTGGCGATCCGCATGGGCAAGACCCGCATCATTGCTGAAACCGGAGCAGGCCAGCACGGTGTCGCAACGGCTACGGTGTGCGCGCGGTTCGGCCTGCCCTGCGTGATCTATATGGGCGCAGAGGATGTGAAGCGGCAATCGCCCAATGTCTTCCGCATGAAGCTGCTCGGCGCAGAAGTCGTGCCCGTCACCAGCGGAGGTGCGACGCTCAAGGACGCGATGAACGAAGGCCTGCGTGACTGGGTCGCGAATGTTGAGGACACATTCTACATCATCGGCACCGCAGCAGGCCCTCATCCCTATCCTGAGCTGGTGCGCAACTTCCAAAGCGTGATTGGACTGGAGGCGCGCGCGCAAATGCTTGCCCGCACCGGTCGGCTGCCTGATCTGCTGGTCGCCTGCATTGGCGGTGGCTCGAATGCCCTTGGCCTCTTCCATCCCTTCCTCGACGATGCCGATGTGAAGATGCTCGGCGTCGAAGCCGCAGGCTATGGTTTGGACGGTGATCAGCACGCGGCGAGCCTGCTCGGCGGCGCGCCGGGCGTTCTCCACGGCAACAAGACCTATTTGCTGCAGGACGAAGATGGCCAGATAACCGAAGGCCATTCGATCAGCGCGGGTCTGGACTATCCAGGAATCGGACCCGAGCATGCTTGGCTCAAAGACACTGGCCGGGTCGAATACACTGCAGTGACCGATCAGGAGGCCCTGGATGGCTTCCAGCTGCTGTGCCGTACCGAAGGGATCATTCCCGCGCTTGAGCCCAGCCACGCCATCGCCGCCGTCAAGGAACGCGCCAAGGTGATGAGCGAGGACCAGATTATCCTGATGAATCTGTGTGGCCGCGGCGACAAAGACATTTTCACCGTGGCTGAGAAGCTGGGAGTGGAGATGTGACTTTCTCACTTCCCCGCGCGCTCGTCTTTGTGCTGATTGGGCTGCCGATCGGCTTCATCCTCACTGCTCTTGGCTTTGCCGTGTTCGGACAGGAGATCGACGCCCCTGCCATTGCGCCATGGGCACTTGGTATTGCCGTGCTGCTGGGCGTTGGTGCTGGATTCTGGAAGCCTGCTGAATGACCCGCCTCCAAGCCGCCTTTACCAAGCCGCACCCGGCCTTCGTCGCCTTCATCACCGCTGGCGATGGCGACACCGCAGCCAATCTCGACGCTTTGGTCGAAGCCGGCACCGATGTGATCGAGTTGGGCATGCCCTTCACCGATCCGATGGCCGACGGCCCGGCAATCCAGAGCGCAAACCTGCGCTCGCTCGGCGCGGGCACGACCACAGCTGACGTGTTGCAGATCGCCAGCGAATTCCGCGCCCGGCATCCTGACGTGCCGCTGGTGCTGATGGGCTATGCCAATCCGATGATCCGGCGCGGCGCAGAATGGTTTGCCAATGCGGCCAAGAATGCGGGTGTCGACGGCGTGATTTGCGTCGACATTCCACCCGAAGAGGACCAAGCGCTTGGCCCCGCTTTGCGCGAGGCTGGCATCGCCCCGATCCGCTTGGCCACGCCGACCACTGACGAAGCGCGCCTTCCCAGCGTGCTCGAAGGGTCGAGCGGGTTTGTCTATTATGTTTCAGTTGCCGGGATCACCGGCAAGCAGCAGGCCGCGCAGGCCAGCATCGAAAGCGCGGTCGCAGCGCTCAAATCTGCCACAGACCTGCCAATTGCAGTCGGTTTTGGCGTTCGTACGCCCGAACAGGCAAGCGCGATTGGCGCTGTGGCCGACGGCGTCGTTGTCGGTTCGGCACTGGTCGATGTGGTCGGAGAATTTGGCAACGAGGCCCCTGCCAAGCTAAAGGAGCTGGCTTCGGCTCTCGCACAGGCGGTTCACACCGCTCGATAGGAACAGACATGAACTGGTTCACCCGCGTCCGCAATTCGCTCGGCTTTGGCTCCGAGAAGAACAGCACCGAGAAAGATCTCTGGATCAAATGCCCGAACTGCCAGGAGATGCTGTTCGTTGCCGAATATTCCGAGAATTCGAGCGTTTGCCCCAAATGCGATCACCATGGACGGATCAGCGCGGACGATCGTCTGAGCTTGTTGCTCGATCCCGGCTTCGAACTGCTCCCGCAGCCCGAGGTCGCTGAGGACCCGCTCAATTTCAAAGACAGCAAGAAATACACCGAACGCCTCAAAGTGGCGCGCGCGAAGAACCCGCATGCGGATGCCTTTGTGACCGGTTCTGGCGCGATCGACGGCCGGCCGGCTGTCGTCGGCGTGCAGGATTTCAGCTTTATGGGCGGATCGATGGGGATGGCTGTCGGCATGGCCTTTTGCGCCGGTGCCGAGCGCGCTTTGGCCCGCAAATGCCCCTATATCGTCGTCACCGCTGCAGGCGGCGCGCGGATGCAGGAAGGCATTCTCAGCCTGATGCAGATGCCCAAGGCCACGGTGATGACCCGGCGGCTCAAAGCCGCGGGCCTGCCCTATATCGTGATCCTGAGCGACCCGACCACGGGCGGTGTCACCGCCAGCTATGCAATGCTGGGCGATGTCCACATTGCCGAGCCAGGCGCCCTGATCGGCTTTGCTGGTCAGCGTGTGATCCAGGATACGATCCGCGAGCAATTGCCCGAAGGCTTCCAGCGCGCCGAATATCTGCACAAGCACGGCATGGTCGACATGGTGGTGCATCGCCGCGACCTAAAGGCCACCTTGGCTGACGTGTTGGGCTATCTCCAGCCGCAAGCCGCCTAAGCCAAAGAGCCAGTATGGATTTCGGCCGGTCCGACGATCCGCGCGTCCAGGCACAGCTTGATCGGCTGGCCAATCTCAGCGTTCCGCAGGGGCGTTTGGGGCTGGGGACGATCCGTGCCCTGTTAGACCGCCTAGGACGGCCAGAAACACGTCTCCCGTGCGTTTTTCACGTCGCCGGGACCAATGGCAAGGGATCGGTCTGTGCACTGCTCAGATCCATTCTAGAGGCCTCTGGCAAGCGCGTGCATATGACCACCAGCCCGCATTTGGTGCGCTACAATGAGCGGATCCGGATTGCCGGCAAGCTGATCGAGGATGAACCGCTGGCGCTGCTGCTGGAGGAGGTGCTTGATGCAGGCGAAGACCTGGCCCCCAGCTTCTTCGAAGTCACCATCGCTGCGGCCTTCCTTGCCTTTTCGCGCACGCCGGCAGACGCCTGCATTGTCGAAGTCGGTCTGGGTGGACGCTTTGATGCCACCAATGTGCTGGGGTCCGACGTGCTCGCCGCATGCGGGATCGCGGCGCTGGGTATTGATCACGAGCGCTTCTTGCTGGCACCCGAAAAGGGCGTGCCAAAGCAGCCGATGGCCCGGATCGCGTTTGAGAAAGCCGGGATCGCCAAGCCGGGCGTGCCGCTGGTGACTTTGGGCTCAATCTATCCGGAGGAAGCGCAGGCGGCGATCCGCAAACAGGCCAAATCCGTGGGTGCCGATCTGCGCGAGCGGGGTGAAGCCTGGTATTGTGACGATTTCAACGCCGGGGACTTTCACCTCTATTACAGCGAGAACGATGTCGATGAGCGTCGCTATGCCGCTCCAGCGCTGCCCGGATCACACCAATTTTACAACGCCGGCTTAGCGATCGCGATGCTGAGGGCGCAGAGCAAGATCAGCGTCAGCGATGAGGATATTGATCGCGGCTTGCGCGCCGTGCGTTGGCCTGCACGCATGCAGAAACTGTCTGACGGCCCGCTCACCGTGCTAGCGCCTGACAGTGCGATCTGGCTCGATGGCGGACACAACCCCAGCGCGGGTCGCGCCATCGCTGAGCATTTCGATGAGCCGGTCCATCTGATCATCGGGATGCTCGAAGCCAAGCATCCGGGCGCATTGATCGAACCAATGATTGGCAAACTCGCGAGCGTGAATGTCGTCCCCGTGCCTGATCATGACCATCACCTGGCCAGCGCATTCGGACCTCAGGCGAAATCCGCAATATCGGTCGAAGAAGCATTGCTGAGCCTGCCGTCAGACGGCCGCCCGGTCCTGATCGCCGGCTCGCTCTATCTCGCTGGCGAAGTGTTGCGCTTGAACGACGAGATCCCGGACTAAGTCACTCAGCCGGCTGTGCGGCGTCAGGCGTCACCACCCCCGACTTGTCGCCTGCCCGCGCCTGGCGATACCATTCGAACGCCACCAGCACCGCCGCTGCCAGTCCGATAAAGGTGGTCAGCACGAAGACATCGAAATAGCCTTGGTTCTCGATCATTTCGCCCAAGGCCCCGCGCCCGAGCGTGCCAACCAGCAGGGTGAGCGACGACAACAGCGCATACTGCACCGCGCTGAACTTTTTCGACACGATCGATGACAGCCACGCAATATAGGCCGCACCTGCGATCCCGATCGCGAGGTTTTCGAAGAAGATCGTGAAGGTCAGCTTGGCCAGCGATGGACTGCCGATCACTGGCACCTGACTGATCAACCAGGAGAAACCGACCGCATCGCTGACCGCCTGCATATTGGCGCCACCGATCGCGAGATCGGCGTAAAGCAGATTGGTCAAAGCGGCCATGATCCCACCGACCAACAGCGTCGCCATGCGTCCGATACTGGTCAGCATCAGCCCGCCGACGGCGAGGCCCAGGATGATCGCGCCGACGCCAAAGAACTTGGATGCAAAGGCAACTTCGTCATTGGTGTAGTTCAATTCACCGAGATAGAATGGATAGGCAAACGTGCCCCAGATCGCATCGCAGATGCGATAAGTCAGCACGACCGCGAGGATCAGCACCAGCGACCATCCCATCCGTCCGACAAATTCGACCAGAGGCAGGACAAGCGCGCGGTAAAGATGGTCAAGCGCGTAGCTACCCCCGCTCGCTGCAGGCGCGTCTTCGGTCAGGAGGTGATTGCCTTGTTTCTTCTGCGAAGCCAGCCAGCCCGCGATCAAAGCTGGCAGGATTATCGTCGCGACGATGATCCATGGACCAAAATTGCGCGTGAACTCGGTCGGGTTGGGTCGATCCTCGGGCGCGTAAGTCATCGACATGATCATGAAGGTGAGCACGATGCCAATCGCACCCGCCCAAAGCAGCGTGACTACTCCAAGCGCCTGAGCGCGCAGCTTGGGATTGAGCTCACCCGCTTTGCGCAGCGCGCGAACCTGCTCTTCGCCCGCTTTGTCGACCGTCGCTTCATCACCATCAGCATTGGGCGCGGCAAGGCCGATCACACCAGCCGCAGCGAGGATAGCGCCCATCATCATATAGGTCTCAGGCCAGCCGATCCGCGCGGCGATGATCAGGCCCAGTGCACCTCCGACCAGCGAGCTGAAGCGGTAGCCCATCTGATAGACCGTCGAGAGGATATCGAGCGTTGCCTTGTCGTCGGCGACGTCAATGCGCCAGGCGTTGATGGCGATGTCCTGCGTGGCGCTGGCAAAGGCACCGATGCCCGCGAGCAGCGAGAACCAACCGAGCTGCGTCTTCGGCTCGAGCAGGCTCATCGTCACCAGGATCAACCCGAGCAGCAATTGCATCGGAACGATCCATTGCTTGCGTTTGCCGAGCTTGCGCAGGATCGGAATATCGACCTTGTCGATCAGCGGTGACCACAGGAACTGGAACGCATAGGCAAGGCCGATCAGCGAAAAGATGCCCATCGTCTCAAGATCAACCTCGGCCTCAGTTAGCCATGCGAACAATGTGCCCAGGAACAGCGCAAAGGGCAGGCCGCTGGCAAAGCCGAACACCAGCATGAAGAACGTCTTGCGATTGCTCAGGGCAACACCGAGCGCGTGCCACGCTCCGGGTTTCTTTGCGGCTGCTTCTGCCATGCGCGTCCTTCCAATCTGCTTTGGTCGGCAAGCTTAGGCAGGCTGACCTGAAAATGAAATGACTGGTGACTGCGCTTTCGGCAGAAAGCTTGGCCTAGTCCCCAATTGCCCGGTCTTTGCCGGCAGAACCGATCGCCGCATCGACCAGTCCGGAGCGCGACATCCACCAGAACAGTGCGATACCCGGCAAAGCCAAGAGAGTCGTAAGCAGGTAGAAATTCACATAGCCCATCCAGTCGATCAGCGATCCCGCTGATGTGCCCGTCAGGACCCGCCCAACCACGCTCGCCGCCGCGCTGATCAGGGCATATTGGGCTGCGGTGAAACGCAAATCGCACAAGGCAGAGAAATAGGCCACAACCACCACGCCGCCATAACCGCTGGCGAAATTCTCAAACCCAACAGCCGCCGCCATCCCCCAGTTGGAATGACCAGCTGCTGCGAGCACGGCAAAGCTGAGATTGGAGACCGCCATGAGCACCAGAGCGAGCATGACCGAACGGCGCAGCCCCATTCTGGTGTAAAGCACGCCGCCAAGGAAGATCCCGATCAGGAATGCCCAAAAGCCCAGCCCGACATCGTAGATCGCGATCTCATCATTGGAGAAACCGAGAGCGTCGAACAACAGCCGGAAGGTCAGATTGGCAAGCGTGTCGCCAATCTTGTGAACGAGGATGAAGACCAGGATCAGCCAAGCACCCTGGCGGCGGAAGAATTCACCAAACGGCCCCGCGATCGATTGCCAGACCTCCTGCAGGCCTCTGCGTGCCGCTGTCGCCTGTCGACGTGCGGGCTCGCCAAGGATCAGCGCCGTCAGGACAGCGGGCAGCGCCAGAATTGCGCAGGACAAATAGGCTGCGGTCCAGCCGTATCGAGCCGCTACGATCAGCGCGAGCGCACCCGCTCCAGCCGCACCGATGCGCCAGCCATACTGGCTCATCCCCGATCCGGTGCCCAGCTGATAGGGCTTGAGCGTTTCGATCCGATAGGCGTCGATGACGATGTCGAAGGTCGCGCCTGCAATTCCAACCAGGACGGCGGCGACAATGGTCGCACCAAGGCTATGCGAAGGATCGACCAGAGCCAGGTTGATCACCGACGCAATCACCAAAGAGCCAGAAGCGATCATCCACGACACACGCTGACCCATGCGGTGCAGGATCGGCAGGCGCACGCCATCGACCACCCATGCCCAGAACACTTTGAGATTATAGACCAGGAACGCTAGCGAGAATGCGGTGATGGTTGCAATGTCGATTTCTGACTGCGCCAGGCGCGTCGTCAGCGTGGCGCCGATCATGGCATAGGGAAATCCGGACGAAATCCCGAGAAACAGCGCCGCGAGCGACTCCTTCTCGAGATAGGGGGCAATCGAGTCCCAAAATCCTCCGCGATGTCTCGGCTCTGCCTGTCCCAATCCGTTCGACCTTCCGATCCGAGAGAATTTCTGCGACACTAGCCGCAAGAGAGAGAAAATGGGAATCCCCGGATGAGCAATGTTGCAACGCAATCGCCCGGATTGCGACCAACTGACGGACAATTATCGTTGGCGGAGGCGATCCGCCATGGCCAAGGGCGCGAGGCGGACCGGATCAGCCATGTGCCCGCCAGCCACTACACCTGCCCGGATCACTTCGCGCGTGAGAAGGCCGCGCTGTTCGATCGCCTGCCGCAAGTGATCGCACCGTCATTGCTGCTGCCAGAACCCAACATGGTCATCCCGCATGACGCAACCGGGCGACCGCTCCTGATCGCGCGCGATGCCGAGGGTGAGGTGCACGTCTTCCTCAATGTCTGCCGCCATCGCGGGACACGACTGGTCGAAGGCGAAGACATCCAATGTGCCAAGCGCCTGGTCTGCCCCTACCACGCATGGACCTACAAGCTGGATGGCAAGCTGCTGGCGCTGCCTCGTCCCGAGACCTTCCCGGGCCTGGACAAAGGAGAATACGGCTTGATCGAATTGCCCAGCTGCGAAGCGGGCGGAATGATCTGGTTCGCTCCGCAGGAAGGCGCCGACTTCTCCGATGCCAAGCGGGTTGGCGAAGACTTATCAGCCTTCGGCGTCGAAGACAGCTATCTGTTCCGGCGCAAGCTGCACACGGTGAAGGGCAATTGGAAGCTGATCATGGATGCGTTCCTTGAAAGCTATCATGTCACCCGACTGCACGCGAACACGATTGGGCCGTTCTTCAAGGATGGCGTCACCAGCGGCGATCGCATCGGTCCACACCAACGCTCAGCGGTGGGTCGGCTTGAAGAGATGGAGACGGTCAATCTCGAAGACATGGATGCGCTGCGGCGTGTCGTGACCTTCGCCTACCAATTGCTGCCAGCAACCGTGATTGTGCCCAGCCCGGATTACGTCAATGTGATGGTGCTGATGCCGCAGGCGCACGATCTGACCTTGGTCGAAGATTTCATGCTGATTCCCGAAGAGCCCGCGACCGACAAGGCGCGTGATCATTGGGAGCGAAGCTGGAACCTGCTCGATGGTGGCGTCTTTGCCAGCGAAGATTTTCGCGCTGCGGAATTGGGGCAACAAGGTTTGTCATCGGGCGCAATCGATCAATTGACCTTGGGCACGCTCGAAGGCGGCATCACCCGATTCAGTGAAATCGTCGAGGATGCCTTGCGGGCCGCCAATTGAGCGCCTAGGCGCGCGCAATGTCGAATGAACCCCGTCCAGAAGGCGATCGCATCGCCAAATTGCTGGCCCGCGCTGGCGTTGCCAGCCGCCGCGAGATCGAACGCATGATCGCCGATGGCCGGATCACGCTCGACGGCACGACTGTCGACACCCCGGCGACATTTCTGACCAGTCTGCGAGGGATCGCTGTCGACGGAAAACCCGTCGCAGCTCCAGAGCCAACGCGGCTCTATGCCTTTCACAAGCCAACCGGTCTCATCACGGCTGAGCGTGATCCCAAAGGACGGCCGACTATCTACACCGCTTTGCGTAATGCCCTGCCCAAGGATGCGCCGAGGCTGATGCCGATCGGTCGGTTGGATCTCAACACTGAAGGCTTGCTCCTCCTCACCAATGACGGCGCGCTCAAGCGTGAGATGGAATTGCCATCTTCAGGCATTCCGCGGACCTATCGCGCACGTGCCTTCGGGGAGATCGCTCAAAGCCAGCTCGAAGATCTGATCGAAGGGGTCGAGATCGATGGCATCCGCTATGGATCGATCGACGCCAATCTTGAGCGCGCATCAGGCCGTAACCAATGGATCGAAATGACCATCACCGAGGGCAAGAACCGCGAGGTGCGCCGCGTGCTCGAATATCTCGGCCTCAAGGTCAATCGCTTGATACGCACCGCCTATGGTCCATTCGAATTGGGCAATCTGGCGCGCGGGGCCGCTGCTTCGATCCCGCGTGCGCAACTCGGCAAGTTTCAAACCATGCTCAAGCGGCAGAAACGATGAGAATTGTCGCCGGCGAATGGCGTGGCAGAAAGCTTGTCGCCCCAAAGGGGGAAGCGACGAGACCGACCGCTGATCGCACACGAGAGACCCTGTTCAGCATGCTCACCAGCCGGCTTGGCTCGTTTGAGGACTTGCGTGTGGCTGACCTGTTTGCAGGCTCCGGCGCTCTTGGGCTGGAAGCGCTTTCGCGCGGCGCGGCGCATTGCCTGTTTGTCGAACAGGACCGCCACGCGCTCGACGCCATCAAGGCCAATATCGCGACGCTCGATGCGCGCGAGCGAACCAGCGTAAGCGCGGGCTCTGTCATGCAATTGCCCGTCGCAAAGCAGCCTTATGACTTGATCCTGCTTGACCCGCCTTATCAAACCGGCGCGGGCATGGTCGCGCTGGATCGGCTGCAACGGTTGGACTGGTTTGACGAGCGAAGCTGGATGGCGCTCGAAACAGGCGCTCAGGAGCCTGTAAACGTCCGAGGATTGACGATCGAGGCCGAACGCAAGCTGGGCAAGGGAAAGCTCACATTGCTGCGTAAAGCCGCTTAATGGCCGCTTGCGGGCACCGCATTCGTTCTCTACCTGTTCACGCGCGACTATGAGCGATCCTGTCCCCCTCTCTAACGGCAACACACCAGCAGAAGGCCAGCTTCCGCCCTATGCTGCGCGGCTCAACGAGCCGCAGCGTGAGGCTGTTCTGACCACCGAAGGGCCGGTGCTGATGCTGGCGGGCGCTGGCACGGGCAAAACCGCCGCCCTGACGTCGCGACTGGCGCATCTGGTGGCCACCCGCCGCGCCTGGCCGAGCCAGATCCTCTGCGTGACATTCACCAACAAGGCGGCGCGCGAAATGCGCGAACGCGTGGCCGGCCATCT
>Ga0207422_1003270_pt1 | contig 16822 bp, 17 predicted proteins | sample MarCyaLeptolynsp_FD_187757 | JGI IMG/M metagenome (GOLD analysis project Ga0207422, IMG submission 187757) | Marine cyanobacterial communities from Panama - species 1 Leptolyngbya sp. (SPAdes) | ecosystem: Environmental > Aquatic > Marine > Unclassified | place: Panama: Panama City | collected...
CAGGGTTGGGGTCGCGGATGGCCGCCTTGAGCAGCCCCTTGGCGTCTGCTGCCGAATAGGGCGCGATGACCACCAGTCCCGGAATATGCGCGTACCACGCCGCATAGTCCTGGCTGTGCTGGGCAGCCACGCGGGCGGCGGCGCCGTTGGGTCCACGGAAGACGATCGGGCAGCCGATCTGGCCACCGGCCATGTAGCGTGTCTTGGCGGCGGAGTTGATGATCTGGTCGATCGCCTGCATGGCGAAGTTGAAGGTCATGAACTCAACGATGGGCCGCAGATCGGCAAAGGCCGCGCCGACACCAATACCGGCAAAGCCATGCTCGGTAATCGGCGTATCAATCACCCGCCTTGCACCGAATTCTTCCAGCAGTCCCTGGGTCACCTTGTAGGCGCCCTGATACTCGGCCACTTCCTCGCCCATGACGAAGACGCGGTCATCAGCGCGCATTTCTTCGGCCATGGCGTCCCGCAGCGCCTCGCGCACGGTGATGGATTTGAGTTCGACGCCTTCGGGTACATCGGGTTCGGCCATCTGGGATACAACGGGCGCGGGGGCGGCAACAGGCGCTGACGCAGATTCCGAAACTTCGGCAGCCGGTGCCGGAGCAGCGGCAGGGGCTGCGTCCACTGCACTTGCGTCTTCTCCGTCTTCCACAAGTACCGCGATCACATCATTCACCGGCACGGCCTCCGTGCCTTCCGCCACGACGATCTTGCCGATGACGCCTTCGTCGACGGCTTCGACTTCCATGGTCGCCTTGTCGGTCTCGATTTCGGCGATGACGTCACCAGCTTCCACGGTGTCGCCTTCCTTGACCATCCACTTGGCCAGCGTGCCTTCTTCCATGGTGGGCGAGAGAGCGGGCATGGTGATGTTTGTCGGCATCAGACGGCTCCCCCTTCGGCGTATATATCGGTCCACAGCTCCTTGGGATCAGGCTCCGGGCTTTCCTGCGCGAACTCAGCCGCCGCCGAGACAATGTCCTTGATCTCGCGGTCGATTTTCTTGAGGTCGTCTTCACTCGCCCATTTGCCGTCCAGAATGCGTGCCCGCACCATGTCGATGGGGTCATGCTCGGCGCGCATCTTTTGCACTTCGTCTTTCGAGCGATACTTCGCCGGGTCGGACATGGAGTGGCCGCGATAGCGGTAGGTCTTCATTTCGAGAATTACCGGGCCGTTGCCGTCGCGGCACCACTGGGCAGCTCGCGCCGAGGCTTCACGCACCTGCGCTACGTCCATGCCGTCCACTTCCTCACCAGGAATGTTGAACGACCGACCGCGCCTGTAGAGATGGGTTTCAGCCGCAGCGCGCTTGAGCGACGTGCCCATGGCGTAGCCGTTGTTTTCGATTACATAGATCACCGGCAGCTTCCACAGCTCGGCCATGTTGAAGGCCTCGTAGACCTGCCCCTGGTTGGATGCGCCCTCCCCGAAGAAGGTCGCCGACACCTTGCCGTCATCGCGATAGGCATTTGCGAAGGCGAGCCCGGTGCCGATGGGCACCTGCGCGCCCACAATGCCATGGCCGCCGTAAAACGCCTTTTCGGTCGAGAACATGTGCATGGAGCCGCCCTTGCCGCGGGAGTAGCCGCCTTCGCGGCCCGTCAGCTCCGCCATGACGCCCTTGGGGTCCATCTTCTTCGCCAGCATGTGGCCGTGGTCGCGATAGGAAGTGATCACCTGGTCACCGTCCTGCAGCGCCATCTCGACGCCGGTCACCACCGCCTCCTGACCGATATAGAGGTGGCAGAAGCCGCCGATGAGGCCCATGCCGTACATCTGGCCGGCGCGCTCCTCGAAGCGGCGGATCAGCAGCATGTCGCGATAGGCCCGAAGGGTCTCGTCCTTCGACATGTCGGGTTTGGCCCGCTTGATCTTGTCCCAGGCGGCCTGAGACGTGTCCCTGCGGTCGGCTTCGGCTTCCAGCACTGACTTGGAAGCGGGTTTCTTTTTGGGTGTCGTTTTGGACGCTGTTTTCGACGACGTGCTGCGCGCAGCCATTCGGGTCTCCCTTGTGCCGACCCTCCGCCCCGTACTTTGAGGCCACTGTCAGCGGATGACGTGATTTGGTCCGACTTTACCGCGCCAAGTCTTAAGGCGCGATGCAATCACGCGCACAAAACCGTCGAATGCACGAGCCTGCGGGTTACAAAATTGTGAGAACCGGCTCGTTTGTGAAATCAGGTCCATTCCGGCCAAAAACCGGCCAAAACTGACTACTCGTCAACAAAAATGGTCAACTCGTCAGGGTGAGCAAAACCAAGGGCCGCGCGGGCACGCTCGTCCAGCAGATCAGGGTCAAGGCTCTCCGGCCGCAGCAGCGCCACGTCGCGCTCCAGGTCACGGCGTATCTCACGCGCCGACACCACCTTCTGCTCAAGCGCGATACGGCTGTCGCGAATCTCCGCAAGACGTAGCAGCCCGTTGTCCCCGTGGATGGCGTGATAAGCGAAGTAGCCCATTATGCACAGGCACGCGACCGGCACGATGGCCCGCCCAAGACGCGCCCTGAGGCCGTCGCGCTCCACCGAGTAGCGGCTGCCATATTGGGCGGTGCGAATCGTACTGTGCATCTTCATCCCTTTAAGGAATCACAGAACTGATTCTCATGGCAAGACCTTGTGAGTCAGAGACTTATGCTGAGTCGCTGGCAAACTGAATCCGGCTGTTCTGCAATCAGCAGGGCAGTACCTGACCGAGATAGGCGGAGAGAACGGCCTCGAACTCCTTCGACAGCGCCAGGCGCTGCTTGGGGTCGAGACGCAGGAGTTCAGCGAGGAAAGCATCCAAGAGTACCGTCATCATGGCTGCAACGGATTTGCGGCGGGCCGCCTGGCCGGTGAAGCCTGCTGCCTTGAGCAACATGTCGAACTGGCCGGTGAAGTAGCGGTTGATCTCCTGATCCACCTTGCGCAGTTCCGCATCCGACCTGAGTGCAATCATGCAGGCGGGCATCCAGTCCGTATTGCCGTAGTCTTCGTTCATTGAGGTCACGATCATCGACACGATCTCGTCAACGGTAATGCCCTGCGCCGCCCGCGCCACCCAGCCTTCCATGGTTGTCGCCCGTTCCGCCATGAAGCGGTCCGAGATCGCCATGAAGACCCCCTGCTTGTTGGGCCAGTAGCGGTAGAGTGAGGTCTGGCTCACCCCCGCCTCCTTGGCGAAGGACTGCAGGCTCGCCCCTTCATAGCCATCACGCGCCAGCACACGTTCCGCTGCATCCAGCACCCGCGCCACACGGTCGCGGGAGCGTGTCTGTGACGGGGACAGGCGGTTGGTCTGGTCCGGGGTGGCGGTCATGCGCGACTCTCAAACGTGAATATCATTCTTGTTTATTGACTCTGGAGGCCCATATGCGCAAGGTCAACAAAAATGAATAATCTTCACGTTTGGAGAAGGTGTCATGAACAAGGTTCTCGCGGGATATCGCACGCCGCTGGTTGCAGGGGCCGGCGACACAGTCGATTTCAAGGTGCATTGCGCGGATGGCGGCGCGTATCAGGCTGATCTGATCCGCATCATCAATGGCGACAGCGACCCGGCAGGTCCCGGTCTCGTCTTCGAGGAGATCAATGCGCCTTTCGCCGGGTGTCATGACGGCGTGGCGCAGCCGATCCGCTCCGGCTCCTTCGCCCGTCTGCCGGTCAGCGCAGCGGTGGATACGCCGGACCTGACCCTTGCCCTCGCGGTATTCCCGACGCTCTTCAACGGTGCACAACAGACCATTGCCGATGTCACGGATGCATCCGGTGTACGCCGCGTACGCCTGCAGCTGGATACGCAGGGACATCTGACGGCAGATGCCAACGGGGCAACAGCGCGGGTGCCAGTTCAGATCCCGCTCGACCGCTGGAGTTTCATCGGCGCAGCCGTGGATGCGGCAGCGCGCACCCTCACTATATGGCAGCGCCCCCAACCCAACGGGGCGGGCGACGACGCGCCGCTGCGGGCAAGAGAAACCGCAGCCAGTTTTTCAGAGGACCACAATGCTCCACCGGCAATGGTCACCATTGCTGCCGACTGGACTGCGGATGCCACTCCCGCTGCCTGCTTCAACGGCCGCATCGAGGCGCCGCGGCTAGTTGCTGACGCGCTGACCATCGAAGGCGGCATTGAGATCGTGCGGGCGGAAAATGCACCTCCAGGTGACCCGGCCCTGCTCGGTTTCTGGGATTTTTCCAAGGGCATCGACACCCGCGAAGTCCGTGACCTTGGCCCGGGCGGGCGTGTCGGCGACGTCATTAATCTGCCAGTACGTGCCGTGCGCGGTTTCCGCTGGACCGGAGACGTGCGTGACTGGAAGCAGGCACCACGTGAGTATGGCGCGATCCATTTCCACGACACTGATGTCTATGACATGGGCTGGCCGACAGCCTTTTCCTACACAGTGCCGGACGGTCTGCGCAGCGGCGCATATGCCGCACGCCTGCGCCGGGGCGAGGAAACCGAATACATCACGTTTTTCGTGCGACCGCCGGTCACAAAGCGCACTGATCAGCCATCGATCGTTTTCGTGGCGCCCACGGCTTCCTATCTCGCTTACTCCAACGAGACTGCTCATGTGGCGGTGACGCGAGCGCTATACGGCGAGAGCGTCGCGCTCCTCCCAGAGGTACAACAGTTCCTCGACAACCAGGGATTCGGGCGCTCGCAGTATCAGGCCCATGACGACGGCTCGGGTGTCCATTACGTGTCGCAGAACCGGCCGATCTGGAACCTTCGGCCGGATACCCGCGCCTGGGCATTCCCGGCCGACACCACGATCATCCACTGGCTGGAAACCCGCGGATATGCCTATGACGTGATCACCGATCACGACATTCAGGAACACGGGGCAGCGATCCTGAACAACTACAAAGTCGCGATCACCGGGACGCATCCGGAATATCTGTCGACTGAGATTTACGACGCCTATGAAGGCTTCCTGGGGACAGGTGGGCGGCTCATGTATATGGGCGGGAACGGTTTCTACTGGCGCGTTGCCTTCAGCGATGCCTGGCCGGACGCCATGGAGGTCCGCCGCGCCGAAGACGGCACCCGTGCCTGGGTCGCGGAGCCAGGCGAGTACTACCACGCGTTCGACGGCGAGATGGGTGGCCTGTGGCGGCGCCAGGGCCGCAGTCCCAACCGGCTTGTCGGCATCGGCTTTACAGCGCAGGGGTTCACGACGTCGAGCCACTACCGGCGGCAGCCGGATGCGGACAACGCGCGGGCGGCCTTCATCATGGAGGGCGTGGATGCCGACATTATCGGTGATTTTGGCCTGCGCGAAGGCGGTGCCGCCGGAGAAGAGATCGACCGCTTTGACACAGCGCTTGGCTCACCACCGCACGGGCTGGTGCTCGCCTCGTCTGAGGATCATGCACCGGACATGATGCTGGTGAACGAGGAGTTCCTGTTCACCCTGCCGCCGAACCTGGACCCGCGCATTCGCGCAGACATCACATTCTACGAAACACCATCCGGCGGTGCCGTGTTCTCCACCGGTTCCATCGCCTATGCGGGTAGCCTGTCGCACAACGGGTTCGATAACCCGATCGCGCGGATGACTGAAAATGTCCTCAACCGGTTCGCGGACCCGGTGCCCTTCGAGATGCCGGATCCACAGGATGTCGATGTTCCGTCGGATCGGGCATCCGTGTTCACCGGCCAGCGCATCACAGCCTGAGGAGACGAAACCATGAAAGTTCTTCTGCTCGGCGCTGGCGCGATGGGTGTCACGGCAGCTGAGACCGTCGCAGGCTTTGACGCCGTGAGGTCGCTCACCATTGCGGACCGGGATGGCGATGCCGCAGCACAGCTGGCTGCGCGATGCGGACCAAAGGCGCATGCCCTGTCGCTCGACGTGACCGATGAAACCGCACTCGCGGCAGCCCTGGCCGACGCGGATCTGTGCCTCAATCTGGTGGGGCCGTTCTTCCGGTTCGGCGTGCCGATCCTAAAGGCGTCGATCGCAGCCCGTACGCCCTACATGGACATTTGCGATGACCCCGAGCCGACGCTGGACATGCTGGCACTGGATGCCGACGCGAAGGCGGCGGGGATCACGGCAATTGTCGGGCTTGGCGCCAGCCCCGGCGTGACAAACATGCTGGCCGTCCTGGCGCATCGCGCACTCGATGAGGTGGATACGCTTTCGACCATGTGGTCGGTCGAGGGGGATGATGTGGACATTTCCCAGGAAGGTGTGACAGCGGACGGAAAGCCGTCTGCGGCAATCATTCACTGGCTTGAGCAGTGCTCGGGCAAGGTGAAAGTATGGCGCGGTGGCGGGCTCGCCGAAGCTGATCCGCTGGTGCCGGTCAACGTAGCTGCGCCGGGCGGCGGCACCCGCAAGGTCTGGACCGTCGGCCACCCGGAAGCGGTGACCCTGCCGCGCTATCTGACTGTCACGGACAGCTCGCTCAACATGATGATCCTGCCGCCGGGCGCGGCGGACCTGCTGCTGGCTGCGAAACGCAACATCGAAGGCGGCATGACCCTGGAAGATGCCGCAGCGCGCTTCATCCAGAATGTCTTGGCCAGCGAAACATCCCTCTTCGACCGCCTGGCGGGCACGGTGATGGGCTGGTTCAGCGGACCGGAGATGCCGCTGCTCACGGCACAGGCTACCGGCCGCAAAGACGGGCGAGCCGCGCGCAGTTCCGCCTTCATCAACGCGGTGCCCGAGGGTGGCATGGCAGGCATTACCGGTATCCCGTTGGCCATTGGTGCTCGGCTGTTTGCAGAAAAGCGCGGATTGTCGACGGCACCAGGCGCCTTTGCACCGGAAGGCGCGCTCGACCCGGATGTGTTCTTCGCGGAGCTCGCCCCCTATTGCGATGCGGCGGATGCTGCGGCATTGGTTAGGCTCGAAGTCACCTGACACCAATCGCCCATCCGGATCCCCGCCCATGCTTGTCATCCGCCGCGCCACATCTAACGACGCCGATGCACTGTGGACGATGCTGGAACCGTTGATCCGCGCGGGCGAGACCTACCCCCTACCCCGGGACATGACGCGGGATGATGCGCTGGCTTACTGGCTGAGCGACGAGAAGACTGTTTTCATCGCCGAAGAGGACAGCGTGCCGCTTGGCACCTACTACCTCAAGGCAAACAACACCGGCGGCGGCGCGCATGTGTCCAATTGCGGCTACATCACCGCTGTAGCTGCGCGGGGACGCGGCGTGGCGTCGCAGATGTGCGAGCACTCACAGGAGCAGGCGCGGCAACAGGGCTTTCTCGCCATGCAGTTCAACTTCGTGATCTCGACCAATACCGGCGCGGTCGCCCTGTGGCAGCGGAAGGGCTTTGAGATCATTGGCACTCTGCCCGGCGCCTTCGATCATCCGGGGCATGGCCATGTTGATGCCCATATCCTGTTCAAGACTCTCTGACTTCTGTGGCCCCAGTCGGGCCACCCCCCCTCATCTGTTTAGAGTTTTCAAACATGCATTTCCGCCCATCCCTTTTTGCTACCCTGTTGGTGTCCACCATGTCATTTGCGTCCGCCGCTGCCGCAGATCCCGCCTGCACGCTGATTGTCCGGTCCGATACGGGCGAGGTTCTGGTGGATGAAGGTGACTGTGACACCCGCGCGACGCCGGCCTCAACATTCAAACTGCCGCTGGCGGTCATTGGATTCGATACGCGGACACTCACCGCGCCCGACACACCGGCCATCGACTTTGATCCGGACAGGCATGTGGCCTGGCTGGATGCGTGGAAGACCGAAACAACACCGCGCACCTGGTTGCGGGATTCCGTCGTCTGGTACTCATGGGAAGTCACCCGCCCGCTCGGTCTGGAGGGACTGGCCAGCTATCTCGAAAGATTCGACTATGGCAATCAGGACATCAGCGGCACCGCAGGTGAGGACAACGGACTCACCCACTCGTGGCTCAGCTCCTCGCTGGCGATTTCGCCACGTGAACAGGCAGCCTTTGTCAGCAAGCTCATGATGCGCTCGCTGCCAGTGAAGGTGTCATCGCAGGCGCTGGCTGTTGAAACCACAGCTTCATACGACTTTGGTGACGGCAAGACGGCCAAAGGCAAGACCGGCAACGGTTTTGCACGCAATGCGAACGGCGAAGTAGACCGCGACCGCCAGGTCGGCTGGTTCGTCGGCTGGACCAATGACTGGCCCAAGGGTGCTGGCGTGCCCGACGACACGCCGCTTGTTTTTGTCCGGCTGATCCTCGATGACGGCCCGCGGGATGGCTATGCCAGCCAACATGCCCGCGACACACTGCTGGCGGACCTGCCGGGTTATCTGGAGGCTGCCAACTAGCTGTTGGCCCTGAGCCACTCTTCCAGCAGCACCAGCCTGTCATTGCCGAACCACAGATGTCCCTCGCAGACGAATGTCGGCGCGCCGAACACACCGGCGGCGATTGCCTCGTCAATGTGTTGCGTGTGCAGGGCCTCTGTGTCCGGCGATGTCAGCGCTTCCGCATAAGCTCTGCTGTCCAGACCGGTTGCCACCGCCAGTTCCACAAGTTCAAGGTCTGTGAGTGAGCGGCGATCGCTTTGAAACATCGCCTTGAAGATGGCGCGTGACATGGCTTCCGCGGCGCCCAGAGCGGCACCGGCAACCGCTGCCAGTGAAAACAGCCGGCGATTACCTTCAAGGCGACCGTCTATTTCGTTGTAGGGAATACCGTAGTGATCAGCCCAGCGGCCGACGTCACGCAGGCGGTAGGCGACGTCATATGCCCCGGACGGCGGTGCCGACGCAAATGGATTCTGCTGGCGCTTGTTCATCAACTCCGGCACGAACAGGGGCTTCCACACGAAGGTCGCGCCTGTACGCTCCGCGATCCCCGCCAACTGGCTATGCGCCAGATAGGAGTAGCGGCTGGACAGACCGAAATAGAAATCAACTGTCCTGCCGGTTTCATTGGCCTCAGTCTCATTGCTCACAGCACGTCTCCCTTGCCGAACACCCTCTTGCCCAATGCCCCTTGCCGAAGCCTTCTGGATCATCCCATTGTGTGGACAACAAGAACACCGCCCCTGCCGCACGGCAGCTGTGCGGGCATAGAGGGGAAGAAGACCATGGTTGACCTGACACGCGATCCGCGCACTGACCGGGGTGAACGTATCACCTACAAGAGCACGGACGCCTTTGAGTTCACGCAGATCCTCGACGGGTCTGCCAAACCGCAGGACGTGTATGGCGACCTTGAACTGCCCGACAGCGCAAAACGCGGGGGCGGTCCCTATCCCTGCGTCGTGATGTGCCACGGCTCCTATGGCTGGCGGTCGCACCATCTCGACTATGCGGACATGTTCCACGAGATGGGCATTGCCACGTTCCGGCCGCACACCTTCGAGGCGCGCGGCACCAAGGAAGTATCCACGACGCAAATCGACGTCACCATGGCGATGATGATCTGCGATGCCTATCGCGCCATGTCGAAGCTTGTGGATGACGACCGCATCAATGCGCTCAAGATCGGCATCGCAGGGTGGAGCCTCGGCGGCGGCACGGCGGTCTATACCGCCTGGAACCCGATCCGTGAAAAGCTGGCCCCGGCCGGGCTGAAATTCGCAGCCCACATGCCCGTCTACCCCGCCTGCCACATCAAGACCGAAGACAACCGCTGGTCGGATTCACCCATGTGCATTCTCATGGGGGAAGCGGAGGACTACACACCCGCCGCCCCTGCTGTAGAGCTTGTGGATGACATCAACGCTCATGGCGGCAATGCGGAAATCATTCTGTACCCGGACAGTTATCATTCCTTCGACAGCACGGATGATCTCATCCATCTGCCGGACGTGATTGCCCTGCCGCCGGTTCGCAACGTCACAGTCACCATGGACGGCCGCATGGTCTCAGACAAGGGCGTGGACCTGTCCACCCGCGAGGCGCGCCTCGAAGGCTTTTCCACAATGGCCAAGCGCGGCGCTCATGTGGGCGGCAACCCGGCCATGCGTGAAAAGGCGTTCGCGGACGCAAAGGCATTCATGACGAAGGTGCTGCTGTAGAGCACTTTGCTGCCAGCAGCGTGCCCGAGCGTGCGAGAGCGGCACTCTTGGAAAATTCGTTTTCCGGGACGGTAAAACAGCTCATCATGGTGTTCCGAAGTTTCGTGAGTCCCCAGACTAATCGTATGGGTTTCGTTGTTTTGGAGATTTGATGATGAGACTTCATGCCCTGATACTTGCCCTCACCATAGCCGTTCTGACTGGCTGCGCGGCGGTTGGTGTTCCTGCTACCAACGATCCCGACGCAAAGCTTGCCCAGGCGGGCACTCTGTTCGGAGACCTCAACCGTCCCCTTCCCGCCGAGCGGCTTATTCAAGAAGCAATTGATATCTACAAAGCGCGGAATGATCGCGCCAAACTGGCATTCGCCTATGGTGAATACGGCCATTTCCTGTCGTCACCATCGGTGGATCGATGGGCGCATATTTACAGCGAGCATGGCTTTATCGATCAGACGGTTACATTGAGTAATCGATATGACCGGGCGGCGGACTACTTCATCCAATCACGCAAGATGTATGAAGAGTTACAACGTCCAGACATGGTATCCAGCATGTATCTCAACGAAGCCAAAGCCCACAATCTCGGTGAAAACCTTGACCAGGTTTGCCTGGCGACCAAGCAAAGCCTGAGATGGCACTTGATTGCGAAGGAAATCCAGCCAGGAGAAAAATACTCCTTCCCGGAGGGCTATTCGAGCTTTGAAGATTTCCTGCGTGCTGCGCATCTCTCATTTGGCTGCGCCAGCGAGGATCTAGATGGCGTGACAGCTGAAGGTTCGTAAGGCTGTCGGCTTGTCAGCCCAAATGATGTGAGGACCAAATGACCACACTCCTCATCGGCACCACGGGCATGTTGTCCGCTGCTGCCCGGCACATGGCGCAGACATCACCCGGCGCCATAGCCGTTGTCTCCCGCCGCGCCAACACATTCAGCTTTGGCGATGCTGCGCTGGACAGCCGCACAACGCCTCTTGCCGTTAACTGGCAGGACCAGGCGGCCTTTCTCGCCAAGCTCGATGCCGTCGCCGCCGAACATGGGCCGTTTGCTCAGGCGCTGGTCTGGATGCATGGGCGGGACGACCTGCTGCGGGCCCATATCGCCCATCACATGGCGGAAGATGGCGTGCTGGTTGAAGTGCTCGGCTCGGCAGCCTCACGCCCGGGTGCCTTTGGTGGCGCCCGCGTGCGCCAGATGCAGGCCCAACCGCACATCCGCTACCGGCAGGTGCTGCTGGGCTTTGTTCATGAAGACGGCCAATCGCGCTGGCTGACCCACGACGAGATTTGCACCGCGGCGATTGCCGCGCTGTCATCCGATGAGACTGTAACAGTCGCGGGCCAGGTTGAGCCTTGGGAGTTGAAGCCCTAGCGCGCAGCTCTGGATCCGCCGGTCAAGCCGGGGGATGGCGGATGCGTTGAAACCATGGGACCAACACCATCGCCAAACACCATTGTCCGGTTCAACCGGACAATCCATGCCACGTCACAGGCGCGATCAGCCCTTGAGGATCGACGTGCCTGCATACTCAGCCGCCGGCCCAAGCTCCTGCTCAATGCGGATAAGCTGGTTGTATTTCGCCGTGCGGTCGGAGCGGGCGAGCGAGCCGGTCTTGATCTGTCCGCAATTCGTCGCAACAGCCAGGTCGGCGATGGTGGCGTCTTCTGTTTCGCCAGACCGGTGGGACATGACGGCGGTGTAGCTCGCCTTGTGCGCCATCTCGACGGCTTCCAGCGTTTCCGTCAGGGAGCCGATCTGGTTGACCTTGACAAGGATCGAGTTGCCGACGCCCTTGTCGATGCCGTCCTTCAGGCGTTTGGAGTTGGTGACGAACAGGTCATCCCCCACCAGCTGTACCTTACTGCCGATCCGGTCCGTCAGAGCCTTCCAGCCGTCCCAGTCGTCTTCGGCCATGGCATCTTCGATGGAGATGATCGGGAAACGGCCCACGAGGTCTGCCCAGTAATCGACCATGCCGCCCGCATCCAGTGTCTTGCCTTCGCCGGCGAGCACATATTTGTCGTCCTTGAAGAACTCTGTCGACGCTGCATCGATGGCGAGGTGAATGTCATCGCCAGGCTTGTAGCCGGCAGCCTCAATGGCCTTCATCACAAAACTCAGGGCGTCTTCAGTTGAGGCGAGGTTCGGCGCAAAGCCACCTTCGTCGCCCACATTGGTGTTATGGCCGGCGTCCTTCAGGCCCTTCTTGAGCTGGTGGAAGACTTCCGACCCCATGCGCACCGCATCGGCGATGGTCGGAGCCGACACCGGCATGATCATGAATTCCTGGATGTCGATGGGGTTGTCCGCGTGCTCACCGCCATTGACGATGTTCATCATCGGCACCGGCAGGATGCGGGCAGCCGGGCCGCCGACATATTTGTAGAGCGGCAGGCCGCAGGACTGGGCCGACGCCTTCGCCAGTGCGAGGGAGACGCCGAGAATGGCGTTGGCGCCGAGGCGGCCCTTGTTGGGCGTGCCGTCCAGATCGCACATCATCCGGTCCAGCAGGATCTGCTCTTCTGAGTCCATCCCTGCAATGGCGTCGAAAACCTCGGTGTTGACGTTCTCGACTGCCTTCAGCACGCCCTTGCCACCATAACGTTTTGCGTCACCGTCGCGCAGCTCGGCTGCTTCATGGGCGCCGGTCGAGGCACCAGACGGCACGGCGGCGCGGCCGGTCGCGCCATCTTCCAGCACCACATCCACTTCAACGGTGGGGTTGCCGCGGCTGTCGAGAATTTCGCGGGCGGTGATGTCGATGATGGCGGCCATTTTGGCGCTCCTTGCGGTCTGTAGGGTCTATCTAGAGGGAGCCTCGTGAGGCATAAGGTGGCGACTACATAACCGAAGCCACTCTGGCTTGGAAGATGCCGCCTCAAATTGTCGTTCGTCCTTCTGGAGAGCCCCATGCCCACGCCCAAAGCCCCGATCTGCCTGTGGGGCCGCAACAACTCAATCAACGTCCAGAAAGTCATCTGGTGCCTTGAGGAACTCGGTGTGCCTTATGAACGCATTGAGGCAGGCGGGGAGTACGGCGTGACGGATACGCCGGATTACACAGAGATGAACCCCAACCATCTGGTTCCGGTCATCAAGGATGGCGAGACGGTGCTGTGGGAATCAAACGCCATCGTTCGCTATCTCTTCGCCACCTATGCGCCAGAAAGCGGCACCGGCCTTCACTATCCCGCTGATGCCCGCGTGCGCGCCATCGAAGAACAATGGATGGACTGGCAGACAGCCGATTTCTGGCCCGCCATGCGGCCGATCTTTCGCGTGCTCATCCGCAAGGCGCCGGATGTGACGGAAAGGGTCGCAGAGGACATGGTCGCCCCCGCCATTGACGCAACGGAAGCCAAGCTTAGGGTGCTCAACAGTCAGCTTGAAAAAACAGCCTTCGTGGCCGGCAAGCGCTTCTCCATGGCGGATATCCCGGCTGGTCTCACAGTGGCCCGCTGGCTCAAACTGCCGGTTGATCACAAGCGCTACGAGCATATCGAGAGCTGGTTTGATGTTCTCCGGGCCCGCAAAGCGTTCAAGTCGGTCGATTTGCCGCTCACCTGAACCCTTTCAGACCGGACATATGACACTTTAGAGTCATTGCAGACTCCTGCCGAAGCCAGTATCAAAGCGGCATTCGTGGTATTAGCCACCAGAACACACACCCAGAATACAGGTAGATATTCCAGATGTCTGTGAAGCCCGGCGTCGTCAGCGGCGAAGACTACAAAACGCTCCTCAAGGCCTGCAAAGAAGGCAAGTACGCTCTTCCTGCCGTCAACGTGGTGAACTCCAACACCATCAACGCCGTGCTTGAAGCCGCCGCCAAGAACAAGTCGGACGTCATCATTCAGGCCTCAAACGGCGGCGCGCAGTTCTATGCGGGCAAGGGCTTCCCCGACGGCGACGAAGGCAAGGTGCTGGGTGCCGTTGCCCTCGCCAAGCACGTTCACCTGCTGGCCGAGCATTACGGTGTCTGCGTGGTGCTGCATACGGACCACGCTAACAAGAAGCTGGTTCCCTGGGTTGAGAAACTGCTGGACCATGGCGAGGCCTTCTATAAGGAAACCGGCAAGCCGCTGTACACGTCCCATATGCTGGATCTGTCCGAAGAGACAATCGAGGAAAACATTTCCGAGAGCGCCCGCATCCTCAAGCGCATGGTGCCGCTGGACATGAGCATCGAGATCGAGCTCGGCGTCACCGGTGGCGAAGAGGACGGGGTCGGCTCGGATGAGATCGACAACGACAAGCTCTACACCCAGCCTGAAGATGTGCTCTACGCCCACAACATCCTGTCGCCCATAGGGCACTATTCGCTGGCGGCGTCCTTCGGCAATGTCCACGGCGTCTACAAGCCGGGCAATGTGCAGCTGCGTCCTGAAATCCTGAAGAACTCCCAGGCGCTGGTGAAAGAGCGCTACCAGACCGGCGACAACCCGCTGGACCTCGTGTTCCATGGCGGCTCCGGCTCCGAAAAATCCAAGATCGCCGAAGCGCTGGAGTACGGCGTGTTCAAGATGAACATCGACACGGACACCCAGTTTGCCCAGGCTGAAGCCGTCGGCGCTTACGTGGAAGCCAACGCCCGCGCGTTCAAATATCAGATCGATCCGGACGACGGCACGCCGTACAAGAAGAAGTACGACCCGCGCACCTGGCTGCGCGAAGCAGAAGTCAGCATGGTCAAACGCCTGGACGAAGCCTTTGCGGACCTGCAGTCCGCCGGCAAGTCCATCGCGGCTTAGCGGGCGACCACAAAGGCTCTTCGAAACAGTTCTTTGAGATCGGCGGCCACTGCCTTGCGGCGGTGGGCCGTCGGCTTCGTCATCCATGCCCGCATGGCGCCTTCCACCATGCCATGGGCGATGGGCGCCACGATGGCCGGGTCCTGATCCAGATAGGCCCCATTGGCACGGCCTTCCTGATACTGTGCCTTGATTGCCTCAATCATCGCGTAGCCCGGCACGAAATCCGCCGACTCAACCAGCTCCCGCGTCATGGCATAGAGCGGCATGATCTCGCGCGCGGCCTCGGCTTCCTTCATCAGCGCCTCAATCATCGGGTCAAACCGGTCTTCATAGGCATCCACGGACTGCCAGCCCCGGCTCATCGCCTCGATGAACCGCTGCTCCATGGCGCGATGAAGCTCTGCCAGAAGCGCCGGCTTGTCCGGGAACAGCCTGTACAACGAGCCGACAGCCACACCGGCGTCGCGGGCGATGTCTGCCATGGTGGTGCCGGTATAGCCCTGCGCCGCAAACAACCGTTCGCCCACCGCCACAATGGCAGCGCGCTTTCCCTCGGGATCCATCTTGCGGCGGCGGTTTTTCATAAATGAATCATATTCATTCTTGTCTCCCGACACCAGCAGTCTATCTTCTTTCTCAGAATGAATATAGTTCATACTGAGGCATGACACATGACATCTGGAAGACGTTTCTCCGTGATGCTGGCTCTGGCAGCCAGTCTGGGTATCGTAGGCTGCTCGGGTGCTGATCCGGACCAACCGCTGGCAGACGGAAGCAACAGTGCTTTCCACCATGAGATCACCACCGCCGCCTCGCCGGCATCTGTCTGGAACATCTGGATGGATGTTGATGGCTGGAAAGATTGGGACAAGGGCCTGGCAGGTGCGGCAGCTGATACGCCACTTACTCTCGGCACCGTCGGCACAATCACCGCACTGAATGGCCAGGTGTCCGCCTTTGTCGTTACAGAGTTCGATGCGGGACGCGCCTATGCCTTTGCGACAGACCTGCCGCTAGCAACGCTCACCGTCCAGCGAGAGATCATCGGGGAGATGCCCACACGCTTTCGTCATGACGTGACATTCAAGGGGCCCATGGGTTGGGCATGGGCGATGCTGCTGGGTCCGGAGTTTCGCGCAGCGCTGCCGCCCACCATGACCACCCTTTCAGACATGGCAGCCAAGGGAGAAGCGGAATGATGAACAAGCGGGATTTTGTATTGGCGGCAATGGCACTGACCGTCCTGCCAGTTCTGCCTTCTACGGCCAGAGAGGCCATGAAGTCAGATGATCCGGCGGATTATCTGCATGCCACACGATATCTCAATTTCCGGCACCCGCGTGTCAGAGACGCTGCGGCATCGATCCGGCCAACAGGGACAACCGAACGCGATACCGCCCGCGCCGTCTTTGCGTTCGTGCGGGATGAGATCAGGTTCGGATTTGCCGGTGGCTTCTGGAATAATACGGCAGCCGATGTCCTCAAAGACCTGCGTGGGTACTGCAACACCAAGTCGACGCTCTTCGTGGCGTTGATGCGTGCCAGGGGCATTCCGGCCCGACAGGTGTTCGTGGACATTCATGCCAGCGTGCTCGACGGCATCATCTCGCCCGGCACGCCCTATGTGGACCACTCCTACAGTGAAGTGTTTCTGGACGGTGCGTGGCGCGCGACCGATGCCTACATCGTCGACCCCACACTCTTTGCAGCTGCGCAGCCAAGGCTCGAAAAGGAAAACCGGCTCATGGGCTATGGCGTGCATGTGACCGGCACCAACACCTGGGACGGCATTGCGCCCAGCTTCTCCCAGTACAACATTCTGGACGACCGCGCGATCAGCACACGAACATTCGGCGTGTTCGAGGATGTGGGTGATTTCTACGCCACCGCCAAAGACCCATGGAACCGCCTCAACGGCATCGCCCGAACGGCCTTCGGGCTGTTCGCCGGTAGCGCCAATGAACGGGTGGATGCTCTGCGGCGTGGCGGATAGAGGACTATCACGCTTCGGGTTTCCCATACACCGAGACATGCCAACACCACCTTTGCCAACTGTGCGGCCCTTGATGGACACGTCTTTTCAC
>Ga0207422_1003273_pt1 | contig 16813 bp, 14 predicted proteins | sample MarCyaLeptolynsp_FD_187757 | JGI IMG/M metagenome (GOLD analysis project Ga0207422, IMG submission 187757) | Marine cyanobacterial communities from Panama - species 1 Leptolyngbya sp. (SPAdes) | ecosystem: Environmental > Aquatic > Marine > Unclassified | place: Panama: Panama City | collected...
GTGTATACACAGATCTTATATGCCTCTGCTGTTGATGCCGATACTGTCGCATACTGTATGCATGGTTTGCATAAGGATCTGGCCAACCCAATTTATCCCAATAATCAACATGAAAAGCGATAGGAATGACTTCATTCCAAAGTTTTATATTATCTACATAAGTATTTAACCATCTTTCTGCGGGTGGACAACTGCTACATCCTTGCGAGGTGAATAGCTCAATCATTACATTTTGTTTCTGGCTGCTAGCGTGCTGAACTTCATCCTCAGCATTGACTGCTGATATTAGAAATATTACGCATAGGAGGAATGACTTAATAACCAATTCCATATTCGTATTACTCATTTTATTTAATCTATGCCATAAAAGACCGGATAATATTAGCGTAGCTAACAATATATCTTAGAATAATGGGTAATTTATAAACTCATAGGAAATGGCAATGCACCTGATTAATAGGAAGTCACTTTTGATAGTAAATAAGCTTCTTTTTTATATAGGAAGCATATTTATTAAGGATAGTTATTTACGATTTATGATTTTTATTAAGCACTGACTCTAAGGCCAACAATTTGACGCAGAACCTGAGTGACCCTGAACCCCTGTATTTGTCAAAGTTAAATCCTCACAACCATCACTTTCTTGTCCATTTTTTGCTGTCGCAGTCAGTGTATATGTTGTTGCTGTTGTATTAACACCTAAATTATAAAACTTATTCCCACTATCCTTAGGTGATTCTGTAAACGGTAAAGTTGGATCCCCAGCACCAGCCGTCTGATATGTGAAATTTTCGGTATACCAGCGTTCCATAAAACTCGCCAATTCAACCAAATCAGCCTGTGCGGCTGCGCGACGTGTTTTTTGCACCTGGTCATTATATGCAGGATAACCAACGGCCGCTAAAATAGCGACAATTGCTACAACAATTAACAATTCAGTTAAAGTAAATCCATTTGACAATTTATTAATAGTCATGATTACTCCTAATGTAATGTGTAGCTGGCTGACATAACTAAAAATCTAGTTGGCGCCATGATTGTCTTCCACCAACTCCTATTCCCGGATTTTCGCTGGTAACTCCAATTGCACCTGAAGAACCACTAGTGAATTTATATTCAGTCCCATCTTTCTCTGCGATAGATGGAGTTGTAATAATGCCTACTTGTGATTTAACTCCGCTTACAGCTACCTGCTTCTCTACACCACCCTCTGTGATTGTTACAAAATCTGATGCGGTAAATTCACCATCACTATTCGTGTCAAACGGTGTTTGCGACAATCTTGACCCAGAAAATTGATCAAGCTCCATCAACCACCCTGTTCCACCATTACCACACGGATCATCATCCGGAATTAAAGTTGTAAAGATTATTCTACCGTTTCGTATGATTGAATTAGTAACTTGTCTCTCGCCATAATTATTTGAAGAACCACTTTTAATCAAATCTAAATACCATCCATTATGAATATTCCAATCAATGCTATTGGCTGAAGTAATTCTGAAATCAAATCCACCGACAGTATCTTCTGCAATGATTTCTTGTTCTAATAAATCACTTCTATCAAACGTCGTAAGAGTAGTTTCAGCTTTATCCCATATTCCATAATAAGTCTGTGTTGTTTGTCCAGTCCCAGAATTATCAGTCGTCTCAATGTATTTACCTGTTCCAAAATACACTAAAAACCCTGACAGAACTGGATGTTCTTTAACTTGTGGCTGTGTTGTAATTGCTTGAGCATTTGTAGTTGGTGCCGTACAAGAATTCACTGCACATGCTGAAAAGATCGGCTGCGGGCTACTACCACTTTTATACGCAAAATCCCAATTAGCAATATCACTATCAGAAATATCTATCTTCCACAAATTTCCAAATAAATCACCTGCGTAAATATAATCGGCAATTGTGTCATTATTAGAATCAACAACAGCTGGTGATGACATACCATTAGGTCTGTTTGCTCCAGTAGGATCATCTGCTGTTCCTACGCCTGTATCGAACTTTTTAATTATAGAGCCATCTTCGATATCCACAATGTATATGACAGCATTGCCAGTCGTACTATCTGCTGTAGGGCCATCACCTGCGTTATCTTCAGTATTGTTATAACCATTGCCAAAAACTGCTGCCCACTTATTACTTGTGGAACTAACTCCGGAATATAGCCTTACAATACTTGGAAGAGAGAATGTATATCCAAGATCCTGATCATCTGAGTCTGTAAATTCCCACAGAAATTCATTTACTGCACTTGACTCAGAACTATATGAAGATGGCGTCGTGAGATCTAAAGCAAATAATCCCTGCCCTCCAGCACCCAACCCAGATACTAGAACAGTATTCCAAACATTATTGAAGAATGCATCAAGTATATTGACTGGCCCATCAACAAAATATTTATGACTATACGAGTTCATAGTCAATTCAGGCAATTTACTAAATACCGCATTCGGTATATAGGCGAACTGTTCCACACCACTTGTATTAAAAGCATGTAACATACCATCATTAGCGCCGACAAGAATTAACTCTGACCTCGAACTATTAGCAGCTACAAAATCTGAGTATGGCTTAGCATTTTCTGCAGCACCAGTTCCCCAATTATCTGGGTAACGTGCTGAAGGTGGCGCCAATAAAATGGGAGGTGAATTTATCAAATCTCCTAGTACTGTTTCTCTAGTTCGATACTTACCGCCCGGTTGATCTAATTCTTTAGATTGGTCACCTCTGAGGTAATTTAAGACATCAGTTTGCTCGGTAACAGTAGGACCTAATTGTGCTTTCATTGCAGCAGATATATCTGCCATTTGGAATGGCACAGCATTTGTTCCATCAAAAGTGAAAATTTTTCTACTTGAAGCGGATGGCATTAAATCCGCAGCGTCCCATAATTCTGAACCGACACTTACCTCGCCCGTAGTTGCATCTTCCAGGATTGGAAACGCAAGAAGCTGGCCACTCCAATCACCTGAGTCAAAACGTCCCTGGTAAATTCTACTTCCACTGCCGATTGAACCAGAATTTAGCGCTACTGATGCTGCTGAGCTTTCAAGAGCAGCTGCTTGAAAAGCTTCTGTTAATGCCGTTTCTAGTTGTTCACCATCTGCAGCATAGTACGCGTTCCCACCAGCATTAGCCGCAGTGTCTATCATGATTTGATTCAAACTACTTCCAGCAAATCTGACTGCATGGACACGAAGGAATTGACCTGGGTCATCTGAGCCACCATCAATATCAGATCGCAAATCTCGAGTACCAATTGGCTCACCTACGCATGAACCACCACCTGATGAAGTATCACAAAAACCCCAATACGCAACATCATCTAAATCGTCACCATGCTCTTGACCATCTTGTGCATTACCATCACCATCATAATCAAGTATTGTTGATGGGCTAGAATTATCTCTAAAAGGTTCACCATCGGTAAATAATATTACACTTGATTTAGCACACCAAAGTTTCGCATCAGCTTCTTCATAGTAATAAGGGTCTCTTTTCTTATCAGCAGTGCTTGATTGTGTTGCCTTAACAAATCCATCATCAATCCCAGATACTGTAAAATGCGGATCATCTTGTTCGAAGTATTGAATTACTTCCCATAGATTTTCAGCCAAAGGAGTTGTACCCCAAACTAGCGGATAGTGTTCAACAGCATCTACCACCTCGTCAATTGGAGTAGTAATATATCCTGTCAAATCGCGATAACCTCCACCACCAGAAGCGCTTGGTACTTTGACGAACGGATTATTGGGTATTTTGAACTGAAGCGTTCCGCCATCTGTAGTGACGCCATTGTATATACCACTACCATCCGATTTGTTTGGAGGAAAGCGATAAAAAGAAACTCCCAAACGTACATCGCCAGCAATATCATGTAACAAACCAGTTGGTTTATCTGGTTTAACTAAAGCAATATTAAAACCACTTGAACCCCAAAGAGCAAAATAACCAACATCTTCATTTCCATGATTTGTTTCACTATCACAAGATGCTTCTTCATCAACATGCAATGTCGCAGTTGTATTTGTAAGAGAATTCAAACGAAGATTGGCAGGGTCTGTACCTGCTGTAGTAACCATATTTGCAACAAAGACAGGCACATCACTCAAAACATTAGCAAATGTAATTGTATCTACAGTATTATCTATATTGGAAACTCTACCCACTTCTAGAGTCATATTAGTTGCTACATCAGTTATTGTACCGGGCTGAATCGCAATATAAGCAATAGTCTCAGATAAGGGAGTAACATTTGCTTGTTGTTCTTCTCTTTGCTGCGATACCCTAAAGTTTGTCGTGGTAATATTTGAAACTCTCACGGTAGAAGCAATAACATCATTAATAGTATTGGATGAGGCTATAACTACTGGGCTTGCACCAGAGAAACTACTCGCGAAATTTACAGTAGCAAAATTATTCACCTTACCCGCTGAGCAATTAGCTTGCGTTATTGCTGCATTTGTTGAGACTGCACCTGCTACCATCTGATTTGAACCGGGCAAAGTATGTGTTCCAGATTCTACAACCACATAAGATATGGTTTCTCCTGAGTGGGAATTATCGTCAATATATTCCCATTCTTGGAAAGTAATTTCAAAACCAGTAGCTGTAACATTACGAATTCGTACAACTCCAGGAGCACTCCCAACGAAAGTTGGTGGCCGTGCTACTACGACAGGATTAGTATATGATTGCGTAAAACTAACCGACACCCACCCATTATTTGCGCCATTTTGATCTTTTTCTCTTACATTACTGACGCTGCCAGCTTCACCAATCTGCGTGCCCAAAGAATTGCGAATTGCAAATGCGCCCAATGTTATTTTTGCGTAGGGATCATATGCAGGTAATTGATTGCCACTATTCTGATGCGCAGGAGAACGCACATAGTGAAGTTGATTATCAGGTATTGGAGAATATAAACTACTATTAGAAACTTGCGCTCTCCAGTCACGATCATCATATTCATTTTGTGCAACTACTTTGTAGTTATATGTAGTTCCACCAATCGTTCCATAATTGTATGCTGTACGACTTTCTAACTTACCTCCAACTAAAACTTCTCGAGTCGCATCGATTCTTCTTGTCGTTAACCAATTTAAATACAAACCACTCCAACAGTCTAAATCTACGCTGGGATTACATACCGACTCGTAAAATGCACCCGTTTTTGTCGTATCAACTATTATATTATAAGGCGCAGCTGCAGATCCATTATATCCATTAGGATTTACTGGTATCGTAGAATTATATCGGTAGGTTTTAGACTCATCAAACATACCAAAGTAACTGGCATTAGGGTCAAAATTCGTGTGCAGACTGCCAAGACCACCACCAAACATTGAGATTTTCATACTGCCAGAATTATCTAACATCAACATGACATTAGGTTTCACACTAGCGCCAAGATAAAGGGGCACATCTGTTAAGTTCAGAGTTGCAGCAGTTGCATTACCAACTGCGATACTAATAGCCAACGAAGCCGTGAATTTAAAAAATTTCATACTAATATCTCCGAGCCCATGTACTTTGAAGTAGCGCTCTAGCTTGTTCACTACCACCTGTGCCTTTAGTGGTGATTCTATAATATGTAATACCTTGATTAGATGCACCACCGACACCTATAACAGCTGAGTCTTTAACAAATTCCAGTTCTTCTATTACTGATAATGGGTTTTGACCAACACCAACTAACGTTACAGTAGTACGATCATCCGCATTATTATCCCACCAAGTTTTATTTATATTTACCTCTTCCCACCAATTTGCAATATTTGTTGGACTAGGGTCCATAGCATTTAAACTCCACACACCTGATCCTCCTGAATTATCTGCAGTTGGTTCACTTGTGAGCGAATCGAGCCATATTTCTGCATCACGCATTCCAGTTTCACTAGCATGTAATGCAAGCTCAAGATCTTTCATATTGCCCGCCATCTTTTCTTCAATTAAGGCAGTACTAGTAGCGGACACACCCAATAAAGTCATTACTACTAATAGTATCAAACCTATTATTAATGCAACGCCTTGTTGTTGATGTATAAGATTCATATTAGGTAATACCTTCCCTTATGGAATTCTATTTCTCAGAGAAATTGTTCTAGTCATTTGCGTCTCAAAATAATCATTAGAGCCTGACGAATCTACTTTCAACTTAAAATCATCGGTACTCCTAAAATTCAAATTGATACGCACAGACACCACTTGCAACCAATCACTAACCGCATCAGCAGTTTGATAAATATCGGCAGCGCCATCAGCTGATGTTGTATCCACACCATATTCGATTTGCATGTCATCAACCCCATGAATTACTTCTTCAGGAATGCCACCAAATTCAACTTGATACAATGATGGTATGCCATCACCATCTGGATCACTTATGTAATAACTCACAGTTTTTATTCGAGCTACCTCACCATTATCAAATTCTTTAATTAAACTTGTTGATGAATTAGCTGGAGTAAAACCTGATGTAGCATGCTCTAGTGTTGTTACTGCGGCGGTAGAATCTGCCTTAGTAATGCGAAAAACCGTTGCAAATTCACAATTAGAAACGACTGCAAAATTACCTGCTGCAAAATCACTCCCTGCAGGAAGAGTAATATCTGCCGTAGCAGAGGTATGTGTAGCAATCCTATAAGGTTGACTATCAACATACCTTATTGTCAATACATCCGTATCTGTCAACGCATCAATAATACTTGAGTGCAAAGCTGGCGCCCATGTATTTGTAGCAGTTGCTTCTGAGCCTTGTATGGGTGTTTTAAAATCATAAAGATAGTTGGTTTCACCTCCACTTATTACATTGTTAACAGAAAACCCTTTCGACCTAGTGGAACAACCTACATATCCTGCTTTTCTGATTTTTTCTGAAATTGTATGTAATGCATAACGTGCATTTTCTTGCAATCTGGCGTTAGTATCTTGTACCAAATATATTTGCTTATTATTTGCAAACACCTGTACGATTGCGCCAGTGATTACTAAACCCATAACCATTGCAATCATCAACTCAATGATTGTCAAGCCTTTTTGATTTTTGCTTAAGATACTCATTTACAAGACACTCGAATACGTGAAATTCGCTTGTTGTATACTTTTATTATTGTCACTACCTGCATATTCAAATTCATTCCAAAATATATTTATCGTGAATAATGAGCCAGCAGTACATGCAAAAGTATCTGTAGCGTCTATGTCATTACATGCAATAGAAGCATCACTTCCTGGCGGCAGAAAAGTGGCTAGATCATTAAACCAGCCTTGCAAATCTTCACCTGCCACTGTTGTTGGTGATGCGGGAGGATCTTCAGCCTGAGTAATATTATATAAACCTGCTTCAGCCTCAACTTGATTTGCACGCATGTTATCGAACATACCTGAAGCTAATATAGTGACTTGGCTTCTCAAAGTAGCGCTTTGATTTGTCTTTAAAGAAGCTCCTTGTAATTTAGCTAAACCGAGCAATCCTATACTAAGTACAAATACAGAGATCATTATCTCAAGCAAACTAAAACCATTATGACGATGAATTATGGACATGTTACTGCATCACCTTTATTGGTATGGGGGCGACCTGTCGCTTCTATAACGACTTGCCGATAATAAGCTTTCCCTGTTTCTTGTTTACATAATGTGAAAGTATCCGCATTAGTTGCACCTTGCCCTTTAACAAAGCCTGTAGGCTGATAAGCAAACCATTCTGAAAAAAACCCGCCAACAGTACTTAACGTATAACCGTTAGATAAACTTCCATAACTTAAGAGAATACAATCTTCACCCTCTTCACATAAATTTGAGTCACCATTATCATCAAATACACCATTACCATTCTCATCCGTAAAGACAATCCAACCTTGTTCCCATTGATTATTAGTTGTTGAGACTCTTCTTATACTGACTTGCACACCCCGCTTTACGGACTCGCTTCTTGCAAGTTGTAGTGATGCGACTAATGAATTCACATCGGCGACTAATTGGTTATCTCGCATTAATCCAGAAAAACTAGGGACACCAACAGCAACAAAGACTGCTAGCAAGGCTAAAGTTACCGCAAGCTCTATTATAGAAAAGCCATTATTACCTTTAGATATACTCACGCTACGAACCTTCGATTCCATGCCTACAAAGTTAAAATTTGTCCATTATTTGACTAGTAAATACTCAATATTTTTTTTAGCAAGTGAGAGCTAATGTATTTTAGAGCTGGCTCACATTTTCTATTCAAATTCAACGTATTAGATGAACTTGAATGGATTATGCGAATAATAAACGTAGTCTTAGAAGAATGAGCGTCTTTTCCGGTTAAACTTAGTGAAAGCAAGAATGAACGGACAGTGAACAGAATAGTCGTATTATTTATATGAATGAGCGGAAGATATTGAATAAAATTTGCTATATTTCACATTTTGGAAATAAATGAAATAGCAATTTTATAAAATATTTATGAAGTTACTGTTTTTAGGTTATATCTTAATAATATGCGCTATATATTTATATATAGCAGCTAAATAAAGTGAATATTTTTAGGGTTGAAATGTTAATGTGGAGTCTTGTAGTACCGATAATTGTTCACACAAATCAAATATATGCTCTTCCCAATACTTCACAGTATTAAACCAGGGAAAACCCAAGGGAAATGCGGGATCATCCCACCGCTTTGCAAGCCAGGCAGAAAAATACAACATACGTAATGTTCGCAAGCTTTCAATTAGTTTGAACTCTTGAGTATTGAAATCAGCAAACTCGTAATATCCTTCCAGTATTTCACGTAGCTGTATTTGCTGTTCTCGTTGGTCACCTGATAATAACATCCATATATCCTGCACAGCTGGCGCCATACGGGAATCATCAAAATCTATAAAATGTGGGAGTTCGTCTCGCCATAGCATATTGCCAATATGGCAATCCCCATGCACACGGATTAAGTTAATATTTTTAGTTTCATTAATGGTTGTATCGATTAACTTAAGCAACTGATCGGTAACTGATTCGTATTGATTATATAAATCAGGCGGAATAAAACCCTCTTTAATATAAGCTACACTTTCATGACCATAGGTTTGACTATTGATTGTTGGCCTATATTTAAATGCTTTGGACGCACCAATTAAATGGATACGACCAAGAAATCTACCCAAGATGACGAGATTATCTAGATTATCCAGCTCTGGCGCTCGCCCTCCTTTTCTAGGATACAAAGAAAAACGGAAATCATTATACTCAAACAAACTTACCTTATGTTCATTTTGAATAGGAGCAACAACAGGCAACTCTACATCTACTAATTCATAACAGAAGTCATGCTCTTCTTGTATTTGTTGGTTACTCCAACGATGAGGACGATAAAACTTAGCGATAATCGGTTCATGATCTTCAATCCCAATTTGATAAACACGATTTTCATAACTATTAAGTGCAGTAACGCGACCATCAGTTTCAAAACCAATGCTATCAACTGCATCTAATATAAACTCAGGCTGCAAACTATCAAATGGATGTAACTTATCAAGTTCACTCATAATTATAATGCTTCAAGAAATCTTTTAATTGAGAAGCATGATAAAAAAGAATATCACCTTCATATATTTTTCTGGCATGCAAGAAATAATCATCAACAATACCAGCCTTTATTACCTCCTGTATCTGCATACCCTCAACATGTGCGGACTTAATCAGAACCAGCTGTTTTGCTGATAGAATTTTAGCTAACCATAATGAGATAGAATCTGAAGTAGTCTGCCAATTCTTAGGATAATCACATTTGGCCGTCACATCATGATAAGGATGCCATATGTATGTTTGATTATTATCTTTGAAATATTCAATTGAGGTTAACCTAACAATTCTATTATCTATATGATTAATCAAACATGCATACTGTTGCATAGCTAATACAGCCATCTCATGTGCGCTATCATCATCAATGACCCAATCACCGCTTGCTTTTCTTACCTGATCAGCAAAAGGTCCGCCGCCAGGAACGATTACAATAGTCTGATTATCAATTGAAGCTAAGTTATTGACCCACTCTTTTAATAACGGGTTGGAGTAAAGACTTCCTCCAAGTTTTAAGACAATCACGGCTGTTGATCAAAAAACTTAAACATAGCTGCGGCTTTATCAAAAGTCTCCTGATACTCTTTATCCACTTCAGAATCCCAGACTAAGCCGCCACCCGCATAAAAGTAAGCACAGTCATCTTTTTGTATAATTGTTCTAATCGCAATATTGGTATCCATTTTACGATCAAAGCCAATGTAGCCAATAGAACCACAATACAACCCTCTACGGTTAGGCTCTAACTCCTCTATTATTTGCATGGCTCTTATTTTGGGCGCACCTGTAATTGATCCTCCAGGAAAAGATTCACGCAGTAAATCTATGGGTGAAATGTTGGCAGGCAACTCCCCTTCAATTGTACTCACCAAGTGGTGCACTGTTGGGAATGATTCTACATGAAAAAGTTTTGTCACATTAACGCTATTAATTGCGCAGCATTTGCTTAAATCATTTCTCAAGAGATCAACAATCATGACATTCTCTGCACGATCCTTAATACTTGCATGCAATTCATTTTTCAAATTTATATCTTTTTTAGGGTCGTCTGATCTAGGTCGCGTCCCTTTAATGGGTTTAGTCTGGACAATATCATCCTTTACTTGCAAAAAGCGCTCTGGCGAAACACTTAATATCTGACAATTAGGTACATTTATATATGCAGAAAATGGCGAAGGATTGATTTTACGCAACTGCATATATCCACTCCAGGGGTCTCCTGTTACATCGACACTAAAGCGTTGCGCAAGATTTACCTGATAACAGTCACCTGCAGCTATATAATTTTTAACGGCATGAAATTTCTCAGCATATTCATACTCTGTCATATTTGACTTAACCTTAGAAGTGGCTAAATAAGTATAGCTCGGCTGATATAGTTCGGGATTGCTAACTTTATCTAAGATATCTTGCCAATTAAGCCTGACACGCGGCTCTGACATATCCCCAACTAATACAGATTTTTTTTCTTGGTGATCCGCAATATAAGCCCAATGATATATACCTATGGCCATTTCAGGTATACAAGCATCGTCTATGGCAGAACTGGGAATCTTTTCTATTCTTCGCCCCAAATCATAAGAAAAGAAACCTAAAGCACCACCCGTAAAAGGCCAATCACTTTTTTCAAACTTCTTTCTCCTTAACTCATGTTTAACAAGTTCAAATGGGTCATCAGGAACTACCTGCTGATTACCCGTTGATGTAACAGTTGTATATTTACCTTGCGTAAGAAATGTTTTGTTTGGATACGCCGAGAATATTTCATAGCGACCTTGTTGACTAAACGGCTGTCCACTATCCAAAAAAATAGCCCAAGGCAATGACGCGAATTGTGAAAATATTTCAGCAATATTTTTACAATAAGGAACTTGTTGATAGATTAATGTCACAATATTAATTAAAACTCGAATTTATGAACACCAACGCTACCGCAGGCGCACAGTCCGAAACGGTATCGGTATATTTAACATTATCAGGAACAATACATTTAGCAAAATCGACACAGTCTAAAGATAATCTTTCAGCTATGATTTTTACGAGGAAAGCGCCTACTCCAGCACTGACTACAGTTTTAACTTCAGAGTTGGCACACAAAATAGTCGTAATACTTTTTTCTATCATTTGCATCTGCTGGCCAGCAATATACTCACAAGCTTTACTCCACTCCAGATTGTCATCTGGAGAATAATCTTTACCAATCATGCGCGCGAGTCTGGCCATACTTGATATTTTATCTTTAGCCCTTCCATCCATAGTAGGCCCATAATCAGCGTGAGCAGGCAACCATTCAAGTACTCTGTACACATCTGCAGATGTACAAAAATATTCTGCCATAAGAGGCACCATGACACTCTTATAAGGAATTTCTCTACACACAGTGTTTACACAACTACGAACAACACCTGTGTACACTAATTCACCGCTGACTAACCGATCAAAATCTGTCATCCCATTACGCACTAATTCATCTTCATTAATATGAAGCACATCAGTCGTAGTACTCCCAATATCAACAAATACCGTGTTTTTGGTATTCTGCGCAACCAATTGCGCACTGACAATCCAGTTTGCAGAAGCAATACGCTCTTTATCATTTAAAGCTTGTTCTAAGGTTAACAATCCCTCGCTAGAAAAAAATCTAGTTTTATCTTGATTCGCAACACATTCAATAAACGTTAGTATAATTTTTTCAACACCATCATTATGAGATGCAAAAATATCTACCAACTCCCCCGTCATAGTTACATGATGCTTAACAATAGTATTGGGAATTTCATTCACTGCCAGCTTAAAGACAGAAATTAATTCCTCCAGGCCTTTCCATAAAGGGCAATCCCATTGATAAACAAGCAATTGACCATCCTTAATAAAAGCCAATTTAACGTGTGCGCCACCTATATCCCAACCTGCAATTTGACAATATGATTCAGGCAACCTTCACCTCTACAACACGATTGTTTATTTTTATTTCATTGGGCAATTCTGAATTGATTACACTTTTAAGACACAGTTCGGCCGGATTATCTTCGAGTACACCGCTAAGCCCAACAAACGATGAGGTTAAACGTGGATTGATATCAATAATATAGTAGTCACCTCGCACATCTATTAAATCAATACCCACGTAACCTTTCAGACCAGGAAATGCATTTAAAATCTTATTAGCTAATATTTTTATATTTTCGTTTACTGGATAAGCATTAACATGGCACGCTTTTAATACCAACTCTCTTTCACCTTTAATAATTTGCTCATTAACAGATATTACTCTTACATCGCGATTTGAAAACAACAGAGATATACTTAAATGATTTCCCTCTAGATATGGCTGTACAACCCATTTAGAAAAATCATCAATCAAATGCAAAGCCTCTTTTCCATTATCACAACGCCTTAAACCTTCACACCCAGCACTATGTCGATATTTAATTATTACTGGTTGCATATAAGCCAATGCTTCCTCTTGTGTCAAATTTTGAGCAGTTAATATGCCATTTTTTATTAAGTGTTGCGCACAAGATAATTTGTCACTAGTAATACGAACACTCTTAATATCGCAATTGATTAATGTAATTTTTTCTTTGTTTAAATGAGAAATTATAGTTCCCAATATCCCTTCACTTTCGGGTGCAATCACCCAAGTTGCATCACACTGAGCCGCGATTAATGCGAGCTGTTGCATATAGTCAAGTGCATTCTCAACGGTATGCACTTCAACATTATCGACGGATATATTGATGCGGGAATCACGAGTTGTAACCAGCTGAACATCATTTATCTTAGAACATTCATTCAGGACAGCTTGCAACATTAGTTGGCCTTCTTGTTTTAAACTGTCAGGTAATGGATCATTAGCAATACCACCCCCGGTTATAAACTCACTCACAAACAAACGCATCAATGAAAATAATTCCTGTAATAGACTATAAGCAAGGTAATGTTGTCCTCGCTAAAATGGGTATGCGTGAACAGTATGAGCCAGCAAGTTCCTTATTATGCAAATCTTCAAACATATATGATGTCATAGACGCCATTTTAAATTTAGCCGATTTCAAAACAATCTATATTGCAGATTTAGATTGCATAGAAAAACAGCAATTAGACGCTGATTTATGGATTGCACTCAGCCAACATTATCAAAATTTAGAATTTTGGATCGACATAGGTTCAATGTATAAGCAGTGGCCTATGTTTATGAATCATACATCTAATGCTCGCCCGGTGTTAGGCAGCGAATCTTTTCTAACTAATAGTGACTTAGATTCTGGCATTAAATTACTAATGCCCTACAAACCAATAATATCAATAGATATTATTGAAAGCGAAATCCTGGGACCAAAAAACCTACTACGTTCTACCAAATTATGGCCCAGCGACGTCATTATCTTATCCATTAGCCATGTAGGTAGCAATCAAGGCCCTGACAAACAAGCAATCTCTCATATTCAATCAATCACTCAAAACAAAAATTTATATTATGGCGGAGGCATCAGAGACAAAAACGATATTGATCAACTCAGCGGCTTAAATATAGCTGGCGCACTTGTTGCCAGCACATTACACAGTGGAAAATTAAGTGAACAAGAAATTGCCGAAGTTACTTCTTAACAACTTTTAATTTATTAGCTTTTTCAAGCAATCTAAGTTGCTGGCGTAACACAGAGCGACCTAACCCTTGTTTCGAAAAATGTTTCAGTGACAAATCTGTTGAACCTGTCTGCATTTTTTCCAAACTTGGTCCTCGATATTGGCAATACGATTGAGTTGTTTCAAATGTCTGCAATTCAATCAAGCCTGGCAAATAATCAATCAATCGTTCCCATATAAATATATTGAGCAACTCGGTACTTGAACGCCAGCCTAAATCACTACAGACAAAATTCAGGTTCTGATGATCAAGCTTTTCTATGACACGTTTTTTCACTATTGACTTCAAATAGCCGTAGTCAATAACAAACCCAGTTAACGGATCTATTCTATCTTCAATTTTCACATTCAACGTATAGCGACCGCCATGCAGATTCTCACATTTGCCTGGGTGATCTGTAATAAAGTGTGCAGAATCAAATACTAGCTCTTTGCTGACTGTTGCTTTTTCTACCTGCGCAAAAAATCTTTCACTAACACATGGAATCTCTTGCAAGCATGGTTCAACCAAGCTCAGTAAACGTTGTGCATCCTGTAAAGACTCTGTCCTGTATAAATTTTTCCCTTGGTCAATATCTTCCAGTTGCACCCAACGAATTTGGTATTCATTTGTTAACTGTCTAAGCAAAGCATTGATTTCTTGAGTATCAGTTAAAGACAGGAAAACGTAGCCATTGCGTAACTCGCCTGAACACGCAATGACAACAGATAAAAATAACTTAAAGTCAACTTCGTTACACAGCTCAGAAAACTTATGCTCATATTTCTTCGGTGTCTTGATGAGATTATTCGGTACAACACGGTGACTTGTACTTGTATATGAATACTCTTGTCGAAACTGAAAACCGAATACCTGCAAATCTCGTAAATACCATAGCAATTCGTCCAATCGTCTGATATCACTCGACAAACAGATAAAATCATTATTTCTATTGAATGCATCTGTGATTAATAATGCACTTAATATCGACGAAGCTCTTACTGATGGCATCTCAGCAGAGAGTGAATAATAAGAAACATCATCGACAACATTAACCATAGATTCGTTAACCAACAGGTCCAATGATACATGGTGCCGAATCGCATATTCTTGCAGCGTTAAGCCACAACACTCGGCTAAATGAGCATTATCAATCTGTTCAATATCATGTTGGCATTCAAAACATTTCATAACGTTACTTTACGACCAAATTGCAGACAAAAAAATACCTCGAGTTGACTAAGCAACCCGAGGTATTTGTAACTACAATTAAAAGATTGCTTAGAATCCTTTGAATGGATGCTCTGCAGAATCTTTTTGTGCAACAACTGTAGATGCTTTTGGCTCATCTTTGATTGCGCGCTCGATAGACTCTTTAACAGCTTTGTAGTTGTTTTCGTAGATAGCTTCGTCGCTCTTTGCTTCCCAGTGAATAAATACACCAACACAGATAAACATATCATCTGCTTCGTCAGCTGGAATAGTACCGTCTTCAACACTGTCAGCAACTGCTTTAGCAACAGCAGCCTGAGCAGGACCAAACATTTGAACTGCTTGAGTAGCACCTTTGATGGTCACTTTGTTGAACATCATTGTGTTTGGCTTACAAGGAAGGTTAGGTGCAACAACAGCTAACAAAGTAGAAAAACCATCTTTGTTATTTACTAAACCGTTACAGAAAGCTGTCTCTACTGCTGAACCACGTGGGCCCATAAGCAAATCGATGTGAGCGATTTCTGCCATAGTACCAGATGGGTCATTGTCATTCACAAGTGACTCACCAACCATTACTCTGTTGACTACTGCCATTTAATTTCTCCTAATTAATTAGTATTGTTTGTTTACAAACAGCCGTAAAAATTTACGATATTAAGTTATGGGCCCCTCCCTAATGAAAACTACTAGTAAGTTTTCACACTATAGTTCGTCCCTTACGCTCACCTACTCAAGTATCAGATTCAAGCAGTGCTACAAACACAGTAGCAACTGTGATATCTGCTGTCGTACCAGGATTAATCTCGGCTTGTTTCAGCTCATTATCTAGAGATAATAAGTCCGAAACATGGTCCGTTGGGTCCCTGGACGCCAACACTCGATTGGCAAGAGGCGCAATCATATCACTAATTTCCTGCGCTTTTAATAGACCTTTTTTACGAATTATCAAGGTATCTGGCAACCTAAGCCATTGGCTAAGAAATACTGCCGTGGCGGCCCATTGTCGACTCCCCCACTGAGCCAAATATTGCCTATAAATGGGCAAATTATGGTCAAAAATATCTTCATATTGATTTGCATATTGGAAAGCAATGCGATCGTGCTGCGCCGACATTTGCATGGCTTCTAATAACGTGACAGACGGCTCTTTAGCGACATCTTGATTATCGACTTTACCCATCCCTCCTGGCATTGCTAGCTGGATAGCCTGATATGCATATTTAGCATCAGTAATCGATAGCGTTGATAATACTCTTACCAGCTCACGACGCATATCAACATATTCAGGAAATCGCTCAAGCACCTCAACGATGGGTGCAATCAATAAAATAATGCCTAAATTGGTGTTATCCCCAACCGCTTCATGAGTTGCTTTAACTGCCTTATAGATGCGCTCACCAACAC
>Ga0207422_1003274_pt1 | contig 16811 bp, 25 predicted proteins | sample MarCyaLeptolynsp_FD_187757 | JGI IMG/M metagenome (GOLD analysis project Ga0207422, IMG submission 187757) | Marine cyanobacterial communities from Panama - species 1 Leptolyngbya sp. (SPAdes) | ecosystem: Environmental > Aquatic > Marine > Unclassified | place: Panama: Panama City | collected...
AATCTGCTGCGTTTTTTTTGGGGCATTTTACATGAGTCGGGAGTATAGAGGATATCAAACTTAATAAATGGTCATATCACACACATTAGCTATTTTTTAAGATTAAAGTGCTCAATAATAAATGTTGCTATCTCATTGGGTGCATTAATATCCAGACAGACTATATTTTCAGGCACATCACAACTTTTATCAGAAGCGAAAGCAACAATATTCTGGTCATCAAGGCACATGATGGGGTGGCCCAGGCTTGGTCGATGCAACTCAATTTTTGCAAAGGCCTCATTTTTGAAACCTTCGACTAAAATTAAATCGATGTTTTCATGGTCAACTTGTGTAATCAACTCATTCAGTTTTAATTCTGTTTCTTCGTCACTCAGTTCAGTCATTAAAGCCCAACGTCGTGACGATGAGATAAGCATTTGACTAGCACCGGCGTGTCTCAGCTTATAGCTATCCTTTTCCTTTTGATCAACGTCAAAATTATGGTGTGCATGTTTGATCACAGCCAGGCGAATATTTGCGTCTTTCAATAGAGGAATTAACTGAGTGAGGAGAGTAGTTTTTCCAGTGCCACTAAATGCACAGAATCCAATCAGTGGGGTTGGACATTGGTCTAATTGCATATCAAATAAGCTGGCTCGCAGTTTCTAAATCTTCAGGTGTATTGATGTTGGTAAACATTTCCGGAATGGATGAAAAATCGCCTTTGGCATACTGGTGTTTTTCATACCAATGATCAATTTTACGTGCACCGGAAGCAAGGAAATCATTTAAATCACTAAGTAAGTCAGTATGAATCAAAGCATACACCGGCTGTAAACGTTTTCCATCAAAAGCAACACTGATTTTACTATCGTTTTGATGTGCGGATTGGAGCAGAGTAGTGACATAATTACTTGCTAACAGTGGCCCATCGCAAGGAGCAGTAACAATGTATTCAGTTTCACAGTGCTTTAAACCGCTGGCCATACCTGCGAGTGGGCCTTGATAATCTGCTATATCGTCACTGATGACAGGATAGCCATACGTCTGATATTCATCGATATTACGATTAGCATTAATCATGATGGAATTTACTTGAGGCTTTAACGCATCAATAGTGTAGCTAATCATGGTGCGACCTTGCAGCATGATCAGACCTTTGTCTGTGCCACCCATACGACGTGCTTGTCCACCGGCCAGGATTAAGCCCGTAACATTTTTGTGAGATTTCATGTCAGTTAAGCACAGTTCACGGTAAAATATTCCAAATGAATCATTATTAAACTGATGCTTTATAAAAGTTATCAGTTCTAACCAGGAGTTTATACAAATGAGTAGCTCAGACAAAGCAAAACAAACAGAAATTGAAGCAGCAGTTTACCGCCGACTAGTAGAGCATTTGCAAGCGAAAACAGAAGTGCAAAATATTGATTTAATGATCCTGGCTGATTTTTGTCGTAATTGCTTATCCAAATGGTATGTCGCTGCCGCCAAAGATCTGGATATGGAAGTCGATTATGAGCAGGCACGAGAACTTGTTTATGGTATGCCATATTCCGAATGGAAACAGAAGTATCAAAAAGAAGCCACGCCAGAACAAATGGCAGCTTTTAATGCTAGGGAAAAGTAATACGTTTTTAATCTATGTCTGAGGTAAAGGAATTAAGTGATGAGCAACTGCTGCAATATAGTCGTCAGATTATGTTGCCGCAAATTGATGTCGCCGGTCAGCAAGAGTTAACTCAAGCAAATATTCTTGTATTGGGTGCCGGTGGTTTGGGTTGCCCAGCGTTGTTTTATTTAGTTACTGCAGGTATTGGTAACATTGTGATTATTGATCACGATAAGATTGATTTGTCGAATATGCAGCGGCAAATCTTATATGGCATGCAAGATGTCGGGCAGTATAAAGCGCAAGTTGCGAGCGAGAAGTTAAAACAATTTGCTACTGGTTCAATTATCTTGCCGGTCACTTACATTCCAGATGATGAGGAACTGCTTGGTTATATAGAGCAAGCAGATCTTGTCCTAGATGGTACGGATAATTTTTCCGCACGTTATCGGCACAATCAGATGTGTGTAAATGCCAATACGCCATTGATTTCTGGTGCGGTGATACGCTTTGAGGGGCAGATCACGACATTTGACGCCAGAAATACACATTCGCCATGCTACCATTGTCTATACCCTAATGCTCAGGATGAACAACTTAACTGTTCCGAAAATGGAGTATTGGGCCCTGTTGCCGGCATGATTGGAACTATGATGGCAACCGAAGCGGTAAAGTTAATTGTGGGTATTGGCGAATCACTTGTCGGTCGGCTCATGTTGTTAGATGCATTAGATATGGAGTGGCGATCAGTCAAGTTGCGCAAAGATGCAAATTGCTCCATTTGTTCTGGTAATTAATATGCAAGCAATAACTAAATTTATTACTGATTCTATATGGAAGGTGGACATTAGGTCGCAACCATTGCTGATGCGCATGTTAATTAGTGTTGTGCGTTTTGTTTATTTAATCTTTACTGATTTATCTAATGGACAGTTAAACCTACGTGCCATGTCACTGGTGTTTACGACCATATTGTCATTTGTGCCTTTGATCGCAGTCAGTTTTTCTGTCTTGAAAGCATTCGATGTGCATAATCAAATAGAACCCGCCTTGCTAAATTTATTTGCGCCATTGGGTGAGAAAGCAGTCGAGCTAACTGATAACATTATTGGTTTTGTTGACAACGTCAAAGTTGGGTTGCTTGGTGCAATAGGTATTGCGTTTTTATTTTATTCGGTCATCTCGTTATTGACTAAAGTTGAAGAGGCATTTAACTACACTTGGCGCATAAGTAAGACACGTTCATTCGCTGAACGATTCAGTAGTTATTTGAGTGTACTCATGGTAGGCCCGGTTTTAGTATTTACCGCCATGGGTACGACTGCAAGTTTGTTAAACAATTCATTAACACAAAGTCTGGCTAGCATTGAACCCTTTGGCACATTGTTAGCATTGTTCACAAAATTAATTCCATATCTACTAATTATTGCTGCATTTACTTTTGTTTATACATTTGTTCCTAATACTAAAGTACGTTTTATACCTGCATTGACAGGAGGTATTGCCGCCGGCATCCTGTGGCAATCGGTTGGTTACGTTTATGCATTATTTATTGCGCAGTCTTCTACACAAACCGCAATCTATGCAGGCTTTGCCATAATTTTCTTTTTTATGACATGGCTATATCTTAGCTGGCTGATTTTATTGCTGGGTTCGAGTATTGCATTTTATCGACAATATCCTGAATATTTAGTGACAAAGACGCGCAGTGTGATGCTAAATAATCAGGATCGTGAATATTTAGCGTTAAAAGTGCTAATCATTATTGGGAGTCGCTTTTATGAGCGTAATTCACCAGTGAGTATTGGCGCTATTGTTGATGAACTTGCGTGTCCCAAACAATCCGTGGAAGAAATTCTGCAATGTTATGAGGAGGCGGGAATATTGCATTGCGTGAGTAATATAAATCCGGCTTACACGCCTGCAATTCCGCTTGAGAATTTGACCGTTGCAGAAGTTTATCGAGCAATTCGTACAAGTTATGCCATCTTTTCTCCAATAGTTAGGCATAATACGTCCTCGGATTTGGCGGGCCCGATTATTCAACGCATAGAAAATTCTATTGACCGGGAATTAGATGAACTAACAGTCAAACAATTAATCGAAATGAAAGTAGAACAACAGCAACCAGTTAAGATTTCAGCGGCACAATAATCATGGAAGATTCAGAAGTACAACAGCTTATGCTGGCATTGAGAAAATTCGCTAAAGATCGAGACTGGGAGCAATTCCACAGTCCTAAGAACTTGTCTATGGCCTTGTCTGTCGAAGCCTCAGAATTACTGGAACATTTTCAATGGATGAATGATCAGGCAAGTTATGCCCTTGGTGATGCAAAACATGAGTTAGTCAGCTATGAAGTTGCAGATATATTTATTTACTTACTAAGGATTTGCGACCAGCTTAATATCGACCTGGTAGATGTCACCAGACAGAAAATGACAATAAACGACCAAAGATATCCTGTTGATAAAGTCAAAGGCAGTTCCAAGAAGTATTCCGAATATTAATATCTATCATAACGTCTCATGAATGAATCACAAATTGAGTCTCAACCTATCGAAGAGATTCAAGTTAACAACACCAATATTACTATCCTGGGTACTGCGCATGTGTCTAAAGCCAGTGCTAATGCAGTACGTGAGTTAATTGAAACTAATCAATTTGACACAATTGCGATTGAGCTATGCGAAAGCCGTTATAAATCAATTGTTAATCCTAATGCCTTGGCTGATATGGATTTGTTTGAAGTAATTAAAACAAAAAAAGCCAGCATGGTTGCTGCAAGTTTGGCCCTAGGTGCTTACCAACAACGTTTAGCAGAACAATTTGATGTGCAGCCTGGTGAAGAAATGCGGGTAGCAATAGAACTTGCACACGATAAAGATTTGCAGCTTGAGTTGATCGACCGGGATGTTGGAATTACCTTAAAACGTTTATACCGCAATATACCCTGGTGGAGAAAGTTGTATGTGATTTCCGGTTTGGTTGCCAGTGTGTTAACCAATGAAAAAGTAACTGAAGAAGAAATTGAAAAACTAAAAACGGGTGATGTGCTGGAAAGTACATTTTCACAATTTGCCGATTCTGCCAGCGACTTATTCAGCCCATTAATTTCTGAGCGTGACCAATATATGTCTGCAAAGCTGAATCAGGTTGCAGATAAGCCTGCAAGCAAAAACGTACTTGCAGTGGTTGGTGCAGGGCACCTTGCAGGAATCAAACAAACACTTAACAGTGGAGTTGGATCGTCAGAAGAAATCTTGCAACAGCTTACTCATTTACCTAAAGGGTCAGGAATAGGTAAATACATTCCCTGGATTATAGTTGCTTTAGTATTAGCAGGTTTTGCTATCGGTTTTAGTAAGAGTAGTGATTTGGGCTGGAGTTTAGTTGTTAATTGGATATTAATTAATGGTGGGCTATCAGCATTGGGCGCAGCCATTGCAGGAGCACATATTTTAACTGTGATTACTGCATTTTTGGCAGCGCCGTTGACCTCTCTGAATCCCACTATTGGTGCAGGGGTAGTGACATCAGCGGTGGAATTGTATTTGCGCAAACCGACCATTAAAGATTTTGAAAACGTGCGCTTAGATACCACCAAGTTTTCAGGTTGGCGTTCTAATCGAGTTGCACGTTTAATATTAGTCTTTTTATTAAGCACCATAGGTTCTGTTTTTGGTACCTATATTGGAGGCTTCCATATATTTGATGCCATTGTTAGCTAATCTGTGTTTGCTCTAGATACAGTTATTATCTTTTTAATATTAGGTGCGGTGGTTGGTTTTTTTGCTGGCCTTTTAGGCATCGGTGGCGGCGGCATTATGGTGCCCGTGTTAACCGCATACTTCCTGTATAAAAATGTTCCGGTAGATTATGTAGTGCATTTAGCACTAGGGACATCCATGGCATCAATTATTGTCACCTCCGCATCCAGTTTATATGCGCACCAACAGCATCAAGGCATACTTTGGCATGTGGTAAAAGTGATGGTGCCTGGCGTATTGCTTGGAACATTTGCCGCAACGTATTTAGCTACGCATATCAGTTCTCATGCGCTGGCAATATTCTTTGCCATATTTATGGCCTATGTATCACTACAGATGTTTTTAAACATTCAGCCAAAATCTTCACGTGCTATTCCAGGCAAGGCGGCTTTAGTGTCTACTGGCGCCGGTATTGGTGCGGTATCCGCGATTGTGGCTATTGGAGGTGGCAGTTTAACGGTACCTTTTTTGACTTGGCATAATGTAAATATTAAAAAAGCAATTGGAACGTCAGCAGCAATAGGTTTTCCCATTGCCATTGCTGGTACATTAGGATATTTGATTAATGGCTGGAGTTCTTCCTTTAAGCAAGATTACTTGTTCGGTTTTATTTATTTGCCCGCAGTATTATTAATTTCATTGGTGAGTTATTTTACCGCGCCACTGGGAGCGAAGCTGGCACATAAACTACCGGTGCCAGTGTTAAAGAAAGTATTCTCGCTATTCTTGCTTGTATTGGGGATAAAAATGCTGCTATCAGTTATTCAGCAGTAAGTAGGGTTTAACTATTGCTGCACAATCATTCTTTGTGCATCTTTGTTCCAGTAATGATTTAAATCAGCAGAAATTTGTGCAGCTTCAATGAGTAAAATATCATTGCTGATATCAGAACTGTCAGCGTTGTCGTTATCTTCATCCTCATCTGACTCGTTCAAACCAACCAGTTTTTCAAATTCTTTGCGGTCGTTTTCTAGCTTAGTAAATGTCTTTTTACGCTTAGCTTTATTTAGCGATAACTCGGTTTGGTTTTGTAATGCCTCGTTTAGATTATATAACTTAATAAGCGACTGATATTTTTCATCTTCATTGGTTCGCTCAAAGTGTTGCTTTGATAAATTGCTAATAATCTCTTTTGAAATATGGCGATTGTCAAATTGAGTGGGGGATATTTTTGTCCACGGTAAAGCATTATCCAAACTACGTTCACCTTGTTTTGATTTATCGTAAGCCGCCTCAAAAGGGATGTCGGGTTCAACGCCTCGATGTTGTGTACTCTCACCATTGATTCTGTAGTACTGGGCTATGGTCGCTTTTAATTGGCCTAAGTTTGCATCGTTTTTACGACCAAATCGATTCAAATCCACTAATTGCTGAACTGAGCCTTTGCCGAAAGTAGTTTCACCAACAATGACTGCGCGACCATAATCCTGTAATGCACTGGCTACAATTTCTGAGGCAGAAGCACTAAAGCGGTCAACAAGCACAACCATTGGTCCATGATAGGAGATGTTTTCATCTTTATCTTTATGTATTTCAATATGCCCACTGGAGTCGCGTACCTGCACAACCGGGCCTTTATCAATAAATAAACCAGCAAGTTGTGTCGCTTCGATAAGTGAACCACCGCCATTAGAACGTAAGTCTAATACTAATGCGTCAATATTTTCGTTGCTTAACTCGCCTAACAAGCGATGTACATCGCGGGTTGTGCTACGGTAGTCTTCATCACCATTTTGAAAGGCATTAAAGTCCAAGTAGAAAGTTGGCACAGTAATGATGCCCACTTTATCTGTCTTGTTCACTTGGGGGACTTCGATAATATTTTTAGTGGCCGCTTGTTCTTCCAGTTTTATTCTATTGCGTGTAATTGCAATTTCTTCTACCGCAGCACCGTCGCCTTTATCACCCGGCAAAATTTGCAATTTAACTACCGTGTCCTTGGGACCACGGATAAGTTCAACGACTTCTTCCAAGCGCCAGCCAACCACATCAGTGAAGCTTTTTTCACCCTGTTGTGAGATGCCTATGATTTTGTCCTTAGCATGTAACAAATCACCCAGGTCGGCCGGGCCGCCAGGTATGATACGTTCAACTACAGTATGATCGCCATCAGTGCGTAATAATGCGCCAATGCCTTCAAGGGATAAACTCATGCGAATTTCAAAATTATCGAATGAGCGTGGTGATAAGTAGCTTGTATGCGGATCTATAGCAGTTGCGTATGAATTAATAAACAGTTGAAAAATATCATTTTCATCAAGCTGGCTAGTGCGCTTGAGCACGCTGCTATATCTTTTATTTAATGTTGTTTTAATTTCGTCTTGTTTTTTCTTGGCCAGAACTAAAGACAACACATCATTTTTGATACGTTTACGCCATAAATCATTTTGTTGCTCTAGTGTGTACGGCCAGGAGGCATCATCTCTCTCTATATTGAAGCTTTCGTCTTTGTCGAAATCAAACTCTTGCTTAATCAGTATTAATGCATAAGTTATACGTTCTTCTACTCGTTTTTGATATGTTGAGAATATCGAATAGGCAGGGAGTAAATTGTTTGAGCGTAGTGCATCATCTAGAGTAAATTTATACTTATCAAACCGCGCAATATCAGTAGCTAAAAAATAACTTCTAGTGGGGTCTAATGTGTCTAGAAAATTTTTAAAAATAGTAGCGGAGAATTCATCATCTAATTCTACTCGGCGATAATGATACCGACCCAAGAAATCAGTAATAATTTTTGTTGCACGCAAGTGGTCAACAGTTGGCGATAGCGTGGAGTTTTCCATGGCCACACTATTGAGTGACACAAGCGTAACTAAGCAAGCAATTAGAAATTGAGATAATTTTTTATGCACGATGATTTCGACAGGGGGTAGGGTGATAAATTCGGTCTTTAATATGTATTTTCAATTTATTGTATACAAATGCTCATGTAAATAGCGTATTTATGTCTCTATTTTGATGAAAAATTCTCAGCGCAGGGCGTCGAATACTACTAGAATGTCGCCTTATTTTGCTTGGCGCCACAATGAAGTATTTTATAATACTGCTATTGTATGCATAACTCATTGAAATAGAAGAAATTATCGACAAAGCGTCGAAATTCAAGGGATAATAAGAATACTAAGGGAGAAGTGACTGTGGATCATCTGAAACAGAGAAAAAAGCTATTTATGACACGCCTCATGACGCCTGAGATGGCTAATTTTTCAGGCAAAGTGCATGGTGGGCATATTCTTAAGTTGCTGGATGAAGCCGCATTTTCTTGTGCGTCGCGCTATTGCCAAACTTATGTAGTCACAGCGGCGCTGGATAATGTCATGTTTAAAAGCCCAATAATGGTAGGTGATTTAGCCACATTTAAATGCCATGTTAACTATGTTGGCCGCAGCTCAATGGAAGTGGGCATTAAAGTTGAAGGTGAAAAAATATCTGAGAAGAAAAAGTATCATGCCATATCATGTTATTTCACAATGATATCGGTCGATGAAGACGGCAAACCGCAAGAAGTACCACGCTTAGAGCTTACTACTGAAATTGAAGAAAAATTATTCCAAGCAGGTAAGATGCGCTGCAAAATGCGCAAAGAAGTGCATGAAAGAAACATGCAACTGCATGTCGGGTTTGATTTAGACTAACTAATTATAATATTAAGTGGCATCAGTTATAGAACATTCAGCCACTTAAGTATTAAGTAAGGGCACTAAATTGCCACTACGCTATTTGCACATGGGCCTTTATCTGTTTCTCCCATTTCAAATTCTACTTCTTGTCCATCTTTTAAAGTGGCAAATCCACCATCGTTTTTAATCTCAGAAAAATGTACGAAAAGGTCCTTGCCTCCATCTTCTGGAGTGATGAAACCAAACCCTTTCTTGGCGCTAAACCATTTCACTGTGCCTTTACTCATTTTTATACTTCCTTCATATATAGCTAATAGAACTATCAACCACGATAACTTGCCTAGCTGTGGCCGATTGCTATAGTTTAACCGAAGACACACAAAGATACATATAATTATCAGTGAATTATATGTATTGAATGGATGGGCTATAAATTAGCATTATGATATAACTCGCGTATCACTATCTTGAGCTGCGCGTATTGGCATTCAGCCAAATGTCATACATTTCCAAACTGTATAAATAGAAATATATATCTAATGACGAAAAACTGTCTTGGCGGCAGACTTTAATGGCAATATCAGCTGCTTCGGCTGCCGGGTAACCATACACACCGCAAGAAATGGCAGGAAATGCAATCGACGAGCATTGATTTTGTAAAGCAAGATTTAGGCTATGAGTATAAGATTGAGTCAGTACTGCCTGTGGATTTTTTTCGTTTTTATAAATCGGGCCTGCAGTGTGAATCACGTACTTGCATGCAAGGTTTCCGGCTAAAGTAATTCTTGCTTCACCAAACGGGCAGCGAATACCATTAACTTCGTTAACTTTTAAACATTCTTCTAAAAGCTTGGGGCCAGCAGCATTGTGAATAGCGCCATCTACGCCGCCGCCACCCAGCATAATAGGGTTAGCTGCATTAACAATCGCGTCAACAGCTGCAGTTACAATATCACCTTGAACAATATTAATTCCCATTTTCGTATGCAACCAGAAACATGCGTTTGTTACCCCAGAAAATTAGAGCGGCTAGAATTAGATAGGTAATTATTGCCGGAACAAGCCAACTTGTTCCATCAAAAAATAGTAACAGAGTGATTCCCAACGAAACTATAGCAAGCAAAATACAAATCGCTTGCAGATATTTTGTGTGAATATCTGGAGTGAATTTACCTCCACAGCTGGTACATGTTCTGTAGTTTTTAAAAAGCCCAGGATGGCTTAGTTCTTGAATGCGGATATGTTTTTTACAATGAGGGCAGGTAAGCACTGGGGTGACGTCTTACGATTGAGCTAATGCACCGTAGCAAGAATTGCTGTTTTAATAAACCTAACGGTAAAACTCAACATAAAACTTTACTGCTCCTATTGGTTTTACATGGTGTTTTATTGTTGGTTCGACAACACCAAATTTGCTAGAGCTTAATTTAATAATCTCTATCTCGGGTTCTTGAATTATATATTCTAGGCTGCCGTCCAGAACTACGATTTTCCCCCACACTCCTTGTTTTGTATTGTGATCCTTCAAAAGCCCTTGTGGAATACTTGTTTCAGTAAACTCTGGGGTCCTTTTATATGCGGTTAAATCTGACGGTAATTGTTTCATAAATTTGAAGCCTTATACTGGTTAAGTTAACAGGCGAGCTTGAAACAAATGTCTCGCATGGTCACCTTGGAATATGTTTCATTTGATATTCAACACCTCAATCTCATAAATTAGCAATGAATTGGGAGGAATAAGTCCTTCAATACCTTTTTCTTTATAACCTAAGTGCGGGCTTATTTTAACTTTCCTTTTACCTTGAACTTTCATACCCTCTATAGAGTATTCAATACCAGGTATTATACACCTCGAGCCCAATCTTATGCTTTGTATATGATCGGATTGGATTTGCTCGCCTTTATTCAACCAGCCATTCAATTTAACTTCAACAATACTGCCTATTCGTGCTTCGGCTCCACTTCCTTCTATTTCTTCCAATAATTTTATGCCTGGTTTTATATGCTTAGTCATTATTTGTTTAAAACATAGTTTTTTAGAAGATTAAAAATAGCACTGTCATTAAAATACTGATTAATTAATAAATTCGTTTCTTTGGCATATTTGTTTGGCTCTGCGCCATTTTCTCTAATAATTATTCTTTGCTCCATATCGCTAATTATTGGCTATAGTGTATCTATATTGTTAAGTGCATATGCTTCTTGAGTATAACTCCTAGAGCATGCATCTATGTCGCCGTCTAGATTTATATAAGTTTTTAACAAATCTTCTGTGATTTTATTACTCATAACGTCTTACATCAGCCGACCACAAAAGTTGCGCTTTTGTGGTCGGCTGGATGTGATTGTTATGCCTTAGTTGCAATGGCACAATATGAGACAAATGGCACACCTTCTTTTTCTCTAATACGTACATCACGAAAACCAGCCTCAGTAAGTAAATTGATAACATCATCTTGTGAATAATAATTAAATATATCGTCACTTAGATTCAGACTGCTCATTTGTTTTTTATCGCGAAAACCAATAACAATTTTTCCTCCCGATTTTATTACTCGAAACATTTCACTGAAGTATTTATTTGGCTTTTTCCAAAAATAAATAGTGTTTATTGAGCACAATTTATCAAATGATTCATTATCAAACGGGAGCATGCTGCACTCTTTGTTTTGCAATCTTACTTTGCCCTTTGCAATATGTTGCTTATTTACTTTACTAGCTTGTTTCAACATGGTTTGAGAAAAATCAATTCCCTCTACAACTCCTTCAGTAGTGAAGTTTGCCATTTCATTTATTAATTTACCTGGACCAAACCCAACCTCCAAGACTCTATCTTGCCTCTGTAGTTCAAGTGTCTCCTTCACAAAGGTGTTCAGATCGGCATTGCCATTGTTAAATATTTTTGTCATTAGATAGCGACCAATGATTCCAGATGGCTTTCTAGCTTGTAAGGACAGAATTTTTGACGGTATTAGCTTAACTATAAACATAGCTCATACTTTTACTTGGGGCATAACACCGTGCTCTGGGGCAAGCCGAAGCACAGCGTAGGCTTGTCCCAAGCAGCATTTTGTTAGGCTTTTTTGCTAGCTGAAAAAATCGAAATTGGGTATGAATAATAGATTTCTCCTTGTTCTCTTCTAGGATTGGTACCCGTTTTATTATTGCCAATATCTTCTGTGATCAACTCTCTAATTCTATTGGCATCATCACCCTTAGGGAAAGACACAGATAATTGCTCTTCTAATTTAACATCAACAATGTAACTAGCTTGCATGCTATCAACTAATTCATCCTGCATAAAAAAATTATTGAACTCGGTTAAAGTTAATGCCCTAACGTGTGAAGAATCGCGAAGATGCTCCAGATGGTTAAATTTTTCAGAGCAATCTGGATTTATCGCGACATCAGCAACGACAACCCTACCTCCCGGCCCGCAGACTCGAATCATTTCTCTCAAGGCACCTTCAGGTTTAAGAAAATGATGAAAACTATAGCGTGTCACAACTACATCAAAACTATTGTCCGGGTAAGGAAGCGCCATAGCATCACCTTCGCGGAAGGTAATATTCGTTAACCCTTCTGTAATAGTGTGCTGTTTTGCTTGTTCAAGCATGGCCGGTGTCAGATCTATACACTCTACTTGTTGAGCCACTTTTGAAAAAGCAGACGCAACCAAACCGGGACCTGAAGCTACATCCAAGACTCGACTACTCTTATGCACTTTCGACATTTCAACTAACTTTTCCAGAGCATCCAAGTGTCCGGGAAGCCTTGTAAATGGGACAGCTTGTTGTGTAAATTGTGAGATTATTTCGTTTTTGTGCGCTGATTGTTTATTCATCAGTATTGCCTCATGGCAGTTAATAACAATCATTGTTACTTAACTAATAAAGGCTTTCTTTCGATATTGCGCCACAATATAATGAAAAAATGACAAGCATCCCGCCAGCATCGATAGGCCATATTATCGACTCCCAAAAACCTGTTCTCCCATACTGGAAGCAGGTGAATGATGCTTTTTGCTCGGAATCTCATAGCCACCCAAGGGGGCAATTTATCTTTGCTATCAAAGGGATTACCCGTGTTGTGACAAAACAGGGAATCTACCTTGTTCCAACACAGCAAGCCTTTTGGTGTCCACCTAACCACGATCACACGCTGATTTTTCCTGGAAAAGTCGATATCGCAAACCTATTTATCGACCCTCAATGGGCGAAGCTGTTGCCGATGGAGCAACAAGTTTTCGATGTCTCTCCACTACTAAAGGAGCTTATTCTTAAAGCGATCAATATCGGCGAGAATTATAGCCCTCAAAGTAAAGAACACCGTTTAATGGAGGTTATCTTGGATGAAATACAAGGTCTGAAAGTTTCTCCTCTTTCGTTACCAGGGACAGAGCACAGAAAACTTCAGAAAATCATGTCAAATATTCTTGAAAATCCTGCAAACAATAAAACTGTCGAACAGTGGGCAGACTCTGTTCACCTATCTAAGAGAACATTAGCCAGATTATTTAAACAAGAAGTGAATATGACATTTACCGAATGGCGGATGCATGCTCGACTTTTCTATGCTTTAGAGCGGTTGTATGAAGGAGATTCTGTAACAACTATATCCCTGGATTTAGGATACAACACGCCAAGCTCATTCATCGTCGCCTTCAGGAATATCCTTGGAAAATCACCGTTGGAGTATGTCTCAGGGAGTAGAGCCTAACGGTTGAGCTAACAGGTGCGCGAGTAACGCGCATCCTGGTTGAGTGACTTGTTAGCAATCATTCGATTTCTCTAACCTCAATTGGTTTTATTACATTAGTCATTTCATCTGCTAGTGCCTCTAATTTTACCTCAATGTTTGAAAACTGGTAGTTAGATAAAATAATTAATAGACTTTCTTTTGTTTTATATAACTCATCAACTTTGCCGCCTGCGTAGTCGGTAAATAAGACATTGGGCATTTCATTTAGCCACGATGAATAAGCTTTTGGATGCTTTTGAAACCACGATAGTGTCAATTTAGTGTGATGAATTAATGAAAGAGCGATTAGATCAGAGACTTCAATTCCAATTGCTCCGTCTTTGAAACGCCAAATATTGCCCAACGTATTAATTAATGGAACCGCTTCTTCAGTTGTACCGGTTTTGAGCACATTAGTGATTTCATGATAATTATTAACTAACCATTCAAAGTTAGCTTCAACTAATGCTGGCCCTTGCGCATTAACTAAAGGCGAAAATAGCCCTAGATGAGAAATTAAAAATAATATGTATATTTTTTTCACTGACTGCTAACGGTTGAGCTAACAGGCACCAGCGTAGCTGGTGTCCTGGTTGAGTGAATTGTTATGTTGTATTTAAGTATTATCTTGCTCTTTGGTTGAACAATTGAACTGCAAATAAAACCATGCCTATTGCTAGCAACAATGTAGCATATGTGTATAGCGGGTATTGTATTTGCTCCCATATGCTTTGTCCGAAATGTATGCTGTAGGTACCGTCTGGCTCTGTGTGCTCTATAGGAGTCGGATTATGTGTTACCCATGACATGATTGTAGTAAAGACAACTGAAAAAGAGGCTATTGCGATAATAGATGCTGGAAATTTGTAACCCGATAAGTACATTAGGATGCTTGATATAAAAATCAAAGCATAACCAACCGGGTGAGCAAGATAAACTAGGTTTAATAGCCATTCATTCATAATGATTTACTGCAACATAACATCTTAATGTGGGGCGCGCGGTTAGCGCGTCCCGCACGATTAACTTGTTATATGTTTTACTCACTAATGATACGCTCATACTCTTCTCTAGCATCTTCATCAATTTTAACTTTTACTGACTCTGCCCAGTGTGTATTAGAACCTTGCTTCTTGATACCGGAAACCCAATACTCTTCGCCTGTTTTTTCGTCCACGTGATTTCCTGATATTCCACCACCCTTTAGACGATTAAGAATCTTATCCTTATAGTAAACAGTTTTCCCTGTTTTTGAAAAAGTGACCCACCCTATATGTGCCGCATATCCGTCGATAACACCTTCTTTATTTTCGATGTACATCACTCGCTTACTTTCTCCCCTTGTTAGTTGGTTTTCCATATGATTCTCAATGCATATAACGGTTGAACTAACAGGCACCTGCGTAGCAGGTGTCCTGGTTGAGCGACTTGTTATGGTTGTTATTAACGTAAAGCAGTGCCATCAGGATTAGAAGCTTCCTCATCTTTTAGTGTAGGATAATATTTTTTCTTTTCTTGTAAACCGTAAAATAGTGTGCCATGAATTCCCATTGCATCTACCTTGCGAATAGGCCTTTGCCATATATTTGAAAAAGTGGTTTTGAGGGCTTCTGAGTTATTATTAGCCCAAACGTCTTCAGAGAAAGCAATATTAGTTTGGTTTGGAAAAATTAATAAAAATTCTTCCTCAGTTGCTTGGAAGATATCAAACACACAGTTGTCAGCGTCGTCGATGATTTGAATATTTTTCATTAACTTTTAGCAACCATAACGGTTGAGCTAACAGGCGAGCGTGACTAGCGCGAGTCCGTGGTTAAGCGAGTTGTTATATTTACTTGTCAACTGAGTTTGCTAATTTATTGGATATAAGAAATGCAATTACTAAAGCTGGTACATAACCTTTGAGTAAAAGAGAATTTGCCATATCTGTAGCGTCTTTATCTATAATCAAGAAGCAAGAGACAAACGCTATAACAATACCCAAACATACACTGAAAATACCGGCTAGTTTCCTATTGGATTTCATTAAATGCCGGGATACGCCAAGGGTAGGCCCAAAGATTAAGAAACCTATAAATATGCCTAATATCGCGCCATCAATGATAAATCTAAACAATAAGCCCATAGATACTATCTTTTAAATATAACGTTTGAGCTAACGGGCGAGTGCGTCTAGCGCGAGTCCGTAGTTAAGCGATTTGTTATATGTTTCAAGGCAAAGTTGGTTGGGGTGCACAGTCAACGTACCTCTCTATTTTGAATTTATTTGCTAATTTAAGCATAAACGGTATTTCTAAAAGAATTTCAGATTCGCTGTATGTTCCTTCTTTAGCAACACGCGCATGGTAAACACCAGGTTCATTGTCTAATTCCCATGCTCCTACATAGCGCCAACCATATTTCGTTTGCAGCTCGTTTCCAAGTTTGTCTAACTTTTCTAGCGATGCCGAGTCAAAACCATGCCAGCTATCGAGAAAACATGGGAGAGTGTATGCATTTGATTCACAGATACTTCTTAGGTGTTCTACAACATCATTTGATGTAAATGTTTGCTGTGTGAGTTTGCTAACTTTAGACATATTATTTGGAGACATATATCTTTCTTATTAATTTCCATTGATTGAGTCTATTAAATATTTGATTATATGACAATAATTTATCGATATTTGGTTGTTAGTAGCATATAAGATACGTCGTACGTACTGTGTGCGTTGAAGTCGATAGCATACTGATTATCATAGCTTTATTAAGCAAATATGAAATGCTATGGCTTCAAAATTTTTGTCTGATGTGCGCCGCGCAATTCGTGCGCGGCATTATAGTAAACGTACTGAGTCGACTTATATTTATTGGATTCGCTATTACATTAAGTTTCATGGTTTAAAGCATCCTGAGTCACTATGTGTAAAACACGTAGTAATGTTTTTGGAATATCTGGCCGTAGACCGAAATGTTAGTCCGTCAACGCAAAAAACAGCCCTGAATGCCTTGGCTTTTATGTATAGAAATGTGCTGGAGTGGGACGAATTCATTGTTCCTGATTTTGTTCGTGCTAAGCAGATTAAAAAAATCCCTGTAGTCTTA
>Ga0207422_1003278_pt1 | contig 16766 bp, 15 predicted proteins | sample MarCyaLeptolynsp_FD_187757 | JGI IMG/M metagenome (GOLD analysis project Ga0207422, IMG submission 187757) | Marine cyanobacterial communities from Panama - species 1 Leptolyngbya sp. (SPAdes) | ecosystem: Environmental > Aquatic > Marine > Unclassified | place: Panama: Panama City | collected...
GCCACGGCGCCATGGGCCAACGCCAGTTCCAGGCCGACACCGCCGGCGACCAGCTCAGCCTGCAGTGCGGGTTCACCGACACCGACCCGGACAAGTGCTTCACCCGCGACCGCCTGAAGGCGTTCTCCACCGTGCTGGACGAGAATTCGGTGCGTCCGACCCGCTACGGCGCGCTGGGACGCGAGGGGATCTCCTGCACGGTCTGCCACCACATGTCCGGCGAGGGGCTCGGCACCAAGGGGCGGATGACCGGCCGCTTCAAGCTCGGCCCGTCCGACGCGCTCTACGGCCCCTACAAGGACGTCCTTACCAAGCCGATGGAGTACGGCCTGAACATCCGCCCCGAGCACGCCCAGCACGTGACCGAGTCCAAGATGTGCGGCGCCTGCCACGCCATCTTCCTGCCGGTGTTCGACGCCGGCACGCCGGTCGACAAGAACGGCGACCCGGTGACCGACCCGAAGGACCAGCTCGTGCATGTGGAGCAGGCCACCTATCTGGAATGGACCAATAGCGTCTACCAGGACGAACGCGATCCGGTGAACCACGCCCAGGTCCGCTCCTGTCAGTCCTGCCACATGCCGACCTCCTTCCAGGGCACCGAGCTCGAGTTCGCGATCGCCGCGATCGAGGACGATCTCTATCCCTTCACCCATAACCGGCTGCCCGATGCCGACATCGCGGTGCGGCCGCGCAAGCCATTCTCGCGCCACATGCTGGCCGGCATCAACGGCTACGGCCTGCAGTTCTTCGCCCAGTTCCCGCTGATCCTGGGCATCCGAACCACCGATCCGATGGTGCCGGCGACCACCCAGCCGGGACTGATCACCTCGATCAACGAGAGCAACCGGCTGGCCAAGCGCGAGACGGCGCGCCTCGACCTGGTCGATGTCACCGCCGATGCCGCCGGCGTCGCGGCGGTGGTCCAGGTCACCAACAAGGCGGGGCACAAGTTCCCGTCCGGCGTCGGTTTCCGCCGCGCCTTCCTGAACGTCGAGTTGCAGGCGGCCGACGGCACGGTGCTCTGGGCCTCGGGCGGGTCGAACGACATCGGCGTGATCCTGGACGGCGACGGCGCGCCGCTGGTCACCGAGTTCTACGGGCCCGACCAGCAGGAATGGGAGCCGGACCACGCCGAGATCACCCGCCAGGATCAGGTGCAGATCTACGAGCTGGTGGAGCGCGATCCGAAATTCCGCATCACTACCAGCTTCATCGCCCTGTTCCAGACCGCCAAGGACAACCGCCTGCTGCCGCGCGGTTGGCGGCGCGACGGGCCATGGGCGGAAGAGACGACGCCCTGCACCTGGGTCGCCGATGCGGCCAAACCAGGCGGCGGGTCGTGCGTGTTCCTGGACGAGGCCGGCTACAACGACGGCGGCGGCTTCGACCGGGTGACCTACCGGATCGGCTGCGATGCCGGCGCCGGTCGCGGCGCGCGGTTGGTGGCGCGGGTGTATTACCAGGCGATCCCGCCGCATTACCTGAACGAGCGGTTCAACACCGCCCAGGGCGAGGACACCCGGCGGCTGTACTACCTGGCCTCCCACCTCAACACCAAGGACACGCCGGTGGAGGGATGGAAGCTGCTCGTGGCGGAGACCGCGGCCCCGATCCCGGCCGGCGCCGCCTGCGGCGGCTGAGCTCTCGGATCGCGTCCGGGTGCGCGGCGGAAGACCGTCACATCCGCGTGTTACAACCCCTCGGTTGGTTCCAATTCGCGGCGAATGGCTGGTCGATTAGATCCGTTGTCATAAGTCTCCGTCCGCCGGCACAGTCCCGCCGGTCCAAATTCCACCGAAAGAACCGCGCGCGGCCGGCGGGGCCATCCCCCGCTGCGCCCGGGCGCCCAGCGGAGACAACGCATGCTCAAGTTCTACTACAGCCTGGCCCCGAACCCGATGAAGGTGGCGCTGTTCCTCGAGGAGGCCGAGCTCGACTACGAGGCGATCCCGGTCGACACCCGAAAGAGCCAACAGCACACGCCGGAGTTCAAGGCGATCAACCCCAATTCCAAGGTGCCGGCGATCGTCGACGGCGACGTTCCCGTCTTCGACAGCAACGGCATCCTGCTCTACCTCGCCGAGAAGACCGGCAAATTCCTGCCGCCCGCCGGCGACAAGAACCGCGCCGAGCTGATCTCCTGGCTGATGTTCATCGCCAGCGGCCTCGGCCCGTATTCCGGCCAGAAGGTGCATTTCGCCAACCATGCGCCGGAGAAGATCGAGTACGCGATCAAGCGCTACGACTTCGAGGCCAACCGGCACTACGGCATCCTCAACGACCGTCTCGAGGGCCGGGACTGGCTGGTCGGCGACACCTACACGATCGCCGACATGGCGATGTGGGGCTGGGTGCGCATGAACCCGATGGTGCTCGGCGAAGGCGGCATCGCCAAGTATCCGAACGTCGAGCGGGTGCTGAACGCGATCTCCGCCCGTCCAGCTGCCGAGCGCGCCGTCGCCATCAAGGAGCGCCACGCCTTCAAGACCGAGATGGATGACGAGTCCTTCCGCTCCATGTTCCCGGGCACCCACGCCTGATACCCTGAGGTCGGGGAGGGCCGAGGTTCCGCCTTCCCCGACCCCGCCGACTGGAGACAGTGCATGGGCGATACAACCGCTCGCGACCGTCGCGTCAACATCCCCGAGGTGTTGGCGGAGGTGACCGAGATCTTCGAGCGTTACGAGACGGCGCTGGCGGCGAAGGACGTGGATGTCCTCGACGCGACGTTCTGGAACTCGCCGCACACCATCCGCTACGCCATGCACGAGAACGGCTACGGCTTCGACGAGATTCACGCCCACCGGGTCCGCCGCCCGAAGGGTATCAGCCTGAAGCAGGAGCGTCTCAAGCTGGTGATCACGACGATCGGCCGTGATTTCGCGACGACCAATCTGGAGTTCCGGATGCCGAACGGCCGGGTCGGCCGTCAGAGCCAGACCTTCGTGAAGTTCCCGGATGTGGGCTGGAAGGTGGTGGCCGCGCACGTGTCGACCCAGGACGAGGCGCCGGTGTGGTGACGCCTCGCGGTCAGAAGATCCCGGCCTCCAGCCCGGCCGCCATGTAGAGTCCGAGGTCGCGGGCGCGGTCGACGAACGCCTCGTCCCAGTCGCCGCGGCAGATCAGCGGCTCCTGCACCGCCTTCCATCGCAGCCCGGTGACGATGGTCTCCACGCCGCGCCGCGTGCCGGTGCCGTCGTGGCCGGCGCGGATGTAGAGCGCGTAGGGCCGGCCCTGGGTCTCCTCCAGGCAGGGGTAGTAGCAGCGGTCGAAGAAATCCTTCAGCGCCCCGCTCATGTAGCCGAGATTCTCTGTGGTGCCGAGGATGATGGCGTCGGCGGCCTTCACATGTTGGGCCTCGGTGTCGAACGGCGACAGCACCGTCACCGCGACCCCCTCCACCGCCTCATCGCCGGCACCCTCGGCGACGGCGTCGCGCAGCAGCGCCGTGTTGGGCGAGGGGGCGTGGGCGACGATCAGCAGGCGTTTGGTCTCGGTCATGATGCGTTTGGATTGCATCGAACGCGCGGCCCGGTCAACGTGTTGTCACCTAGAGCAAATCATGTTGGGACGCGATCGCCAGCGATTCCGTCTCGGACGATCATGCTCTAGCCGGCAACCTCCGCGCGACGACGGAGGGAGGCTTGCTTCGGAGGAGATCGCGTCCATGACCTACTGCCTTGGCATCCTGCTGCCGACCGGCCTTGTGCTGGCCTCGGACTCGCGCACCAATGCCGGCGTCGACCAGATCGCGACGGTGCGCAAGCTGTCGATCCTGGAGAATCCGGACAAGGCGATCATCACCCTGCTGTCGGCCGGCAACCTGGCCACAACCCAGACCGTGGTCACCACCCTCAAGCAGGCCGCCGGGTCGGGCACGCCGGACCGGGACCTCTTCCTGCACGGCTCGATGTTCGATGTGGCCCAGACCGTCGGTGCCCTGCTGCGCCGGATCCTCGAGCGCGATGGCGAGCATGTCGAGAAGTTCGGCGACCCCAACGGCAGCTTCCTGGTCGCCGGTCAGATCCGCGGCGAGCCGCCGCGCCTGTTCCAGATCTACTCGGCCGGCAATTTCGTCGAGGCGACGCCGCGCAACCAATACCTCCAGATCGGCGAGACCAAGTATGGCAAGCCGATCCTCGACCGGGCGCTGCGCTATGACAATTCGCTGGCCCGGGCGGCCAAGCTGGCGCTGGTCTCCTTCGACGCGACGATCCGAAGCAACCTGTCGGTCGCCGCCCCGATCGACATGCTGTGCTACGAGACCGACAGTTTCTCGACGGCCAACCTGATGAAGTACAAGAACAACGATCCGTATTTCATGGATCTGCGCGCCCGCTACTCCGCCGGCATCCAGCAGACCGTCGACGGCATGCCGGAACCGAAGCTGGGGCCGGAGGGGTAGTACGAACACTATTCCGTTCGTCGTCCTGAACTTGATTCAGGATGACGGCGGGGGAGGCGATGGTATGGTCGCGCGCTTCGCAATCCGCCGAGTCTCCATCCGTGTCCGCCGAGTCGTCCCCCGTCCTGATCGCCGAGCCCTGGTCCGACTACGCCCTGCTGGACAGCGGCGAGGGGCGCAAGCTCGAACGGTTCGGCGCGCGCGTGCTCGACCGGCCGGACAGCCAAGCCCTGTGGGCGCGTAGCCAGGCCGAGGACGCCTGGGCCGCCGCCGATGCCCGGTTCCTCGCCGGCAAGGACGAGGAGGGGCAGGGGCGCTGGGATGTGGTGCGGGCGCATGCCGACGGCGATTGGCCGCTGACCTATGGCGCGGTGCGGTGCCAGGCCCAGCTCTCCAGCTTCCGCCATGTCGGCATTTTCCCTGAGCAACGGGTGCACTGGGACTTCATGGCCGGGCGCGTGGGCGACGGTTTTTCGCTGTTGAACCTGTTCGGCTATACCGGCCTGGCCTCGCTGCTCCCCGCGGCCAACGGCGCGCGGGTCACCCATGTGGACGCGTCCAAAAAAGCGATCACCTGGGCCCGCGCCAACCAGGAGTCCTCCGGCCTCGATGCCGCGCCGGTGCGGTGGATCTGCGATGATGCCGCCCGCTTCACCGCGCGCGAAGTTCGGCGCGGCAATCGCTATGACGGCATCGTGCTCGACCCGCCGAAATACGGCCGCGGCCCGAAGAACGAAATCTGGCGCCTGGAGGAGCAGTTGCCCAGCCTGCTGGCCGATGTGCGGGCGCTGCTCGATACCGGCTCGTCCTTCATGGTGCTGACCGCCTACGCCACCCACCTCTCACCGATTACCCTGCGGCGGTTGGTCGAGGACGCGTTCGACGGTCTCGGCGGCGCGCTCTCTCACGGCGAGATGACGATCCGCGAGCAGGGCAGCGGGCGGCTGTTGCCGACCTCGCTCTACGTGCGCTGGGACCGCCATGGCTGAGACCGTCATCACCAGCGCCGCCAACCCGGAGATCAAGGCAATCCGGGAACTGGCTACCAAGAAGGGCCGGCGCGAGCAGAACGCCTTCGTCTCGGAAGGGCTGCGTCACGTGGTTGAGGCGGCGCGCGCCGGCTGGGTGATCCGTCGGCTGATCGTCGCCGACAGGCAGGAGCCGAGCGACGTCCTCGGCGAGGCCCGGCGCGCCTGCGAGGATTCCGGCGGTCGGGTGATCACGGTCAGCGGCGAGCTGATGACCCGGATCGCCAAGCGCGACAACGCCCAGAGCGTGATCGCGGTGATCGAGCAGCGGGTCAGTCCGCTCTCCACCGTGGCCCCGGAGCCGGGCGCGCTGTGGGTGGCGTTGGAAAGCGTGCGCGACCCGGGCAATCTCGGGTCCGTCATGCGCAGCGCCGACGCGTTCGGCGCCAAGGGCGTGATCCTGATCGGCCTCACGGTGGACCCGTTCTCGGTCGAGGCGGTGCGCGCGACCATGGGGGCGATCGTGAATGTGCCGCTGGTCCGCTGCGAGGCGTCGGCTTTCCTGGACTGGCGCGCCAATTGGCCGGGGAGGGTGGTCGGGACGCATCTGGCCGGTTCGCACCGCCCGGAGGGACTGCGCGCCGAGACGCCGACGGTGCTGCTGATGGGCAACGAGCAGGCCGGTCTGCCGCCGGAAATGGCCAAGGCCTGCGACACCCTGGTCCGCATTCCCATGCGTCCCGGCGCCGACAGCCTGAACCTGGCGGCGGCGACCGCGATCATGCTCCACGGCCTCGCCGGCGGGGCGGGAGGGCTGGAGTGATGGCGCGCCGCGTCCACCCGGCCGATCAACGCCGCCGCGACGCCTTCCTGGCACGCGCATCTGCCGTGTGGGGCGTGAAGCCGCACGAGGCCGAGCGCCTGGCCAGCGGCGGGCTTCGCTCCAGCGTACGGATCAACCCCCTGAAGGGCCGTCCGGTCAACGAGATCCGCGCCGATCTTGACTCGCTGACCGAGGTCGCGCCGATTCCTTGGTGCCCGAACGCCTTCCACATCACCGGTGACCGCAAGGCGGTGACCGAGAGCGCGATCCACGCGGCGGGCGAGGTCTACGTGATGAACGCCTCCTCGCTGATCCCCGGCCTCGCCATGCGGCCCGAGGCGGGCGAGGACATCCTGGACGTCTGCTCGTCGCCCGGCGGCAAGGCGGCGCATATCGCGGCCCTGACCGCTAACGGCGCCCGATTGCACGTCAATGACGGCATCAAGTCGCGCCTTAAGAAACTCCAGGAAGTCGTGGAATTAATGAGCATTGACATCGTCGAGATGACCGACATCCAGGGTCAGTACCTGGACAAGTTCCTCGATGGCGACTTCGACCGCATCCTGCTCGACGCACAGTGCTCCGGCGAGGGCATGGCCGACCTCTCGCGGCCCGACGCGCTGAAGTTCTGGACCCCGGACCGGATCGAGAAGATGAGCCGCCTGCAGCAGCGCATGCTGGTCGCCGCGTTCAAGAAACTGCGGCCCGGCGGCGTGCTGATCTATTCCACCTGCACCATCGCGCCGGAAGAGAACGAGGCGCCGGTCGACCACCTGGTGCGGCACAACGCCGACGCGGTGATCGAGCCGATCGGCGTCGAGGTGCCCGAGGGGCGGCCCGGCCTCGCGAAGTGGCAGGGGCGCAGCTACCATCCGGATCTGCGCCACGCCATGCGGGTGGTGCCGAGCGATTTCCTGGAGGCGTTCTTCGTCTGCCGGATCAGAAAGACGGCCCCCGGAGAGCAGGCATGATCGAGCTGGTGGCGACGCCGATTGGCAATCTCGACGACCTGAGCCCGCGCGCCCGCGAGGCGTTCGAGAAGGCCGATGTGGTGGCGGCGGAGGACACGCGGCGCACCGGCCGGCTGCTTCAGGCGGCGGGCCTCAAGAAGCGCATGGTCGCCTACCACGAGCATAACGAGCGCCAGATGGCCGATACCCTGGTCGAGTGGGCCGGTCAGGGACAGCGCGTCGCGGTCGCGACCGATGGCGGCACCCCGGGGGTGAGCGACCCCGGCTTCACCCTGGTGCGGGCGGCGGCGCGGGCCGGCGTGGACGTCACCATGGTGCCGGGGCCGGCGGCCTTCGTGATGGCGGCGGTGCTCTCGGGCCTGCCGGTGCACGGCATCACCTTTCGCGGCTTCCCGCCGCGCAAGTCGGGTCAGCGCAAGCGCTTCCTCGAGGTCGACCTGGAGAGCCCGCACACCCTGGTGCTGTACGAGAGCCCGTACCGGGTGGCGAAGCTGGTCGACGCGGCGCTGGAGGTGTTCGGCGACCGCCCGGCGGCCCTGGCCCGCGAACTCACCAAGCTACACGAGGAGGTGGTGCGCGGCCGTTTAAGCGAGGTGAAGGCGTTCCTCGAGGGCCGCGGCAGCCAGCCGACCGGAGAGTGCTGCCTGGTCATCGCCGGCGCCGACGTACCGGCGGACTGGTTCGAGGCCGAGTGACGGTCGAAATTACTCCGCCGCCTCCGCCTGCGGCGCCAGATCGTAGACCTCCGCCAGCAGCTCATAGGACCGCAGCCGCGCGGCGTGGTCGTGGGTGATCGTCACCACCATCGCCTCATCCACCCCGTAGCGCGCCAGCAGCGCGTCGAGCTTCTCGCGCACCTGCTCCGGCGTGCCGACGATGTTGCGCCGGCGGTGGAAGGCGGCGCGCTGACGCTCGGCCTCGGTGTATTCGTAGGCCATCGCCTCCTCGGGTGTCGGGATCGGCGTGATGTGCCCCTGGTCGAGGCGGACCCGCCAGAGGTCGCGGGCGGCGGCGTGGTACTTCGCCTCCTCCTCGGTCTCGGCGCAGATCACGAACACCCCGATATTGGCCAGCGGTTCGGCCAGGGTCTTCGAGGGCTGGAACCGGCGCTTGTACATCTCGACGATCGGCTCGCCGCCTTCGGTGATGAAGTGGGCGAAGGAGAAGGCGGTGCCGAAATGGGCGCCGACCTGGGCCCCCTGGTCGCTCGAGCCGAGCAGCCAGACCGGCGGCGAGCTGGGGCCGGCGGGCTGCGCGGTGACGTCGCGATAGGGGTGGTCGTCCTCCAGTGCGCCATCCATCCAGTCCATCAGGTCCTGGACCTGGCGGGGGAAGTACTCGATCGGGATCGGCCCGCGCACATAGGCGAGCGCCTGGGCCGTACGCTGGTCGGAGCCGGGGGCGCGGCCGATGCCGAGATCGATCCGCCCCGGGTACATGGTCTCCAGCATGCGGAAGGTCTCCGCCACCTTGAGCGGAGCGTAATGCGGCAGCATCACGCCGCCGGACCCGACCCTCAGGTGCCGCGTCTCGTTCGCCAGCCGGGTGATCATGATCTCCGGGACCGAGCCGGCGAGGCCGTCCGAGGAATGGTGCTCGGCGACCCAGTAGCGGTGATAGCCGAGCCGATCGGCGCGTTTCGCCAGCTCGATGGTCTCGGCCACCGCGTCGGCGGGCGTGGCCCCGGCGCGGATCGGCGACTGGTCGAGAACGGAGAGAAGGGGCATGGCACTGATGACCGGCTGACGGATGGGGTGGGCCCATGGTGGAGCGGTTGCGGCGGCTTGCCAACCGGCCCACTGCGACGACCGGGCCCTGCGGTAAGCTAGTGAGGGGCGCGGGTCAGGGCCTGACGGAAGGCGTCGGCCATGGCGTCGGCGAGCGCGGCCGGCGAGATCAGCAGCGCGCGCTGCGCCGGCGGCAACGGCGGAAAGCCGTCCCGGTCCGACAGGGCGCGCATGCCCGCCTCCAGGCTGCCCGAGGGCAGGGGTGCCACGGCGAGGCCGGCGCGGACCGCCGCCCGGACGCTGTGGAAGCTCTCGGACGTGTACACGACGCGCCAGCGCCGGCCGGCGGTGTCCAACGCGTCCTGCGCCACGGTGCGCCACCAGCAGCTTCGGTCCAGCAGGGCGAGCGGCACCGGCATGTCGTCGGTCAAGGCCATCGCGTCGGCGCACGCCCACACAGTCGGTTCGGACGCCAGCACCTCGCCGCCAACGGGGCTTGGCGCGGACGCGATGGCGACGTCCAGCGCGCCTTTGCGGACCGCGTCGGGATAGGACGCGGTGCAGCCCGAGGCGGTGACGATCTCGACGCCGGGATTCCGCGCCGAGAAGGTGGCTAGGACCCGTTCCAGCACGGTCTCGTCGAAATCGTCCGGAATGCCGACGCGGATGCGTCCCGCAAGGGGATCGGCGAACAGGCCGGCCGTCCGGTCGAACTCGGCCAGGGTGCGTCGGGCGGCCGGCAGAAGCGTCTCGCCCCGGGCCGTCAGCGTCATGCCGCGGGCATGGCGCTCGAACAGCGTGGCGTTCAGACCCTCCTCCAGCTTGCGTAGCTGGACGCTGACGGCCGATTGCGTGAGGTTCAACAGAGCCGCCGCCCGCGTCAGGTTCCGGCATTCCGCGATCGTCACGAAGGTCCGCAGATGGTCGCTGTTCAGCGCGGTGCGTTCGAACATGTTCATGGAGAAGATCGTATCAATTCATTTTAACGAACACAACGCAACCGGTAGGTCTGCGATGTCCGATTGAGGAGATCGCATGACCGAGCTTTCCGCGCTCTTCCTGTTCCCCGTCGGCGTGTTCGGCGGCGCGTGGAACGCCGTGGCCGGCGGGGCCACGCTGTTCACATTTCCAGCCCTGATGCTGGCCGGGCTGCCTCCGGTCGTCGCCAACGCCACCAACTACCTGGCGCTGCTGCCGTCGAACGCCGCCGCCCTGCCGGCCTACCGTCGGGAGTTAAGCGAGGTCGGGGGCGCCATTTGGCCGCTCGTGGTCGTGTCGGGGGCGGGCGCCCTGGTTGGTGCCCTGCTGCTGACGATGTCCGAGCCCGACGTGTTTCTGGTGCTCGTCCCGTTCCTGATCCTGCTGGCGACGGCGCTATTCGCGTTCGGCGGACCGATGCGCCGCACGCTCCAGGATCTCGTCGGATCGCGGGGCAGCCACACCGCCGCCTATGTCGTCCTCTTCGTGCTGTCGATCTACGGCGGTTATTTCGGTGCCGGGCTGGGCATCATTCTGCTCGGCATCGTCCAGATTCTCGGCTTCACCTCGTTTCACGTTGCCAACGCGCTCAAGAACCTGCTGGCGACGAGTTTCACGGTGCTCAGCCTCCTGGTGTTCGGGATCGGCGGTCTGATCGCATGGCCGGAAGCGGTGGCGATGATGGCCGGCAGCACGCTCGGCGGCTATCTCGGGGGACGGTACGCGAGGCGGGTCGACGAGCGTCTCCTGCGCGGCGTCGTGATCGTGTTCGGGCTCTTGCTGAGCGGCGTGTACTTCGTGCGCAGTTTGGCCGGGTGATCGCGCCACGACCGCACGGTTGGGTGCTGACCCCGGTCCGGCGCGCGGACTAGACTTGCCACCATGCGCAAGACCGGATCACCCCACGGCTCATCGATGACCTGGGCCGCCCTTGGGGTGCTCGCCCTGTGCTTTCTGTTGAACGCGCTCGCCCGAGGCGCCGGCGAGACCTATGCTGTCTTCCTGTTGCCGATCGGCGCGGAGACCGGATGGGACCGGGCGGCGCTGACCTCGGTCTACTCGGTGTACATGCTGGCCAACGGCCTGGCCTCGCCCTTCGTCGGTCTCGCGTTCGACCGGTTCGGCGGACGCGCGCTCTACGTATTCGGGCTGCTCTCCCTCGGCGGCGGGTTCTGGCTGGCCGGACGCATGGAGCATCTCTGGCAGTTGGCGTTGTTCGTCGGCGTGTTCGGCGGGCTCGGGATCGCGTCGCTCGGCATGATACCGGGCTCGATCCTGATCAGCCGCTGGTTCGACGCGCGGATGGCGACGGCGATGGCGATCGCCTCGGCCGGTCTCGGCACCGGCACGCTGGCGCTGGCGCCAGTGGCCCAACTGCTGGTCGACGATGTCGGCTGGCGCGGCGGCTACGGCCTGATCGGCGGCACGATCCTGGTCCTGGCGCTGCCGGTCGCGCTGCTGCCCTGGCGGCGGATCACCAACGGTGTCGTCCAGCGCCAGGCGGTCGCCACGGTGCCGGCGGAGGGCCTGGCGCGGGCGATCCGCTCACGGCCGTTCTGGGCGCTGTTCGCCGTGTTCTTCGCCACCGCGGTCGGCGTCTACGGCGTCAGCCTGCAGACCGTCGCCTATCTGGTGGAGCGCGGGTTCCCGCCGCTGGAGGCGGCGGGCGCCTTCGGGTTCGCTGGCATGCTGTCGATCCTCGGCATGCTGGTCACGGGCACCGCCGCCGACCGTTTCGGCAATCGCGTGACCGCGACCGTCAGCTATCTGTGCACGCTGGTCGGAATCCTGGCCCTGTTCCTGGTCCAGGCGCATCCCGGTTTCGCGCTTGTCGTGGTGTTCGTCATCTTCTTCGGCAGCTCCATGGGCGCGCGCGGACCGATCATCTCGACCCTGTCGACGACCCTGTTCGCCGGCCGCGGCATCGGGGCGATCTACGGCACGATCACGACCGGGCAGGGGCTGGGGGCGGCCGCCGGAACGTGGATGGCCGGCGTGCTGCACGATGCCACCGGCGGCTATGAAGTCGGGTTCGTCACCTGCAGCGGCTTCATCCTGGCCGCGATGCTGCTGTTCTGGGTGGTGCCGGAACTGTCGGCGCGTCGCACTCGCGGATCGTCCGCTCAGTCGTAATAGGCGACGGCCATCAGCATATCGACCGACACGCCGTCGGAGGCCAGCGGCAGGACCAGGGAATGCAAGGTCCGATAGGAACGTCCGGTGCTGGTCAGGTCGTCCTCGAGGATGCGCGGCTGCCCGTCCTCCACGACCCGATCCAGGACCCGGCGGACCCGAATGATCCGGGTGAGGTCGTACAGATCCTCGAACCAGCACCCGGTCCCATCCCGCTTGCGCATGTCGACGATCCCGGTCCCGACCAGCCGATGCCGGTAGCGGATGTCTTCATTCGCGCGATGCACCTCGATCAGGTTGATCCAGGGCAGGAGGCTCCTCGGCATCTCCAGCGGATCGAGATCGCGGCGCGACGGGAGGAGCGCCATGCTCGGCCTGCGGGTGCGCCAATACGAATAGGCAGCGATGTGGGCGGTTGCGGAGAGCGCGAGTTCAATGGGCCTGCCTTGGTCTCCGTCCATAGGTTTGGATCCATGTCAGTGTTTAGCGTCCGTGCCCATACATAAAATGGTATGCTGATAACGCTCGTCAACTGAAGAATCATGGTTAACATACATCCTATGATATTTTTGATGTTCGTCGAATTGTAAACGCAGACGACGAGTTGATCCCGAGCAGTGTCTCGGTCAGGCTGTCCCTCTCACCGCCTCGACCCTACCTCTGGCTGTCGTCCTGGCCGCCGGCCCCCTGCCTCTGGAGCTATCGATGACCGATGTCGCCTTCGCGTCCGCGCATGAGCTTGCCGCCAAGATCCGAGCGAGAGAGATCGGGAGCCGTGAGTTGCTCGAGCACTACCTGGCCCGGGTCGAGCGCTTCAATCCGGCGCTGAACGCGATCATCGCCAGCGATGTGGATGGCGCGCGGTCGGCGGCGGACGCGGCGGACGCGGCGCTCGCACGGGACGAGATCGCCGGTCCCCTGCACGGCGTGCCGATGACCTTCAAGGAAAGCTACGACGCGGTCGGCATGCCGACCACCTGGGGGCTTGAGGAGTACCGTGACAACGTCGCCGCCGCCGACAGCGTGCCGGTCGCGCGGATGAAGGCGGCCGGCGCCGTTGTCTTCGGCAAGACCAACGTGCCGGTGATGTTGGCGGACTGGCAGAGCTTCAATCCGGTCTACGGCTCGACCAACAATCCCTGGGACTTGAGCCGGACGCCGGGCGGATCCTCCGGCGGGTCGGCGGCGGCCCTGGCGGCCGGCCTGACCGCCCTCGAGGCCGGCTCCGACATCGGCGCCTCGATCCGCAATCCGGCGCATTACTGCGGCGTGTTCGGCCACAAGCCGACATATGGCATCCTGCCGCCGCGCGGCCACGCGCTGCCGGGGTCGCTCGCGCCGGCCGACATCTCGGTGATCGGCCCGCTGGCGCGCTCGGCGGAGGACCTGGACATCGCCCTCGACATCATGGCGGGCCCGCACGGGCTGGACGCCGCCTGCTGGCGGCTTGAGTTGCCGAAGTCCTCCCAGCGGGAACCGGGCGATTTCAAGGTCGCCGTGGTTCTGGAGGATCAGAACTGCGACCAGGACACGGTGATGACCGACGCGCTTCAAGGCGCGATCGACCGGCTAACCGTCAAAGGATTGACGGTGGTCCCAGGGGCCAAACCGGCGTTCGACACCCGCGAGGCGCATCGGCTGTACGTGCAGCTCCTGCGCGCCGCCACCTCCGGCCGCGTCTCGGACTCGGACATGGTGCAGCAGCGGGCCCTGCTGGCCGATCTCGGCGATGACGACGACAGCTACATCGCCGACGCGGCGCGGGGCAATACCATGCTCCACCGCGACTGGTTGGCGCTGAACAACCGGCGCGCCCACCTGCGCGAGACGTGGCAGGCGCTGTTCGACGATGTCGACCTGCTGCTCTGCCCGGTGGCGGCCTCGACGGCCTTCCCGCATGACCAGGCGGGCGAGCGCATCCACCGCAAGATCATCATCAACAACAAGCCGGTCAACGTCACCGACCAGCTGTTCTGGGCCGGGTACACCGGCGTGTTCTACCTGCCGAGCACCGTGGCGCCGGTCGGGCTCGCCAGCGACGGCCTGCCCGTCGGCATCCAGATCGTGGCGCCGCACGGCTACGACAAGCGCGCGATCGCCTTCGCCAAGATGGTTGAGCGCGAGCTCGGCGGCTTCGTGGCGCCGCCGGGATACGACGGCTAGCGGCCGCCGTATCAGTGTCGCGGCACGCCGGCCCGCTCAGGCGCCCAGACCAGGTGAAGGCGACGATAGGTAGGGACGTCCAGGGTGGCCGGCGCCATTCGGCAGGCCATGAGCATCAGCGCGTCGTCGGCCGAGAGCGCGAAGCGCCCATAGCCGTCGCGCCCCGAGGTGCCGTGATCGAGGAAGCGGGCGACGCTGGCCCAGGACGGCTCGACCCACCGCAGACGCAGCATCAGCGGCGGGAAATCCCGTTCCAGGCTCAGCCGGTCGGCATGTTCCTGGAAATCCTCGAGCGGGATCGGGCGCGGCGCGTCGCCGAGACGGACCAGCGCTAGGCCTGACGGCCGGACCGGGCAGATCCCGATCTCCAGGTCGCGCCGGTGATGGGCGATGAAGTGCAGGGCGCGCCAGCAGTCCCCGAGCCAGAAGTCGTAGCGCCGCACCTTTGTCGCGGTCCGGGGATCGACCGGCATCACGTCGTGCAGCAATACGATCGCTCCCGGACGGGCCAGCGCCTCGGCGTTCACGAAGTCGCGCAGCACCTGGTCACTTTCGTGCAGGCCGTCGACGAAGACGACATCCGGCGCGGGACGGTTCTCCCCCGCGAGCACCCGGTCGAAATAGGCGTCGCTGGTGTCCTTGTGAAACTCCAGGTTCGGAAAGCGGCTGGGGGGGAATTTCGGCGCCGGATCGATGGCGATCATCCGACGCGCCCGCTTGAAGCAGTCGAGGGATTCACCGTAGTTGCTGCCGATCTCCAGATACAGCTCCGGGTCGGCGAGTTCGGCGACGCCGCGCAGCGCGGCGTAGTGGCCGACGGCGCCGAACGCCGTCTGCGGCTGCTTGGCGAAGTACTCCCGCAGGGCCAGGCCGGCGACGGTCGCGTGAACCGCGAGGCGCCGGGACCAGTCACCGCCGGGACGGGCGGTGCGGACCGCGTCTCGGGTATGCGCCTGAAGGCTCGGTTCGACGATCGCCGCAGCGCGGTAGGCGTCGCCGGCCCGCCGGGCATCGCCGAGTGCCTCGTAGCGATGGCCGGCAGCCTCCAGGATGGCGGCGGGGAAGAGCGGCCCGCGCCGGAGCGCGCTTGCCAGCAGGCGGCCGAGCGTCGGCCCGTCGCAGCGGGCGGCGGCCTGCGCAAAGACGAAATGGAAGAACGGCGCGCGGACGAACGGCATCCGGCGCGGCAAAGTCTCGGTCGTGGTCACGTCAGGCGAGCGCCCTTTCCAGATCGGCGATGATGTCCTCCACCGTCTCCAGGCCGATCGACAGGCGGATCACGTCGTCGCCGGCGCCGGCCGCGGTGCGCTGCTCCTCGGTCAGCTGGCGGTGGGTGGTGCTGGCCGGGTGCAGGATCAGCGAACGGGTGTCGCCAATATTCGCGAGGTGGGACAGCAGGCGGCAGCGCTCCACCACGGCAACGCCGGCCTCGTATCCGCCCTTGACCCCGAAGGTGAAGACCGAGCCCGCGCCCTTGGGCAGGTAGCGCTCGGCCAGTTGCTTGTACTCGTTGCCCTCCAGGCCGGCATAGCTGACCCAGGCCACCTTGGCGTGGGAGCTCAGCCACTCCGCCACCGCCTGGGCGTTGCGGACATGGCGTTCCATGCGCAGCGCCAGGGTTTCGACGCCGGTGATCGTCAGGTAGGCGTTCATCGGCGCCATGGTCGGCCCGAGATCGCGCAGGCCGACCGCGTGGCCGTAGGTGGTGTAGGCGAGGTCGCCGAACGTCTCGTAGAAGGTCAGGCCGTGATAGGCCGGCTCCGGCTGGGAGAGCGACGGGAACTTGTCGTTACGCGACCAGTCGAAGGTACCGCTGTCGACCACCGCCCCGCCCATGGCGTTGCCGTGGCCGGACAGGAACTTGGTGGTGGAGTGAACGACGATGTCGGCGCCGTGCTCGATCGGACGGCAGAGATACGGCGTGGCCATGGTGTTGTCGATGATCAGCGGCACCCCGGCCTCGTCGGCGATGCGGGCCAGCGCGGCGATGTCGGTGACCACGCCGCCTGGGTTGGCCAGGGATTCCGCGAAGATCGCCTTGCACCGGTCCTGCATCGCGGCGGCGCGCACGGCCTCCAGATCCTCGACATCGACGAAGTCGCAATGCCAGTCGAACTTCTGGAAGGTGCGGCCGAACTGGGTGATCGACCCGCCGTACAGCCGGCGGCCGGCAACAAACCGGTCACCGGGTCCCATCAGCGCGAACAGCGCCAGCATCTGGGCCGAGTGACCCGATGCGGTGCAGGTGGTGCCGCGCCCGCCTTCCAGGGCGGCGATCCGCTCCTCCAGCACCGCCGTCGTCGGGTTGGACAGGCGCGAGTAGATGTTGCCGAAGGTCTGCAGGTTGAACAACGACGCGGCATGGTCGGCGTCGTCGAAGACATAGGCGGTGGTCTGATAGATCGGCGTGCCGCGCGCGCCGGTGGTCGGGTCCGGGGCGGCGCCCGAATGCACCGCCATAGTCTCGAACCCCTTGGGCAGGAAGCCGTCGCCGACGCCCTCCTGGCTCGAGACGCGCTCCGACCGGCCGGGCTGCCGGCGCTTGGCGGAGACGACCCGGCTGTTGAAGCCGTGCCAGCCGAGTTCGCCGAACAG
>Ga0207422_1003279_pt1 | contig 16757 bp, 10 predicted proteins | sample MarCyaLeptolynsp_FD_187757 | JGI IMG/M metagenome (GOLD analysis project Ga0207422, IMG submission 187757) | Marine cyanobacterial communities from Panama - species 1 Leptolyngbya sp. (SPAdes) | ecosystem: Environmental > Aquatic > Marine > Unclassified | place: Panama: Panama City | collected...
CACGGCTGATCGCGCTTTCCGTGGCAATTGGCGCACTGACAAGCTTCACCGGCGCCTATATCAGCTACTTTCTGGATGGTGCGACTGGCGGTATCATCGTCACCTTGCAGACGCTGATCTTTCTGTTTGTCTTTCTGCTTGCCCCCAAACACGGCTTTCTGGCAGCCCGCCGCAAGGCAGCCGCAGCGCTGCGAAACAGACCCCTGGATGCGACTGCGCCGGCTGATCTGACTGCCGTCCGTGCGGACAAGGGGGAGACGGTCTGATGGAACTCGACACGCTCCTTCTCCCCTTCAAATTTCCGTTCATGCAGAACGCCTTCCTGATCTGCATCATCGTCTCCGTTCCGACTGCACTCTTGTCCTGCTTCCTGGTCATGAAGGGCTGGGCACTGATGGGCGACGCGGTCAGCCACGCCATCCTTCCAGGCGTTGTGCTCGCCTACATCTTTGGTATTCCGCTGCTGATCGGTGCCTTTGCCGCCGGTATGCTGTGCGCGCTTGCGACCGGTTACCTTGCGGGCAACAGCCGGGTGAAACAGGACACGGTCATGGGGGTGGTCTTTTCGGGCATGTTTGGCCTCGGCATCGTTCTTTATGTTGCCGTTGAGACCAACGCTCATCTCGACCATATCCTTTTCGGAAACATGCTCGGTGTCGGAGCCAAAGATCTTCTGACCGCCGGGATCATCGCCGCTGTTGTGGGGTGCGCGCTGGTTCTGAAATGGAAGGACTTGGTCCTGCACAGTTTTGACGCGGCCCAGGCACAAGCGTCAGGGCTGCCTGTCAACTTACTGCATTATGGTCTTTTGGCGGCCTTGTCGCTGACCATCGTTGCGACCTTGTCAGCCGTCGGTCTGATCCTCGCAATTGGCCTTCTGATTGCCCCCGGAGCCATCGCCTTTTTGCTGGTGCGCACGTTCGGCACCATGCTTTGGGTTTCCGTCCTCGTCTGCATGGCCTCAATGCTCGCGGGAACCTATGCCAGCTTCTTTCTGGACAGCGCGCCGGCGCCGACCATTATTCTCATTATGACTGCGGTTTTCATCATCGCCTTCATTCGGCGGCTTGTCCTGACCCGGCGGGCTTCTTTGCAGCGGATTGCGCCAGTCCAATAGTCGAAATTCATCGCTGATTGACGTTGCGACACATGCCCTTGTGGGCGTGAACGCATGATGTGCAAATGACATTTTAACCGAGTGCAAAAGAAGTTGGGAAACCCTGCTTGTATTTCGGTATCAGTGACATAACATAATATCTGGCTAAGAAATTCTCACGCGATTCTATCGTGAAATGGGAGTGGACTAATATAGCCTTAAGAGAATCGTAAAGTGTGGGCGGAAATATTCAGAAATATTCTGATTTTCATTTAGAATTTCTGAAATAATGTCTGATATCGACAAGAATAAGTGAGTAACTAGTTGTATCAAGTGTGAATAAATCAGGGTTGGTAGGAGCGCGGAGGATAAATTGGAACGACAGAACAAATCCCAGGCTTTTGCAGCCCCACACGATACCGATGACAACCACGTTGCACACGGCTTTACGCCAACGGTCATGGAGACAACTGTTGAGCGATCAACAGGAAAAATAATCGACCAGGACGGGGCCTTTTTCGAAATCCGCTCAGCCGGCAAAGCCCTTTCGGCGTCGAGAGCGGTATCTTGTCTTGTCAAACCCGAGATTGACGATGTGGTCGCGCTGCTGGAGACCAATGAGGGTGTTTTTGTAACCGATGTGTTGCTCCGGCCCGAAAAGGACAGCTCGACGCTGACGCTGGATCTCTCGCGAACAGACGGATCACCACAAGAAGCCGTGCTTTCTGCCGGCAGTCTCAAACTGGAAGCGGAAGACCGGCTGGAAGCCTCCGGCAGACAACTCGGATTTACATTTGAGAATATCCTGATGTCCGGCAGCCGCATTGCCCTTGTCGGCCAAAGGCTCATGACATCAATGCAGGAGATCGTCAGTCAGGCCGGTAAGTTGCTGGCAACTTACGATGTGTCGTCGACGCGTGCCAAGAACCGCATCGACACTGTCAGCGACACGGATCAGCTCAAGGCAGGCGCAATCCAGTCGCAGGCCGAGACGGTGTCGATTACGCAGGCAGGATCATCGATCATCGTTGCCAAAGAAGATGTGCGCATGGACGGCAAGCGCATAACCATGGGCTGATGCCGCTTCGTTGAAAGTGGATCAGCCTCGTTGTCGTTGCCGCAAACCGAGGTCTGGTGAATGCGCGTCATAAAACCCCAACGTCTTGGTCTGATGACCAAAACAATGCCGCACAATAGCGCGGGGCTTTTCATCGTCTCGACCTTCACGCTGTTTGATCTGCGCGATCCGGGTGACATTCTGGCCGAAACGGCGATGTGGCCCATGGTGGCCGAGGAATTGCCCAAGGGGACCGTGTTCGACGCGGCCTACCCGAAGCCATTTGGTGAATTCCTGATTGCCGGCTGCGCGATGTCGCAAGACCCCGTCAAGGCAATGCATGTTGGTGTGACCGTTGGCGAGCAAAGCCGGTATCTGTCCGTTTTTGGTGACAGGCACTGGGAAATCGACGGAGACGATCCTGTCTTTTCAGAGCCTGATCCGTTTACGAAAATGCCTCTGACGCCGGACCGCGCGTTTGGTGGCGAAGGGTTTGTGCCAAATCCAGTCGGGCAGGGGGCACATGCGGCTGAGTTGAATGCGAGTATACCGCGCCTCCCGCTGCCAAACGTGGAACTTGCCGGATCTGAGATCAAGTCGATCGGCGACCGTCCGGCACCTGCACTTGTTGGTCCGATCGCCCTGGACGATCCAGCGCGCCTTTCGCTTGCCGGATCATTCAACAAGGCCTGGGTCGACCAGCAAATGCCGGACTGGCCTACCGATTTCGACCCGCGCTTTTTCATGTCTGCGCCCCTGGAACAGCGCCGCCAGTCCTTCTACGCGGGCGACGAGGCTGTCAGGGTTGTCGGCATGTCTGCGAGCGTTCCGGATCTGCAAACTCACTTGCCCGGTATCCGCGCGCGCGCCTTCGTGACACTTGGCGCTGAAGAGGTGCAGCTGACGGAAATCCAGATGCGCACCGACACGGTCTGGGTCTTCGGCTCACAGATGAAGGGCGTTGTCGTCAATCGGGGCATGCTCGAAGTCTCGGACCTGGATGGCCGCGATATCAGCGCGGTCATGGTTGCCTATGAGCGGCTCAAGGATGCCCCGAGGCCAACCAGCTATTACCAGGGTGTTTTCGATCTTCGCAGCGACCCGGACGAAGGGCACAAATACCTTCTGGCCGATGGCCAGCTGTCGCACAAGGAAGATCCGGAAGAAATCGAACGGCGGGAGCAGGACAGGATCGCTGAAGCGCAAACCCGCCTGGAAAAATGGACGGAAGGCCGCCAGTGGCGTCTTGAACGCCACTTTGGCGATCATGGTCTGCCGCCTTCTCTCGTGCCTGCCGTCGACGAGCCGGACCTGAAACCGATCCTGCTGCCCAGCACCGAAGATATTGCGCGCGGCGATGTCGATATCGCGCGGCTGATGTCCGATGCAGAGGATCTGCGGCGAGAAGCTGAACTGAAGTCCGGATTGGCGAACGCAGAAATCCTCGGTGTTGTTCGCCAGCTTGGCCTGAAACCGCCCGTTTTGCCTCAAGCTGACGAGAGCGAAATCGAAAGACTGAGCCAGACCACGGACGCCGAACAAGGTTTCCTGCCGGCATTTGAAGATCTCCTTCCGCAAGACACGCTCGACAAAATGCTGGCAGACTTCGAAGCGGCTCCAAAGTCCGATCAATCGGCTCCCGAAGAGCAGGATCCGCAAGTGGCGTTCGAAAAAGCCAAGGCCCGGTTCTTAAACGAACCGTCTGCAGGGCTCTTGTCGGTTGCGAAAGATATGATCGCCAAAAGTTCCGATGGCCCGACGCCCCCTTCAGCGGATTTGCTTCCGGTTGATTTTGGCGGCGTCGACCGCGCGCCTGAGGACGGCGAGGCGACGTCCGCCGCGCAGGAAACCAGCGAAGCGACGGGATTGGACGATTATCTTAGCCACGCCTTTCCCGGATTGGCTGATGAGGAAGATGCGCAGCCCTCCGAAATGCTGAAGTCCGCTCTTGCTGACACCGGAGTAAACGGTGAAACGGCCGCCACGTCATTGACGGCTGCAAAGGATCAACTGGCAGACGCGGAAGAAAATCTTGAGGACGCGCTCGCAACTGCAAGAAGGACCGCCGCGCAAGCGATCGCCCCACTGGAACCGATAGGACCCCAAGCCGCGGAATTGCTGGGCGCATTCGTCAGGTCGCATCTCGAGCAGGGAGGCGCGTTGGCTGGCCGGGACTTCGCCGGCGCGTCACTTGTTGATTTGTCGCTGGAAGATGCGGACCTCAAGGGCGGCTTCCTGGAAAACTGTGATCTTTCCGGAGCAGTCTTGCACAGAGCGGTCTGCGAGAGCGCAGCCTTGACCGGTGCGCGCCTCACTGACGCCGATTTTTCCCGTTCCGACTTTTCACAAGCCAATCTGTCGAACGTTCAGGCAGCAAGAGCGACTTTCAAACAGGCGACATTCAGGGACGCGACCATCATAAGAGCGGATTTCTCGGATTGTGATTTTTCCGGCGCAAGTTTCGAGAACTGTACCTTCATCGAATGCAAGTTCCCCAACGCGCGCTTTTCCGGCGTCACAATGAAGGATTGCTCAATTGCGACCTCGGACCTGAACGGCCTCAAGGCCGATGGAGCAAATCTTACGCACACGAGTTTCTTGTCGAGCCAACTCAACCATTCGGACTGGACGAGGGCCAAACTGAAAAAAGCATCGTTCGCCGATGTTGCCTTCCGAAATTCCACCATGGCGAATGCCAATCTTGATGAATGTGGCTGGTTCGGCGCGACCGACATGTCCAAGTCGAATTTCTCAAATGTCGACGCGGTCCAGTGCGGCTTTCAGGATGCCGTAATGCGGGAAACCGCGTTTCTTCAGGCAGTGTTTGACGGTTGTAACCTGGCTGGCACGGATCTTGAGCTGGCCGACATGCGGCTGTCCTCCTTCAAAGGCAGTGTGTTCGCCTTTTCAAGGGTCAAGCAGGCAGATCTTTTCGGCGCCAACCTCCGCGAAGCGAGCTTTCGGGGGGCTGATCTGACGCAGAGCAATTTTCGCTCGGCGAATTTTTTCCGCACAGATCTTTCGGAAGCGTCAATCGCCTTTGCAGATTTCTCCCATTCGAATTTGCAGCTCACCAACATGGAAGCGCGGCCATGATCACACTCGAAAGCCTTGCGGACTTCATTCGGTATGGCGAGCCGATCCTGGAAGCGGATTTCTCCGGCTGTGACCTGTCCGGGCGGAATCTCGCCGGAGCAGTGTTTTTGCGCTCAAATTTTTCCGGTGCGAACCTGACCGGAGCAGACATCTCCAAGTGTTTGTTTACAGAATGCAATCTGCAGGATGCGCGTTTCGACGACATCAAGACCGAACAAGCCGTTTTCCTGAAATCAACCCTCGACCGGGCCAGCATGGGTGGCTGCTGGTTCGAAAAGGTATCGTTCCTGGAAACATCGGCGAAAAGCAGCAATCTGGCCGGGGCCAATTGCATAAGCTGCCAGTTTGTCGCCGCAGATCTGGAAGGTGCGGACTTGAGCGGTGCCGCGCTGTTGAATTCTTCGATGGTCGAATGCACTGCAACGGACACGAACTTCAGCGACGCTCTCATTGAATCCACAGTGCTGGTCGGGATGGACTTCTCCACTGCCACATTCGCAGACGTCATGCTCCAGGCAGCGATGTTCATCAAGTGTGACCTGACGTCGATGGACTTCTCCGACACCCCGGTCACGCAATGCGGGTTCGTCGAAACGGCACTCGATGGCTGCCGCTTCGAACGGTCAGATCTCACGGGAAGCGTATTGGTTGGAAGCAAGTTGCAAGGCGCTTCATTTGCCGAAGCGATCGCCGATATGGCGCTTTTCTGCGACGCGGATTTGCAGCAGGCTGTGTTCGCCGGAGCCAAGCTTGAAATGGCCAATTTCACCGGGAGCGACCTTCGGCAGGCTGACCTGACGGGAAGTCTTTGCGCAAAGGCCCTGTTCGACCAGGCGGATTGCCGCGGGACTGTTTTCACCGGCGGTGATCTCAACATGAGCAATTTTTCAAACAGCAACCTGGATGGTGCGGACATGTCCCGGGCGGCAATGCACATGACTGACTTCCACAATGCGAGCATCAACTCGACCGTGATGACCGGCGCGCACGGATCAATACGACAAACCGATGATTTGCGGCTGATCTGCGAGATCTACGATCCCCGCAAAGTTGCGTTGGCCGACTAAAGGAGAAGACCGTGTTTGCCATTAATCAGCTTGGAAGCATGAGCCTTGGCATCGTCGATGTCTGCAACGTGGTTACACCTGCCGGTCCCGTACCGACGCCCTTTGTCAATGTTGCTCTTTCGACCACCGCAGTTCCGAACGTGCTCACCGTCTTTCTCAGCGGCGCTCCCGCGCACAATCTTCTGACGAGCAGCGTCATAACGAGCGGCGATGAAGCAGGCGTCGGCATGGGGGTGGCATCGGGAACATTCATCGGCCCGAGCCGCCACCTGACGAGTTCGTTCAAGACGTTTTACGGCGTGGCGCCGGCAACGCGGCTCACCGATACCACGATGCAAAATTCGACCAACATCGTCGGCATGACGCTGACACCGAGCCAAGTTTCCGTCTTGGTACTGTCTTGAATAATGAGAATTGCAGGGAAGCCTTGGGCAAGTTCAAAAGGAGACCGGCATGTCAACCGTAGATGATGCTGACTACGTGGTCACGCAAAGCAATGTGGGTGAAGAACTCAACGCAACAGTTCTGATCCCCGATCCCGGCAGTTCTGCCCTGGCCGTGTCCTCACTGACGAAGGCTAACAGCAGCTTTCTGAGGATCGGACAGTATGAAGCCTCCGAAGAAGGTGACCGGTCGCCGACAAACCTGACCAGCGCGGCGAGGGGCGTTCTTATTCAGACGACGGGAGGACTGTTCTTCACGGTCAACGAAGATGCCTACCAGCAATTCGTCTCCAATCTTGACCACCATGTCCAGGGCAACGTCACAAGGAAGATCGAGGGCAACAACACGACCACGATATCCGGAACAAATGACGTCAACACAACCGGAGTGAGCCGTCATACCGGCGAAGGCTTCACGATCTCGACCGGCAGCTACACCGACATTCAGCCGAGCAACTCAAAAGACATTCGCTTGAAGTCCGACAACAAGGTCGACATTGAAAGTGACAGTGGCGTCAAGCTCGCCGTTGGAAGCAGTCACTACGCCAAGATTTCCAGCGAAGGTCTCTGGGAAACCAACTTCGCCGATGCGATCGACGTTACCACTGGAACGACCCACAGCCGTTTTGGAGGGTGGACGACCGAAGAATATTATGGCGGCAAGTTTACGTTCAACATCGCAGGAACGATTGAGTTGTCTCTTGCGGTGAACATATCGATCAACCTGCTGGTCGATATTTCGGTCGGTACGCTCAGCTTGAGTGCCGGCGGCATAGAAATGGGATACAGAAAGATCGATGTTGAGGTCCAGGAGTTGAAAATCGACAGCACGACCATCGATATGTCTCGGAACCTCATCGAAATTGAAACCAATGATGCCATCAAGTGCGAGGCAGATGGTGTGAAGCTGTCAAAGGCAGCGGTGAAGCTTGCAACCGGACTGCAGATCATCGGCTAGGGTACGGACCCTGGCGTTTCGTCTTCGGGAAGAAGAAAATGAACCTTACGGTTTCAGAGAAATGTGACGCCGCTGAAGATCTGATTGAAAAGGGCAAGCTGGAGGACGCGGAGTTTCTGCTGGATCAGGTGCTTGAAAGCCATCCTGCGGAAATACGGGCACTTGTCGGTAAGTCTGCTTTGCTCATCAAGTCCGGGGACCTGCAGAAAGCAAAAGCTCTGCTGCAGTCAGCTTATGAACGCAGCCCTTCCGATGCAGTGGTTCAGACAAATCTCGCGAATGTCGCGTTGCTTGAAAACCGCATCAACGACGCAGTCGTCCACCTTGAGACGGCGCATGCGGAAAGATCCGACTACCTTCCCCCGATCCTTCTGCTGGCGCAGTTACGCAGTCAGTCGGGAGAGGCAACTGAGGCGGCCAGTTGGCTGACGAAGGCAACAAAACTAGCTGCTGGAGATGCCAACGTGCTGGCTGCCGGAGCAGGATTTCTTCTTGCCCACCAAAAGATATCGGAAGCCAAGGCTTCTTTTGAAAAAGCGCTCGATGTTGATCCGGGCCACGTAGGTGCGCTCGCCGGGCTTGCCCAATTGAGTTGCCTGCTGGGTGAATTTGATCGCGCCGGCGAGCTGGCAAAGAGAGCACACCTCCTGTCGCCCCAGGACCCGGAAGTCGCGGTTACGCTCGCAAAGGTATATCTTGCCGCCGGCGCTCCGAGTGAAGCTGAAAAGCTGATGGATCGGTTCAAAGCCCGCCTTGCCGACTTCACACCGGTGGTCCTTGTTTGCGCCGAGATTGCAATAGCGCGCGGGCAAACTGCACAGGCGTTGTCGGATACCGCGAAATGGCTGCGCAAGGCACCGAACGATCAGATGCGCATCGCGGCGTTCCTGAAGGTCTTGAAGCAGGCCGGCGCCTGGCAAGAAATTGTCGACATGTATCTGAAACTTCTGGACAAAACGGCGTCGGAAGACATGGTGCAAAGCCTCTATGAGGAAGCGCTCCACGCCCTTGGCCGGTCAGAAGAGGCTTGGCGATCCTGGACGGCGCGGCGCGGTCTTGAAGCGAAAGCTCCTGCGCCGCCGATCGTTGTTGAGCTGCCGGAGCGGACACCGGTTCTCGACGAAGTCGTGCTGATGCGGTTTGCAAATGCCTGGGCGCAAAAAGATCCCATCTCGATGGTTTCGAAGAGCCCTTTGGAAGGAATTTGGGGCCGATTGACGTCAGCGGCTCAGATCGGTCGGACAGCTGATCGTCGGGTTCAACAGGGTCAAAGCAACGAACTGCTGGCTGATCTGGCTGCCCGGACTTGCCTTTTCGCGCCGGAAGTTGCCGCCTTCAATCCGTACCTTGCGCCGAGCATTCGAGTAGCCGAATGGCGCAATGCCTTGCCAAGCGGGCGTGGACCTCTTGTCGGCGTGTTCTGGCAGGAAAGAGCACCCGGATTGATGATCGACCATCTGAAAGCGGCCTTTGCCGGAAAAGACGTCGTTCCGGTCAGCCTCCAGTTTGACGATGCCCGCCATCAGTTGCGCACCTGGCCCGAAGCCATGGATGCCGGCGTCGCTTTGGGTGGCCTGGAAGATCTTGTCGATTTGATTGACTGTCTGGATCTGATTGTCGGTCCGGATGGAATTCCGCTTCATATTGCAGGCGCGCTTGGGCGCAAAGGCGTCGTGTTGCTGCAGAAAAATCATGAGTGGTACTGGGCCGGGACCGGGAGCGAGAGCATTTGGTACCCAAGCGTCAAACGGGTCGTCACCGCGGTCGGTCCCACTTGGGAAGGTGCTGCCGATGCGGTAGCGGCGGAGATTGATGCTCTGTTGGTTTAGATAACAAAACAGGCAGCGAAGATACCAACTTCCGTTTGCTGTTCTCATTCGGGTTGGTGCAACTTTTTTGAGGCAGAACACGCTTCCATTAGCGAATTAGCGAGCCTTTTTTCTTTTACCTTTGTAGTTTTTTTGCTCGCTTTGCGAGTGCTCGATGTGTACCCGCTGCAAGACTCTGATATGACTCAGAAAAAATAGTCATGCGACTTGGCGCTGTTTGTAAATTCGACGTGGCGCCGTGCTAAATCACTGTCAAATATTCCTAGAATTGAGCTTCAAAATGTGAGGCGTGCAGCCACAGATCAGTCCTGTGATTGTATTTATTTAATAAGTGAAATTAAAGGTTTACACCACCTTAAACTATTAGGCGCAATTTGACAGAACACGCTTGGACGGTGCTTCGAATCGGAGAAAAAAATGCGCCTTCAGAACATCAAGACAAAATCGAAAGTATTTATCGGATTTGCCTTTCCCATTGGGTTGTTGGTTGTTTTGAGTGTCACCGCATACTTGTCGATCGGGCGCATCGTGCAGACGGACAAATGGGTGCAGCACACGCATAACGTCTTGTCCGAGGCTTCGGGCATTGTGTCATCCGCGGTAAATATGGAAACCGGTATGCGCGGCTACCTGCTTGCCGGACAGGAAGAGTTTCTTGATCCCTACCGGCAGGGTGAAGAAAGCACGTATAGTGCGATCGAAACGCTCCAGCAGACCGTCAGCGACAATCCAGCCCAGGTTGAGCGGCTGGACGAAGCGAAGACCATTCTGCTGGACTGGCAGGCCGACGTGACAGAGCCGACGATTGAACTGCGCCGGCAGATCGGCGACGCGAAGACGATGAACGACATGGCGAAACTGGTCGGCGAAGCGCGCGGCAAGACCTATTTCGATGGTTTTCGTGAAAAGATCGCAACCTTCATCTCGCGCGAGGAAACACTCCTCAAACAGCGCCGCAAGGAGTTCACTGACGCGAAAACCATGGTGGGTGAAGCCAAGTTGGAGCTCGTTTCCGCCATGGATTGGGTGGAACACACAAACAAAGTCCTCGCTGCCGCGTCGCGGATTGTTGCCCATGGTGTGGACATGGAAACCGGCATGCGCGGATTTTTGATCAGCGGCGATGACGAATTTCTTGAGCCCTATAGCAGAGGTCTTGACTCCCTCTTTGATGAAATTGACACCCTGAAACAAACTGTCAGCGACAATCCTCCGCAAGTTGAGCGCCTCCAGAACGCGGAAAACCAGATGACGGAGTGGTTGATCCGGATCGCAGAACCCGTAATCGGCATGCGCCGTCACGTATCCGCCAACGTCCGTCCGCTTTCCGATGTCATTGAGAAAATTCAGAAAAAGGAAGGCAAGGCCTATTTCGACCAGTTTCGCAAGACAATGGCGGAATTCGCCGCAATCGAAAGCGAATTGATCGAGGAACGCAAGGCAAAGGCCGTCGCAGCCGAGGCTTCGAGTGCCGCCGCGCTGAAACAGATGGTCGACAATGAGGCCTGGGTTGCTCACACCTACAAGGTCATCGGAGAGGCCAACGCGATACTTTCGCATGCCGTGGACATGGAAACGGGAATGCGCGGATATCTGCTGGCTGGCAAGGAAGAATTTCTAGCGCCTTACACCAACGGTGCGGAGAAATTCTACGCCTCCGTCGCCGGTCTTCAGAAAACGGTGAGCGATAACCCGCCGCAGGTCGAGCTGCTTGGTGAAATCAAGACCACGCTGGAAGAGTGGCAGGCGGAAGTCACGGAACCGACCATCGCACTGCGGCGTCAGATCGGCGATGCCAGGACCATGGACGATATGGCGGATCTCGTCGGCGAAGCGCGGGGCAAGACGTATTTCGACGCGTTCCGTGCTGTGATGGCTGACTTCCAGTCCGAGGAACGGGCCCTCATGACCGAGCGGCTTGCGGCGAAGGAAGGCACCGTTTCAACGACCAACACTGTTTTGATCGCCTGCACCGCCTTTGCGCTGATGATCAGTGGCCTTCTGGCCTGGTTGATCGGGGCAGGCATTGCCAACCCGTTGAACGCCATGACGGCGGCCATGAAGCGCCTGGCGTCGGGCGACACATCAACCGAAGTGCCCGGAGCCGACCGCAAGGACGAAATCGGCGACATGGCCGGTGCGGTCCAGGTGTTCAAGGACAATGCCATTGCCAAGGAACAGCTCGAAGCGGAGCAGAAGGAAGCGGAACTGCGCAGCGCCGAAGAGAAGCGGCAGGCCCAGATCCAGATGGCCGACGATCTGGAAGACGCGGTGAAGGCCGTGGTTCAATCGATCGCCGGGGCAGCCGTTCAGATGCGCGACACCGCACAGAACATGGCTCAGATCTCCGACGATGCGAACCACAAGTCGACCTCCGTTGCCGGTGCGACGGAAGAGGCTTCTGCAAATGTGCAGACCGTGGCCGCGGCATCCGAGGAAATGTCGAGTTCCATTGCGGAAATCAGCCGGCAGGTAGATACAGCGCTCGACGTTGCGTCGAATGCCGAAAAGACCAGCGGCGAGGCAACCGACACGATGAAGGCTCTGGCCGACATGGCACAGAATGTCGGCACGGTCGTCAGCATGATCAACGACATCGCCGAACAGACAAATCTGCTGGCTCTCAACGCGACTATCGAGGCAGCGCGGGCAGGTGAGGCAGGCAAGGGCTTTGCGGTTGTCGCCTCGGAAGTCAAATCGCTTGCAAGCCAGACGGCAAAGGCGACCAGCGATATCGAGGAGCAGGTCAATGCGATGCAGTCGGCTACCAACAGTTCGGTTCTGTCGATCGACGAGATCCGCAACGTGATCACACAGATTTCCGAGACATCCTCGTCCATCGCCTCTGCCATTCAGCAGCAGAATTCCTCGACACAGGAAATTTCGAGAAACGCACAGGAAGCTGCGGTCGGAACGCAGGATGTTGCCAACAATATTTCGGTGGTTCAGTCCTCTGTGCAGAAAACGGGTGACGCTGCCAGCGAAGTCCTGACAGCCGCCGAGCAGCTTTCCAACCAGGCCGAGGATCTCGATCAGAAGATCGACGGTTTCCTCAACCGGCTGCGAGCTGCCTAAGCGACTGCGCTCCTAGCAAGGACTTTCCCAAATCGGGAAAGCCCTTGTTGCGTTTCAGATGCAAGTCTTGCTGGGCAAGCCGCTTTCATGCCCGCGATGTTGGCATCGGCGTCTGATCGACATGGGCAATTTCGGCGCGGACAAGCAATTCCAGGAGCCTTTGCTTGGGCCCGCTTGAAGCGGGGTCGCTCCAAAGATTGTGAAACTCACCCGGGTCCTGCTGAAGGTCATAGAGCTCCCCCCAATCCATGCCGTGGAGGACGGAAAGACGGTACCTGTGATCGCGCACCGAATGGATTTGCGGCGGGACACCGAGCTCGTCCATCTTGTTCTGATGAGCATATTGGATGAAGGCCGCCGGGCGCTGCTTTGACCCGAAAAGATCCTGTCCCTGCATTCCCCAGGCCGGTTCGATCCGGGCACGCTCCATGACAGTTGTGCCTATGTCCTGCGTCTGGCCAATCTGGTCCGTGCGGCCTGCAGCATTTGCCTGCGGATCCGACCAGATGAAGGGAACGCGCGTGATCTGCTCGTACTGTTCCGCTCCCTTGAAGAGAAGGCGATGATCGCCCAGGTGATCGCCGTGATCTGAGGTGAAGATAGTCACGGTGTCTTCCTGCAGGCAGGCATTGCTCAGAGCGGACTGAACGTCGCCGACCGCGTCGTCGATCATCGTGATCATGCCGCAGGTCAAGGCTTGCGCTTCCTGGGCTTCGCGGGCACTGCAACCGATGGCATTCATGCCCTGAAGATTTGCCTTGCCGTCGTTCCGGCGCTTCAAGACACCGGTGACGTGTGGCGGTGGTGTCCAGTTGTTGCGCTGAAAGGCCTCGGGCACCGGCATGTCGTCGGGGTCATACATATCCCAATACCGTCCGGGCGGATTGAACGGATGGTGGGGATCCGGCCAGCTGACCATCAGGAAAAACGGCTGGTCGTTGTCCTTTTGCGCATTGATGAAGTCGACTGCGCGCTCGGCGATGTACCTTGTTGAATAGAGCTCTTCAGGAACGGCGGTGCGCACGGCTTGCGGGCAGGTGAAACTATGGGGAAGTTGATTATCTGCGCCAATGAGTTGTGCCGCGTCGGGCGCACGCTCCAGTAGCCAGGCCGTGTAATCGCCGCCGATATGATCCCCGTGACCGGTGACGAGATCGACGTGGTCAAACCCGTAAAACGGGGTCGGAACGCGCGGCTGCGGCCCCGCCCAGAAGTCCGGCTCCTCGACGCGGTAGATCGGGTCCATCAGGTCATGGCGCACAGCCTCGGCAAGCGGCCCGTTGGCGCGGTAGTAGCCGCGCCGCGCCGGTGGAATATTCTGCGTGGGCGGAACGCCGGTAAACGTTCTGAGATGGCTCTTGCCCACAAGCGCAGTCTTGTAGCCAGCGTCGCGCAACAGATCGACGAAGGTGACATTGCGCTCCGCCAGCGGAATTCCGTTGTAGCGCACCCCGTGATTTGCCGGCATGCGGCAGGTCATCAGGCTGGCGCGGTTCGGCATGCACACCGGACTTGCAACGTAAAATCGGTCGAACACGGTCCCGGACGCTGCCATGCGGTCAATATTCGGCGTCTTGAGCACAGGGTGACCATAGCAGCCGAGAAAGTCAGCGCGGTGCTGGTCGGTGATGAACAGGACGAAACTCGGGCGCTTGGTCATGCTGCACCTTTGGGTTCACGGCGTTGAAAGAGGAGATGCCTCCCGACAAGGACGGCGCCAACGGCTAGGCCCGCGACCTCGCTCCACAGATCCGGCGACAGCAGCGCCAGAGCGGCGGCAAGGCGGATCAACCGTTCCACAGCGCTGAGGCGCACCCGGTCGTGACCGATCAGAGCGCTGGCACAAAGGTAAAGTGAGGCCGTGAGGAAGACGATGGCGGTCAAAACCGGCAAGAGCGCTGTTTCGCCGGTACCGAGCAGGATCGCGTCGTCAAAGGCAAAGGCGAACGGCACGAGGAAGATCATCGCCCCGATCCGGGTCGCCTCGATCGCGGTCCCGATCGGTTTGCCGCCGGAGACCGACGCGGCGGCATAGGCGGTGATGGCAACCGGCGGTGTGATACCCGCGGCAACACCGAAGAAGAACACGAACATGTGCGCGCTCAACAGCTCCATGCCAAAGCCCTGCAGCGTCGGGCCCATCACGGAAATGATGGCGATGTAGGCCGGAAGCGTCGGCATGCCCATTCCGAGGATGATGCAGCCGAGGGCCGCGATCAGCAGAGCGAACAGCAGCGAGGTGTTAGACATGGTGGCGAGAAGCACGGCGAACTTGGTCGGGATCCCGGTTGCGGACAAGGTCGAGACGACGATGCCGACAATGGCGATCGCGATGGCCAGTTGACCGACGGTTTTGCCGCCATCAGACAACGCGCCGATCAGCCGTCCAGGTGCCTTTCTGATGTCTGGATTGATAAAGCTCAGCGGTACCAGAAGCAGGATTGCTGCAATGGACGCGCCGGCAGCCGAGAGTCCCGAAACCAGCAGCCACACGATGATGAAGATCGGGCCGAAAACCAGGATCAGGTTCAGCCAGTCCTGTGCGGTCGGCGCCGGGACGCCGTCGTCGACGGTGACGGCTTCGATGCCGAGCTTCTGCGCCTCGAAATAGACGGCCAGAAACAGGCTGAGGTAATAGGCGAGGGCCGGAATGATCACGGCCAGAACGACCGTGAGATAACTCACGCCAACAATATCGGCCATGACAAGCGCAGCAGCTCCCATGATCGGGGGCAGAATCTGGCCGCCCGTTGAGGCCGAGGCCTCGACAGCACCAGCGAAATTCGGCGAAAACCCGCGCTTGCGGATCATCGGAATGGTAACGACCCCGGTACCGACCACGTTGGCGACAGCCGAGCCGGACACCGTGCCGAACAATGCAGAGGCAAGGATCGCGGCGTATGCCGGGCCACCCTTGAAGCGTTTCATGAGATGGAAGGAGATGCGGATCATCGACCCGCCCGCGCCACAACCTTCCAGAATGGCGCCGAGAATGATGAAGGGCAGGACGGTGGTCAGCACGACACCCATGATCGAGCCGAGAATGCCCTGGTCGCTGTTGTACCAGATATTCGCTGAAATCGTGTCGTAGAAGTCAGACGGTGCCGTCTGGAACGGACCGGGCCAGTATTGTCCTGTTGCAAGGTAAAGGAGCGCCAGGCCGCCGAGAATTGCGATCGGCGTGCCCCACAGGATCGCGCAGGCCCAGATGGAGATGATTGCCGCGACGAAGGCGATCGTGGCCTCTCTCGCACCAAAGAACATGACACTTTCGGCGATGATCTTGCCGACGTGCCAGTAATCGTAACAGGCATATGTGATCGCACAGAATGCGACGGCATAGGCAAAGAGATGAAGCCAGTTCAGTCTGCGCGCCTTCAGACGCATATCGGCATCGGCCGCCAGGAAACAAAGAACGCACAGCCAGAAGAAGAGAGGGCGGAACCATTCGACCGGGAAAGGGCCGATGCGGGGCAGCACATTGTAAGTCGGCAGGACGTTCAGCAAACCGGCAATTGCGATCACAAGCCCGATGATGAAAACAAGGTGTCCTGTCGGACGAATGGCACGTTCGTTGGCACCGGACATGGTCCGCTCCTCCCTGAGCTGGAACGATGAGGTGGTTCGAAAGTCGCGTGAGGCTGCCGCGCCCGGTTGTCGGGGCGCGGCGACCTGCGGGATGCGTTATGGCATCAGCTCTGCGGGGATCTCGATCCCGGCTTCCTGGTAGTAGCGTACGGCGCCTGGATGAAGCGGTGCATTGACGCCGGCCAGGGGCAGGTCGGGATTAATCGACTGCATCAGCGCGTTGGAGTTCTTCATGGCGTCGAGGTTGTCCCAATACGCCTTGGTCAACGCGTAGGCCGTGTCGTCGTCCATGGACTTGTTCACCGACATCATCATCGAGGTCGCCACGGTGACCAGATCCTCATCGCCATTGACGACGCCGGCATAGGTCTTTGCCGGAACTGTACTTTCCGTCAAGGCGCCGGTCTCCAGAAGTCCTGACCAGCCGTCCGTTCCGCGGACCTCATCCGGCACGCCCAGAATGCGGATCTCACGCTGGAGGCTGAGCTCGTTGAGTGCCTGGGAGCCGACGGCCGCGGAGGCGATATAGACATCGTATTGTCCTTGAT
>Ga0207422_1003282_pt1 | contig 16741 bp, 15 predicted proteins | sample MarCyaLeptolynsp_FD_187757 | JGI IMG/M metagenome (GOLD analysis project Ga0207422, IMG submission 187757) | Marine cyanobacterial communities from Panama - species 1 Leptolyngbya sp. (SPAdes) | ecosystem: Environmental > Aquatic > Marine > Unclassified | place: Panama: Panama City | collected...
GCGCTTCTCGGCGTGCAGATGACGGGCGGCCGGATTTCGGTCGACGGCAGCGCGGGTGTTCTCGCCGGTGCCAGCATGACCACGACGATCAATCCGACCAGGCCCGCCGGCAACGGCCCCCAGTTGCGGCTATAGGGCCAGGCCGGCAACACGGCGAGGAAGACGCCAATCAAGATGATCAGTAGGACCGTCGAGCCCATCGTTTCCCCCGAAGATGCCTCTCGTGCGCCGACCATAGCTCATTCTGCGCGGCAGGCTAGACCTTGCCGGGGCGAATGAAACCGCGTGGGTCGATGTGCGTTCAGCATTGGCTGCTGGGGCACGAAGGAGAGAGCGAATGAGCGCGCAGTCCATTCTCGTCGTCGAAGACGAGTTCCTCATCGCTCTCGACATTGTCGCCGCGTTGGAGCAGGCGGGCATCACCGTCGCCGGTCCCGTGAGCACCGTCGGCGACGCGCTGGCCACGATCGAGCAGCAGCCATTGCGGGGCGTCTTGCTCGATGCCCATCTTGGTGGGGAATCTGCCGTCCGGATTGCCGATGCATTGACCGCGCGCCGGTTGCCCTTTGCCTTCGTCAGCGGCTATGGGCGTGAGAGCCTGCCGGAGGCGTATCAGAATGCGCCTCTGGTCCGGAAGCCATTCACCGATCGCGATCTGCTGACGGCGATCGCGGCCTTCTGAGCGCGGCGGAATCGGCCGGGGCGAACGAATTGCGTATGCGGACGTTTTGCCACCTATAGGTGGGGAAAGCGCAAAGGGGTAGGGCAGTGCTGTATTGGGCGATCATCTTTGCCGTCGTGGCACTCGTGGCTGGTGTCTTCGGCTTCGGCGGCGTTGCATCGGCCGCGGGTGGCCTCGCACGCATTCTGTTCTTTATCTTCCTCGTGGTGTTTCTCGTCACGCTGATCGCGGCCATCGTCTAGCGCGGCCGCGGGCGTGAAGGTTTCCGGCGCAGAACCATGGATGAGCTCAAACTCACGCGCAAAGAGCTTGAGGCGCGCACCAAGGAGCTGGCCGAGGCCAAGCGGCGTCTGGAGGTCACGCTGCGCGAGCTCACGCATCGCTCCAAGAATCTGCTGACGGTGATCCACGCCATCGCCCGGCAAACCGCCTCGCGCACCCGGTCGGTGGACGACTTTCTCGACCGTTTCGGTGCGCGCCTCCACGCCATCGGTATGTCGCATGACTTGTTGATCGCCGACGAGTGGCAGGGAGCCTCGTTGCGCCAGCTCGTCGAGCAGCAATTGAAGCCCTATGACGGCGGGCATAGCGAGCGCATCACCGTCGACGGCGAGGACATCATGCTCAAGCCGGAGGCGGTGCACAATCTGGGTCTCGCCTTGCATGAGCTGAAGGTCAACGCGGAGAAATACGGCGCCCTCTCCAACGCGCGCGGTTCCATTCGCATCAGCTGGCGCTTCAGCGAGGACGCCAAGACGCTCACGCTTCTCTGGCAAGAGGAGAACGGGCCGGCAGTCCAGGCCCCGGGGCGTTCCGGCTTCGGGCGGGCCATGCTGGAGAGTGTCGTTGGCAAGGCGCTCGCCGGCGATGTGACCCTCACTTTTCCGGAGACCGGCGTGTGCTGCGAGATCGTGATCCCGGCGGCCCAAGTGGCGTCACGCGGATGATGGCGTCACGTGGGTGATGGGGCTGACGCCGCGAGAAGCCGCCCCTCGGACTACGCAAAAGCCCAAATAAAACGCTCGTGAACGCCCGTGCGCCCAAGTTGAATTGATGCGGGCGCCGGATTCCCTAGATTCTAAGGTGACAGGCCCCGAAAACGGGGCGCCGTAGGAGAACCACCATGACCACACGACGGACCATTCTGCTGGGCACCGCAGGCCTTGCCGCTGCCGTGGCGACGGGCTTCGGTGTGAAGTGGTGGGTCGGCCGGGCAACCGCGGCCACCGATAGCCCCTTCGAGGTCACCAAGACCCCGGAGGAATGGCGGAAGATCCTGACGCCAGAGCAATATGCGGTGCTGCGCGATCATGACACTGAGCGACCCTGGACCAGCCCCTTAAACGCGGAAAAGCGTGACGGCACATTTGCTTGCGCCGGCTGTGGCCTGCCGCTCTTTGCCTCCAAGACCAAGTACGAGTCCGGCACCGGCTGGCCGAGCTTCTATGCTCCGCTCGACGACGCCATCGGGATGCAGAAGGATTTCAGCTGGGGGATGCTGCGGGACGAGGTCCACTGCCGCCGCTGCGGCGGCCATCTCGGCCATGTGTTCAAGGACGGACCTGAGCCCACGGGCCTGCGCTACTGCATCAACGGCGTCGCGTTGGAGTTCATCCCCGCTTAGAGGCGGGTTGCAAAAAAAGATGGAACGATTCTCGACGACGCCGCGTTTGGTCCCGTGGCGGGCGATGTTCCGCGTATCCCGCCTCGCCGTACGGGTACGGGGGTGAAGGGGTCGATCTCGACCCTTTCGCTCGCCCCTCTTTATCGTAACCCCTCCGACATTCATCTCAAGCAGAGTGCTTCGTCGTCTGCCCCTTTCGCGTATGCTCGTGACGCAGGGGGATGCAAAATGGCGGCTGCAGCGAAGATAACCCTAATGTTCGTGGTCTTTGTTGACCTGATTGGGCAGGGGCTCGTCTTTCCAATAATCAACACCTTGGTCATGGACCCGTCCTCTGGCTTTCTGCCGGGGTCCACAACCACGACCATGCGCCACTTCAACTATGGCCTCGTCATCGGCGTGTTCTTCCTGTCGTGGTTTTTGGGCGTGGTCTACGTCGCCAAGGTGTCGGACGCCATAGGCCGTAAGAACGCGTTGCTCATTTGTCTCGGCGGCGCGCTGACCGGCTATGCGCTCACCATCGTCGCCCTTTATGTGAACAGTCTGTGGCTCCTGATCTTGGGTCGGGCAGTAACCGGCTTCACGGCGGGCAATCAGCCGATCGCCCAGGCCGCGATGATCGATGGCAGCGTCGACGCGGCCGACCGAGATCGCAACATGGGCTTCATTGTCACTGGCGTCAGCTTTGGTTTGGTCGGAGGTCCGATCATTGGCGGGCTGTTGTCCGACAAGGCGCTCCTCGGCGGATTGGCGAGCCTTAAACTGCCGTTCTATGCGGCGTTCGTACTCGTTGCGATTGCCATCTTGCTGGTGCTGATCTTCTTCCACGACATTCGTAAAGAACGCGTCCCCTTCGTTTTTCGGCCGCGCGATATCACGAACAGCCTTTGGCAAGTGACCCAGCATCCGCTCGTGATGCAGATCATGCCGGTCTATGCGCTGTTCATGGTCTCGAACGTGACCTTCTATGTGTTCATCGACAACTACCTGACGAGCGCGTTCGGCTATGGCGTAGTCGGAGGCAGCATTGCGATGCTGGTCATCGGCATCGCCTTGGCAACAAGCAGCACATTCCTCGTAAAGCCGGTGCAGGCACGCGTCGCGAAGCCGTACATTGTCGGTGCAAGCCTATTCACCATGGCCGTGTGCGGCTTGGCCTTTGTGCTTTTGCCAGTCGCAGTCCTGACCTTTGTGCCGGTGTTCTTCTTCTACTTTTTGTTTGGCGTATCCTACCCAACGCTTCTGGGGCTCTTCTCCAGTAGCGTGAACCCGGACGATCAGGGGTGGGTCATGGGCGTGACGACTGCCGTCTTCTGTCTCGCAGGCGGTGTGATGTCACTGATCGGCGGCGGATTGATGTCGGTCGATATCCGTTTGCCGTTCTATATCGCATCGGCGACCGCGGCCGTCGGGCTGTTGCTCTTGGCGCTCACATGGGGTGGCCCGGCAATCAAGAAACTGACGGCCGCTGGTGGGCCTTCAGGAAATTGAGCGTGAGTGGTGACGTTCTTTCCGCACTTGTGCCTAGGCGCCGCGCGCCTCGAAATGGTCCTCGCGCAACAGCGCCTCGCCGCTGTCTTGCAGAACCCAGAGTTCGCGCGTGATGACGCCCTCTGCCTTATTCATCTTCCATCCAGCCTGTAGGACCGCGGAGGTTTCATCGATCACTGTGACTGTGGGCTCGAGGTATTCAATGTTCGTGTACCCATCGGCAATCAGCGTCCTCCAAAACGCTTCGATCGCTTCGCGTCCCACGAATTCGCCGAACGGCTTTGCAACCATCAATGCCTCCGGCTCGTAGCAGGCCGCGCAGGCCGCCGCATCGCCGGCGTTAAAGGCCGCCTTCCACCTTTCGCTCCCCGCCTGTACCGCTCCGAGCATCTTCGTCATTCGGTCGCACTCCGTTCACATGTTGCGGTGGCCTAGGCAACGTTTGCGAGCCGTTAGCCGGCTTAGCGTTGTGAGCCACCGAGTATGGGACCCTGCTGGACGTCGTAGGTCGAACGCTGGCCAATGTCGTCATAGTGTTTCGACAACCACGCTCGCGTGGTCGCCCGACCCGCGTCCCGAAGCTCAGCCAGAAGATTCGGATTGATATCGTATGCACTGCCGGCGGGAAGTTTCCCGATGTACTCGGTTCCGTCAATGCTGTGCAAACGGTGAAATTTGTAGAGACCCGAGTCCAGCCTCTCCTCTTGGAGCATCCGATTGATGAAGTCGATCGCTCTCATCTCATGTTCGAGCGAGTTATTGAAGACGATCTGGTGCAATCGACCGATGATCTCCTGCGGCGTGCGAGGCAACTCCGCAGTCTGTAAAGGCACGACTCGTATGACGACAAGGTCGCGGACCGTCGTCTCGTGAATAAGCGGCCCGAGCGCCGGATTGCGGGTATAGCCTCCGTCCCAATAAGCATGATCCCCGATCTCGACCGCTTGAAAGAGATTTGGCATACACGCTGAAGCCATGAGGGCCTTAGCATCAATCTCGTCACGGTGGAAAACCCTGCCTCCCCCGCTATGAATGTCTGTGGCGCAGATGAATAGCTTGGGCGACGTGGCTAGGGTCAATGCTCCAAAGTCTATGAGCGACTCCAGCATCGGCATGAACGAATCCAAGTCGAGTGGGTCTGCCTGGTAAGGCGAAACTGCTTGAAAAGACGCTTCGATAGCCGGCCAGGGGTTGAAGACGGGTAGGCAGGCGTCGAGAATCTCGTCGACTTCGGCAACCAACGGGTTTTGACCGCTCAGGCCCTCCCAGAACCGCTTGAGACCTGCTCGGGCGCCTTCTGGACCGCCACGCGCCAACCCAGCAGCCATGGCGACAGCGTTCATGGCGCCCGCGCTCGTTCCAGAAATGCCTTCGATTTCCACCCGGCCATCTGCCAGCAGAGCATCAAGAACGCCCCAGCCAAAGGCGCCGTGAGAGCCACCTCCCTGAAGAGCGATGCCTATGGTCTTACGCGACGCTTGCTGGTTCGCTTGTCCAGTCATGCATCTTCCTTCGCGGCGATACGCAGGACGATCGTGCTCCTGCAGTCATGGCAGGCGGTAGAGGCCAAGTCTTAGAGAAAGGGGGCGCTCAAACGCCAGAGGTGATTGGCTCCCCGGGCCGGACTCGAACCAGCGACCCAGCGGTTAACAGCCGCTTGCTCTACCAACTGAGCTACCGGGGAGCAGAGCGCGGACACCACCAAGGGGACGCGCTAACCGGCTAGATAGCAAAAGGGGAGAGGGCTTTCCAGAGCTTTGCGAGGGTCCGCGAACGGCGCTGTTGCGGCTCACCCCAAGAGCCCCTATGTGGGGCATCGACCCCGCCGCCTTACACCGCATAGACCCAGGGCTACCAAACATGGCTCCCAAGGTCCGCATCTTCAACAATCATTGGCATCTGCCGAGGTCCCGGCTGCTTCGGATCGGGCTTGGCGTTGCGCTGATCGTCTGCGGCATTCTGGGCTTCTTGCCCGTGCTTGGCTTCTGGATGATCCCGCTCGGCTTTCTCGTGCTGTCGGTGGATCTGCCTGTCGTGCGCCGGTGGCGGCGCCAGATCACGGTGTGGTGGCACCGCCGACGGGGTCGGCGGCGACGCCTCCGCGACGCGCGACGCGGCAAGACGGGAGTCGAAGAAGAATTGCGATAAGGATGGAGGCCACGCCCGGAATCGAACCGGGGTATACGGATTTGCAGTCCGCTGCGTCACCACTCCGCCACGTGGCCAACCGGGAGGTCTGTTTCTAGCGCGACACTAGCTTGTGTCCAGCCGGTTCTGTCAATACGCCTTCGTTGCATGACACTAATTTGCATACGGAGGATTAATTTGCATACGGAGGATTGTCATTGCCGATTTGGGTCAGTCTCGCGTCGTCTGTGGGCGCTCGCGCACACCGTGTAAAGTGCAACGGCAAATGGCAGGGATGGGACGGTGATGACGAATTTTGACGCGACGCGGATGCTCATGGTGGAGACCCAGCTGCGTCCCAACGAGGTGACCGATCCGGCGCTGCTTGCAGCCATGCGCACGCTTCCACGGGAGCGCTTCGTGCCGGAGAGCCTCCAAGGGCTCGCCTACATGGATGAGGACATCCGGGTCTTGCCGGCCCGGGACGGCGCCCCGGCGCGCTATCTCCTGTCGCCCATGGTGCAGGCGCAGCTACTTCAGCTCGCGGAAATTTCCCCCGGCGAACGGGTTCTCGATGTCGGTTGCGCAACCGGCTACTCCACTGCGGTGCTGGCGTGGCTGGGAGCCAAGACGATCGGGCTTGAGGTGGAGCCGGAGCTGGCCGCCGCAGCCAAGAAGAATCTCAAGACAACCGATCTGCCCTCGGGCCGGGCCATCGACGCCGAGATCGTGACCGGCGATCTTGCGCAAGGCCACGCCGCCGGTGCGCCCTATGACGCCATCATCATGGAGGGCAGCGTCCCGGACGTGCCGGAGGCTCTAACATCGCAATTGCGGGAAGGCGGCAGGCTCGTCGCGGTACGAACGCGTCACCCTAAGATGCGGCAGGGTAAGGCTTATCTGTTCGTGCGTGTCGAAGGGGAGGCGCGTGGAACGGCCCAGTTCGATGCGGGCGCGCCGCCGCTGCCGGGCTTCGCCCCCGCGCCGGCCTTCGCTTTTTGAGGGAACCAGGGCCCCGTTCCGCACTGTTGCGCCGATCCCACAGTGCATTGAGATTTTTGCCGAATCCTTCAGGTGCGGCAGGTTCTTGGCTATCCCTGCCGCGGCGCGGTGCTCTATGCTTTGGCCAAGCAGCAGGGGCGGGGGGCGCAACTGACTGCGGGAGATAGGTAGTGCTTGGTGTGACGGGCAGGCGCGAACAATTGTGCTGCGCGGGTGGTTTGCGGCGGCTTTCTCGGTGGGCCGTCCCTGTGTTGACGGCGGTTGCCGTCACCGTGTCGGCACCGTCCGCCCAGGCGGAGAGTCTGGCACAGGCCCTGTCCGACGCTTATCTGCTCAATCCCGTTCTAAACGCCGAGCGGGCGCGCTTGCGGGCGATCGATGAGCAGGTGGCGATCGCCAAATCGGGTTTGCGCCCCTTCGTCAGCGGTACGGCCGACACGAGCTACACCAATCAGAACAGCAACACGGCCTCACCCGACGCCATTGCCTCGAGCGCCGCGGGGCTGACCTCCGACGGGACCAACCATCCGCGCGGCTATGCGGTGCAGTTGCAGCAGCCACTGTTCGAGGGCTTTCAGAATCTCAACGCCGTCCGCCAAGCCAAGGCGGAGGTCCAAGCCCAGCGCGAGGCCTTGCGCACCGTGGAGCAGACCGTGCTGCTCGACGCGGCCACCGCCTATGTCAACGTGGTGCGCGATCAGGCCGTGGTGCGCCTCCGCGAGAACGACGTGCGGGTCCTGTCGGAGCAGTTAAAGGCGACACGGGACCGTTTCGAAGTGGGTGAGGTCACCCGGACGGACGTGGCCCAGGCCGAGGCCCGCCGGTCGGAGGCCATTGCCACCTTGAGCGTGGCCCAGTCCAACTTGAAGTCCAGCCGCGCCGCCTACGAGCAGGTGATCGGCCACCCGCCCGGCAACCTCCAGACGCCGCCGTCGATCCGCCATCTGCTGCCGCAGTCCCTGGACGCAGCCATGACCCTGGGCGATGGCGAGAATCCCATCATTCTCGCCGCGGTCTATAACGAAGAGGCCTCGCTCTACGCCGTGGAGCAGATCATGGGCGAGATGCTGCCGGAAGTGTCGCTGGAGGCCCAATACGAGAAGCGGTTCGATCAGAGCTCGTTCATCACTGACATCGAGACGACGACGGTCACGGGACGGCTGAACGTTCCCTTTTATCAGGGCGGCGGTGTCGCGGCTCGGGTGCGCCAGGCCAAGGAGACCAACAACCAGCTGAAGCGGGAGGTGGAGGACGCGAGGCTCAGGGTCCATGCGGATGTCATCGCCAATTGGGGCATCCTTCAGTCGTCGGGCCCCGCCATCAGGTCCGCCCAGTCCGCGGTCTCCGCCAACAAGATCGCGCTCACCGGCGTGCGCGAGGAGGAGAAGGTGGGCCAGCGGACTACGCTCGACGTCCTGGACGCCCAGCGGGAGCTCCTGAACACGCAGATCACCCTGGTGTCGGCCTTGCGGGACCGGGTGGTGGCGGAGTACTCGCTCTATGCCGCGATCGGCCGGATGGACGCCCAGACGCTGGGCCTGTCAGTGCCTTATTACGATCCCTTCGAGCACTACGAAATTGTTAAGAACAAGTGGTTCGGCCTGCGCCCACCTGCCCCGCCTGCGGCCGATAATTGAACCATTGCGGGACCTTATGCGTTAACCATGGGGTCTTTTCTCCAAGCCGGGCCGAGACTTGGGTCTTAACATCGTGTTAAGTTCCGGACAGAGTGAGGGTTACCCTGGTGTACACCGCTGGGTGTGATGTCAGTTATCAAAGGCGGCAAGGGATTTAGTCATGAGCAGCACTGAGCGCGCTCCTGAGCCGACGATGGAGGAGATTCTGGCCTCCATTCGCCGGATCATCACCGACGACGAAGCCGGTCAGGCCAAGGCGCAAGACGCAGCCCCGCAGGCGCAAGCCGAGGACGAAAGTCTGGAAGGGGAGGCCGACAATCAGATCATCGACGATATCGCACGGGTCCTGAGCGGCGGCGCGGCCGACGCGCCAGCCAGCGAGACGGCTCCCGCTGGCGAGGAAGAAGAGATCCTCGACCTGACTGCGGAGTTGGGTGGCCTTGAGATCGTCGAGGACGAGGGCGAGGCGGTCGTCGAGGTTGCCGAAGTTGCCGAGGTCTTAGAGCTGGAGGAGGAGGTCGTTGCCGAAGCGGCGGCTCAGCCCCAAGCCGAGCAACTCCAGCCTGAGATGGTCATGCCCACCCCTGAGCCTGTGGAGGCCCAGCCGCAAGAAGTGCCGCAGTCGCAGGAAGCGCCGCAGGCACAAGACGCGGCGCCTCAAGCCCCGCAGCCTGAGCCCGTCCAGTCGGCAGGCGAGGAAGCGGCTTCCGCCTTGGAGCGCGCGATTGCCGCGTTGCGGGCAGGGCAGCCTCCTAGCGCCGCAGCGGCCGCGTCCGCGCCGGCGGCGCAGCCCTTCCAGGCACCGCAACCCGGTCTGGGTGCTGGCCCTGGGGCAGCGGTGGAGCCAACACCGGCGCTGGAGCCGGAGCCCATTCCGATGGCCGTTCCCATGGCGCCGCCCGAGCCGGCCGCCGAAACCCATCTGGAGCCGGAGGCGGATTTCGCACCGGCTGAGGACGTCAGCGCCGAAGCTTTCGCGGAAGAGGTGGCGGCTGAGCTGCTTGCCGATGAGCCGGTCGAGGAACTCGTCCTGACGGACGCCGATCTCACGGTGGAAGAAGAAATCCTCGTGGCGGATGCGGAAACCGAGACGAAGGCGCCGTTCTGGCCTCCGGAAGGAGAGCCTGAGGCAGTGGCGGACGCTCCGGAGACGGATCTGCCGCCGGAACCGGTCTTCCTGCCTGAACAGGAGTCGCTGGTCGAGGCCGCTGCGGCTGAAGTGTTCGCCGAGCAGGCGCTGGTCGCCGAGGACGTCGTGGCCACAGAAGAGGTGCTTGTCGCCGAAGAGGTGGTTGCCGCTGACCTGGGCGCGACCGAGGCCGTTGCGCCTCAAGTGAATGGTGCGGAGGCGCATCACGACGCCGCAGGCAAGACCCTGGAGGACAGCGTCAAAGACATGCTGCGTCCCATGTTGCGTCAATGGCTTGACGAGAACATGCCGCGCATGATCCGCGAAGGGTTCGATCCGGAGACGGTACGCCGCCACCAGGACTAGACTTGAAAAGTTGACAGCGCGGAAGCCGAGAGCGTAGGACGCGCGGCGACCCTTTTTCGCCAACCGTCCGCGTCCATGCTCGACAAGACCTACCAGCCTCAGAAGTTCGAAGGCGACATCTACCGCGCCTGGGAAGACGCGCGTGCCTTCGCCGCCGGCCGCGGCGATCGTGAGGGCGCCAAGCCCTTTGCGATCGTCATCCCGCCGCCGAACGTCACCGGCTCGCTCCATATGGGGCATGCGCTCAACAACACGCTGCAAGACGTGATTGTTCGCTTCGAACGCATGCGCGGCCGCGACGTGCTGTGGCAGCCTGGCACGGATCACGCGGGCATCGCCACGCAGATGGTGGTCGAGCGCCAATTGATGGAGCGTCAGGAGCCCAACCGCCGCAAGCTCGGGCGCGAGAAGTTCATCGAGCGCATCTGGCAATGGAAAGAGGAGTCCGGCAACACCATTGTCGGCCAACTGAAGCGGCTGGGATGTTCCTGTGACTGGTCGCGGCTGCGCTTCACCATGGACGATGGTCTGTCCAAGGCGGTCCGCAAGGTCTTCGTCGAGCTGCATCGCGCCGGGCTGATCTACAAGGACAAGCGCCTCGTCAATTGGGACCCGGAGCTACTCACCGCCATCTCCGACCTTGAGGTGGAGCAGGTCGAGACCAACGGCCACCTCTGGCATCTGCGCTATCCGATCGAAGGTAAGACCTTCGATCCGAGCGATCCTTCGACCTTCATTGTCGTGGCCACGACGCGGCCGGAGACCATGCTTGGCGACACTGCCGTGGCCGTCCATGCGGACGATGAGCGCTACAAGGACCTCGTCGGCAAACACGTCATTTTGCCGATCATCGGCCGCCGCATCCCGATCATCGCCGATGAGTATTCCGACCCGGAGAAGGGATCGGGCGCGGTGAAGATTACCCCGGCGCACGACTTCAACGACTTTGAAGTGGGCAAGCGCCACGGGCTTCCCATGATCAATGTCCTCAGCCAGGACGCGCGGCTGCAGCTACAACCCAATCCCGACCTCACCCGGGATGTGGAGATGACGCCGCAACTGCAGGCAACGATTCTGGAAATGAACGGAGTCTTCCGGTTCGCCGCGCGCAAGATGATCGTAGAGCGCCTGGAGACCGAAGGGCTCTTGGAGAAGATCGAGCCCCATGTGCACGCGGTGCCTCATGGCGACCGCTCCGGCGCGGTCATCGAGCCCTATCTGACCGACCAGTGGTATGTCGACGCGGCGACGCTCGCCAAGCCCGCCATCGAGGCCGTGCGGCGCGGACGCACCACCTTCGTGCCGAAAACCTGGGAAGCCACCTACTTCCACTGGATGGAGAACATCCAGCCCTGGTGCATCTCCCGTCAGCTGTGGTGGGGGCACCAGATCCCTGCGTGGTATGGGCCAGACGGCACGGTGTTCGTGGCCGAGAGCGAGACGGAAGCCAAAGCAGCGGCCAGGGAGCATTACGGCAAGGACGAGCCGCTCGCGCGCGACGAAGACGTGTTGGACACGTGGTTCTCCTCCGCGCTGTGGCCGTTCTCGACGCTGGGGTGGCCCGACAAGACGCCGGAGCTTGCCCGCTACTACCCGACCGACGTGCTCGTCACCGGCTTCGACATCATCTTCTTCTGGATCGCCCGCATGATGATGATGGGCATGCACTTCATGGAGGAGGTGCCGTTCCGCGATATCTATATTCACGCGCTGGTCCGCGACGAGAAGGGCCAGAAGATGTCGAAGTCCAAGGGGAACGTCATCGATCCCCTGGAGCTGATCGACACGTATGGCGCCGATGCGCTGCGCTTCACGCTCGCCGCCATGGCCGCGCAAGGGCGTGACATCAAGCTCAGCAGCTCCCGTGTCGAGGGCTACCGCAATTTCGCGACCAAGCTCTGGAACGCCTCGCGCTTTGCCATGATGAACGACTGCGTGCCGCGCGCCGATTTCGACCCGGCGTCGGCGCAAGCGACGGTCAACCGCTGGATTGCGGGCGAGGTCGAGCGGGCGTCCGCGGCCGTGACGGAGGCGCTCGAAGCCTTCCGCTTCAACGACGCGGCCGGTGCCATCTACCGCTTCATCTGGCACATCTACTGCGACTGGTATCTGGAACTCATCAAGCCGATCCTGGCCGGCGAGGACGAGGCGGCCAAAGCCGAGACCCGCGCCATGGCCGCCTACGTGCTCGATCGGGCGCTTCAGCTTCTGCATCCCTTCATGCCCTTCGTCACGGAGGAGCTGTGGGAGAAGCGCGCGCCCGAAGGCGAGCGGCGCGAGAGTTTGCTGATGCTGTCGCCGTGGCCCACGCATCTGGGGCTCCAGAGCGCCAAGGCAGACGCTGAGATCGACTGGCTTATCCGCCTCGTCACGGAGGTCCGCTCGGTGCGGGCGGAGATGAATGTCCCCGCCGGCGCCAAGGCGCCGCTGGTCATCGTGGGTGCAGCCGAGGAGACCAAGACCCGAATCGCCGCTCATGACGAAACGCTGAAGCGGCTCGCTCGCATTGAGGCAATTTCATTTGCCGAGACCCCGCCCGCGGGGTCCGTCCAGATGGTGCTGGACGAGGCGACCCTGGCGATGCCCCTGGAAGGGGTCATCGATATCGGCGCGGAGTCGGCGCGTCTCAAGCGCGAGATCGATAAAGTGGGCTCTGAGATCGAGCAGCTAAGCGCAAAGCTTGCAAACGAGAAATTCGTTTCTCGCGCGCCCGAGCACGTGGTCGAGGAGCAGCGCGAGCGCAAGTCCGAAGCCGAAGCGACAGCCGCGAAGCTGGAGCAGGCGCTGAAGCGCCTGGAGGCCGTGCTCTAAGGCGCAGTCAAGTTGCCACCAAGCAACTGTGACTGAAAAACCTCCCGACTGTAGCCAAATTGCAACAGGCGGAGGTATTTGCGCCTCCTTTGCGCCATAAAACTTTGGGACATCCACCCCAGTTAGAGGATCATGGCTCAACAGACACTCGCGCCACGCCAAGCGAGGGGGGCGGGCCAGGGAGCGACCGGCTGGGGCGTAGAGCGGCGGACGACCGCAAGGCTCATTCAAGTTCAGCCGGTATTGGTAGATGGACGCAAAGACGTTCGATAAATCACGATTGCCCAGCAGGCACGTGACGGAGGGCCCGTCCCGCGCGCCGCATCGCTCGTACTATTACGCGATGGGGCTGTCGCGCGAGCAGATTCATCAGCCCTTCGTCGGCGTTGCCACCTGTTGGAACGAAGCCGCGCCTTGCAACATCGCCCTGATGCGCCAGGCGCAAGCGGTCAAGCAGGGGGTGGCGGCCAAGGACGGGACGCCCCGCGAGTTCTGCACTATTACGGTCACCGATGGCCTCGCCATGGGGCATCAGGGCATGAAGTCCTCGCTGCCCTCTCGCGAGGTGATCGTCGATTCCATCGAGCTGACCATGCGCGGTCATTGCTACGACGGCCTGGTGGGCTTGGCCGGCTGCGACAAGTCCTTGCCCGGCATGATGATGGCCATGTGCCGGCTCAACGTGCCGTCGATCTTCATCTATGGCGGCACGATCCTGCCGGGGACCTACAAGGGCCGTCCCGTCACGGTGCAAGACGTGTTCGAGGCCGTTGGCGAGTATTCCGTCGGCAAGATGTCGCCGGAGGATCTCGACGAGCTGGAGCAAGTGGCGTGCCCGTCCGCGGGCGCTTGCGGTGCTCAGTTCACCGCCAACACCATGGCAACAATATCGGAGGCAATCGGCCTTGCGCTGCCATATTCGGCCGGCGCACCCGCGCCTTACGCCATCCGCGACCAGTTCTGCATGACGGCGGGCGAGAAGATCATGGACTTGATCGCGCTCAACATCCGTCCGCGCGACATCGTCACCCGCAAAGCGCTGGAAAACGCCGCTTGTGTGGTTGCAGCCTCGGGCGGCTCGACCAACGCGGCGTTGCATCTGCCGGCCATCGCCCATGAATGCGGCCTCGAGTTCGATCTGTTCGACGTCGCCGAAATCTTCAAAAAGACACCTTACATCGCAGATTTGAAACCAGGTGGCCGTTATGTGGCCAAGGATTTGTTCGAGGCTGGCGGTGTGCCGCTCCTTATGAAGACACTCCTGGACCACGGATACCTGCACGGCGACTGCCTGACGGTCACCGGCCGCACGATCGCGGAAAATCTCGCCAACGTTGCATGGAACCCGGACCAGGACGTTGTGCGTTCTGCCGATAAGCCGATCACGCCGACGGGCGGCGTCGTGGGCTTAAGAGGAACGCTGGCGCCGGACGGCGCGATCGTGAAGGTGGCCGGATTGAAGAACTTGAAATTCCGCGGACCCGCGCGCTGCTTCAACAGCGAGGAAGAGGCTTTTGCCGCGGTCAGCGCCAAGAAGTACGACGAGGGCGACGTCATCATCATCCGCTACGAGGGTCCCAAAGGCGGCCCCGGCATGCGCGAGATGTTGTCGACCACAGCCGCGATCTACGGACAAGGCATGGGCGACAAGGTTGCCCTGATCACCGATGGACGCTTTTCGGGCGCCACACGGGGATTCTGCATCGGCCATGTTGGGCCGGAGGCTGCCATATGCGGCCCCATTGCGCTCGTGCGCGACGGCGACATGATCTCGATCGACGCGGAAGACGGGGTAATCGACCTTGAGGTCAGTGAGGACGAGCTGGCCGTGCGCGCCAAAGAGTGGACGGCGCCGCCGGCGAAGTTCAAAAGCGGTTATCTGTGGAAGTTCGCCAACGAAGTGGGTGCGGCGCGGACCGGCGCGGTGACCCATCCTGGCGCAGCGGCAGGGGGGACGTGCTATGCCGATGTTTAGCGCATCCACCCTCAGCGGCGCGCTGGCCGCGGTCATCGTCTTGACGCCGGCCGGGATCGGCGCGGCCGATGAGCCGCCGCCTTACGAGTCCGCCACCCAAGCTTATCGCCAGGGTGTGAGCGCGATGACGTCCGGTGAGATCACGAGCGCGGTGGCGGCGCTGGAGTATGCCGCTGGGCGCGGCGTGTTGGGGGCCCAGCTCAAGCTGGCGCGTCTCTACGCCGCCGGTCGCGATGTGCCGAAGGATGACGCGAAGGCGTTCCACTACTTCCAAGAGATCGCCGACCACTATGCCGACATTTCGCCGTCGAGCCCGATTGCGAAATATGTGGGCGAGTCTTTCGCGGCGCTCGGCAAGTACTATGTCAGCGGGATCGACGCTATGCCGCTGCACCCGGACCCCGTCTATGCGTCGGGCCTGTTCCGGCATGCCAGCGCCTATTTCGGCAATGCCGAGGCGCAGTACCAGCTCGGCCGGCTCTATTTCGATGGCGCCGGTGTGGAGCAGAACCCGACCATCGCAGCCAATTGGCTGTCCATGGCGGCGCGGAAGCAGCATCCCGGCGCCCAAGCCCTATTGGGAGAGATGCTCTGGCAGGGCAATGGCGTTTATCAGCGGCGGGCCCGCGGGCTTGCCCTGTTGACCCTGGCCGACGAAAACGCCAAGGCGAAGGGCGCGGAGCCGAAATGGATCCACAAGCTCTACAAGGATACTTTGGCGGAGGCCGATAGCGACGTCCGCAAGCAAGCGGAGGCGTTGCTGCCGACGCTCGGGGGTCCCACCCGCGCGGCTACGAAAGCCACCGCTCCTGCGGCCCGCACCCTGACCAAACCGGCCAAATCCGACCCGGCGCTGACGGCGAAGAAGCCGCCTCAGCTCGGGCCTGTGGATCTCACACCGCCGGCGGCGATGGGCATGTCCGTGGGCTTCGGCGCGTCGGAGAACGGCCTCGGCTTTCAGCCATAAGGTCGGAGACCTTCCGGCCAAAGTGCCTGGACCTCAAAGCGACAGCTCCAAGACGACGGGGACGTGATCGGACGGCTTCTCCCAGCCGCGGGGTTCCGGATCGATCTCGCATGACAGCAGCCGGTCGGCGGCCTGCGGCGACAGCAGGAAGTGATCGATGCGAAGCCCGTGGTTCTTCTGCCAAGCGCCCGCCTGATAGTCCCAGAACGTAAATTGGTGCGGCTCGTCGTGGCAGGCCCGAAAGGCTTCTGTCAGGCCCAGATTGACCAGCGCCCGGAACTGCGCCCGCGTCTCAGGACGGAACAGTGCATCGTCAAGCCAGGCTTCCGGATTGTAGATATCCTCCGGCGCCGGAATGACGTTGAAATCACCGGCGATGACGAAGGGCTCCTCCAGCGCAAGCAGCGTCTTGGCCCGCGCGCGTAGGCGCTGCATCCAAGCGAGCTTGTAGGCGAACTTCTCCGGCGCGCCGTTGCCATTGGGCAGATAGATGTTCACCACCCGCAAGACACCCGACGGCACCGAAATCACCGCTTCGAGATAGCGCGCCTGCGCATCGTCCGGATCGCCCTCAAGCCCCGGGCTCACATCGTCGAAGGGCAGCTTCGACAGAAGCGCCACGCCGTTGAAGCCTTTTTGACCATGCACGGCGACATTGTAGCCAAGCTCCTCGAAGCGCTCGCGTGGGAAGGCCGCGTCTTGGGACTTGATCTCTTGCAGGCAAACCACGTCCGGCGAGGCGGACCGGAGCCACGTCACCGCGGTCTCGATGCGCGCCTTCACGCCGTTGATGTTCCAGGTGGCGATCTTCATAGGGGAGTGTCGTACACCAAGAACGCTAGTCATGCCCGGCCTTGTGCTGGGCATCCACGAGTTTGACGAAGGTCTCGATGCCCCACGGGATGGACCGCCCTGGCTTTGCGAGCTACG
>Ga0207422_1003286_pt1 | contig 16710 bp, 26 predicted proteins | sample MarCyaLeptolynsp_FD_187757 | JGI IMG/M metagenome (GOLD analysis project Ga0207422, IMG submission 187757) | Marine cyanobacterial communities from Panama - species 1 Leptolyngbya sp. (SPAdes) | ecosystem: Environmental > Aquatic > Marine > Unclassified | place: Panama: Panama City | collected...
AAGATCCACACCACTGATGAGCATCCTTTCTATGTGCTTGCAGAAGGCTGGGTTGAAGCAGGTGAACTCGCAGTGGGTGATGAAGTGCTGGCGGCAGATGGCACAATCGGCACAGTTGAAGCGATTGCAGTCATTGATGAACCGCAGGTGATGTATAATCTGAGTGTGGCACTCGTTGCGACTTATCTCGTCGGTGAGGGGCAATGGGTTGTTCATAACCAAGATTACAACATCATTACAGACCCTGCCATCCAAGCTCGTGTTAATCATGCGGTAAACCAAGCATTTATCAACACAGCTTTTGTTGACAGTGCATATGACAATTGGAACCTTGCTTACTTTGCAGAAAATACCCTTCCTGCTGTTTCATTACCTCGTGAAGCTATTGGAGAATTCACCACACACAATGGACGCTCTGCGATTTATCTTAACAGTAGAAGCATGAGTAGTTGGGGCGATGGGGCATTGATCCACTCTGCAACACATGAGCTTCAGCATGCAACACATGCACGTTACTTAATGGAAAGTACCAATAGTAATCTAGCTGAAGCTTTATCTAGGATGGTGAGTCAAGCTAGATGGAGAAACGGTATAGGTTGGCTCCTAACCGAACAATATATAGAGGCTCAGGCTTGGCAAATTTCTAGCCAAACCTTGCGTGGACAACATCTGGATAGTGCCGCAGAATTACATAAGACAGTAACTCAAAATTTGAATGTGGTTGAAAGGATGGAACATGGAGGGAATATATCTCGTTCTATCAGAAACACTTTCTATCAAGTATTACAAGGGCAAATACAATGCCCCTAAGTTAGCCAATCAAAGAGATTAGAAAGGTTTGGAAACTATGGGAGATATGAGACCGTATCAATTGGCACTAATTGATTCACTTCAGGGCTATTCAGATGGCCCTCTCGGTAAAACACCTGAAGAGGCGTTAAGGATTTTAAGACAATATTATAGAGTGGACTATGGAATGAACCCGCAAGAATGGCTTAATTATGTGCTTGAAAATGATCAAGAGTTTGTTGAGCAATTAAACTCAGTATATCGTCAAGTGCATGCAATAGAGATATATAAAAATACTCTTCTGGATATAGATAATCGAAGTGATATTCTCTTACCATAAGAGTGATCTAGTCTCGAAAAACAGAACCACAGAGTCCTCTAATGGTAGTGCAATCATGCTGTCATTAGGGGCATAGTCTGGGTTGTTCAGGGTTAGGGTGCAAGCCAAGTCAAGTTAAGTGTAATTAGAACGTCGCTCTCGTCAATGGGGCTGGGGGCGGCGTTTTCATTGCAGGGATGAACCTCGTGTCAGGGCTTCAACCCAAATGGCTTCAAACATCAAACATATATCAAAGGTGGGGCATTGAATTTCGGGGCAAAAAGTAAGGGGTAGGGGCAAGAATAGGTCAAATCATAGTGGGTGTGCCGCCTCAAATTTGTTGCTTCAAGGGTTTCAAGTGAGAGATAGGGGCAAAGCCTTTTAAATTCAAAATCATAAGATGTGCGCCGCCGGAATTACAAAGTTCTATGAGCACAGTTTGCAACACCATAGACTGCAACATTTAAGGTTTTCGAGTTCTCGATTGTATGGAATTTGAATCACCCAACAAAAAGAATCATTTAGTTGACCAAAAGCACCACATAACATAGAACAAATGTTATAAAATAGTGCCTAGTGTTAAAGAAGACACAAGGAGGCATATGGAAGAATTCATTCTGAACGTCATCGAATTTGCACCCGCAGTTGCTATCTTACTCTATCTCAATTGGAGACAAGATAATCGTAACGAGAAGTTGGTCAACGCCATCATCGACTGTTACAAAGACTGCGAAGATCGCATCGACGATGACCATGAAAGCGAAGAAGAATCCACACGCACATACTATCCGTAGTTGATTGTCATGGTAGCCATCTCAGGGTGGCTACTGAACTTGCCTCTTAGAGGAGTATACCCCCCCATTGGCAATGTCGGCAGCTTCAACGTAGCAACACATCCTCACACCAAAAGTCCGGCAGCCATGTGGGGTAGATCAAACAAAGCTGTTGGCTTGCGCTCGTCGAATTCATCGTCGCCAATGTAGGTTTTGGTTGTCTCGATGCTAGCATGTCCTAAATTCAATCGGATGTAGAGGATGTGCATACCGGACCTGTGAAGCAACCGGGCATAGGTGCGCCTTAAGTCGTGCGGTTTCACAATACGTTTTTCGCCATCAATCGAGACGGGATACTTCTCTAGAATGCGGTTAATAGAGCGTGTAGTTAGTCCAGTGGGGCGGACACGCTTACCGCCCTTGTAAATACCACGAAAGACTTTGCCTTCAGTAATCCCGGCATTTTCTAACCAGACATCAACGGCATCCGTCAGTACATGCTCCATATCACCATAGGGTATCATGCGCTCTTTTGCGCCCTTGCCTTCACGAACATGCAATGATAATTCACCCTCTTTGCGCTGCCGCAAGTCTTTGACCTCTAGCGCAGCCGCCTCCATTTCACGAACGCCCGTCGCGGTCATTAGTGCAACCAGCGCATAGTCACGCAAGCCGATCAAGTCTTGCCGGGATATAGAACCCAAAAGGCGTTTAACTTGTCCTTTTTTCAACCACAGGTGTTTGCTGTCTGCTGTGTCCTGCGACGTGATCACCTTGACCTTAGCCTGTTGTGGCGAAATGGCATTTTTTAAGCGGACAGTCGCCTCATTCACAAAGGCAGCTTTATCGGCAGGGGATGCGTCAGCAGGTGTCATGCTGTATAAGTAGTCTCTAAACTGATTGTCCTCCAACAAACCACCATACACACTGCGAACAGTTGCCAGATATGCCTTTGCACTGGCAGGGGATAATGGCTTGCCATTACGTGATTCATAGTCGTTCAGCAGATAGTCACGGAATGCGGTCATGTCTGGACTATCCACCTTGCGCCCGGTTGCTTCAATCCAAGCATTGTAAATCTTCACACGGCTGTGTGTGTCCTTTGGTGCTTTGTCTAGAACTGTCAGGCTATTTGACTGTGGAACAATGGCTAATCCGGTCATAGCATCATCTCATTATTACGTCTTATTCGTATAATTATAATACCTAATAATAGCGTTAAAAGCAACCATATCAAGCTGCCTTTTACATTTGTTTACAAGAAGCGTGAAGCTGTTCGTATGTATGCGGCTGCAACTGGCGAAGACAAAGAAGAAATCGCATGCGTGCTGTCGGTGTCTGTAAAGACGGTCAATCGCTATCTTGGTGATATAGATAAACAATTGCGCGAGGAACGCAATGAGAAGATACGCCAACTTTGGATGGCTTGTTATTCGCAGCAAGAAATCGCGGACTTTTTGGATGTCGCGCAAAAAACCGTATCTAACATAGTCGAGAGTTCTAGTAATTTTGGACAACTGTCCAATGCTGCTAAAACTTTAGCAGCATTCGCTGACGACGACTTCATGATACCACTCTACAACGTCTGGGCGTTCAGCAAGAAGACGAACACCGTCTCGCACTTCGGGAACTCAGAGCAGCGTATCGTAGACAATCTCCTCTACCTGTATACAGAGTCATTCGACATCGTTCTCGATCCGTTCGCTGGTGGCGGTTCCACAGTTGATGTATGTCAGCGTCGTCATCGCCACCTTGCCTACTTGGAAGAAGCCAAAGGCGAAGATCGTGAAATTCATGCCTATGTGCATCCTGTGGAAGACGCGGAAGGTGAATGCCGAGTCACAATTGTAACCTAATCATCGCCCTGTTCGGCTGCGTCCCGCCGTTTTTGTGCATCATTGAATAACTGAATGATGCGCCTGTCGCGTTCTTCGTCTGATATTGGGATAGCAACACCAGCACGCCGAAATAGTTCGTCGGCTATGCCCTTGCCGAAGTTTTCAACCAGCGCATCATAGGTTACTCGCCCAGCACGAATGTCTTCAACCGCTTGTTCCTTCCAATCTGTTGGCGTACCAGCACCTGTCAAATTATGATACCTAGCTAATAGTTCCAATGCCCGGCGTTGTTCCGTTTTGTCATTCGATGTTCTGGCAATATGAGTCAAGCGGATCAGGACTTCGTCAGCCGACATAATATCGTCGTGTTCTGCATTCTCCATAGCTGCACCTAATATCCTGCCATGTCGTCGAGTAGTGCTTCCATAGCCGTTGGTTCACGTTCGCCAGTCGCCAGATACATGGCGTGAAACGGTATTGGTTGCTGCAAAACAATATCTGTTAGCCATTGCCGCGCTTTTGCGTCACCGTCAGCAGCATCAGCGATTGCGCGACAGATAATCGCGTGCCAATCGTCCATAGTCAGGCATTCAACAACAGCCCGTTGGTAGTCGTATTCCTGCCGAAGCGTCGGGCGACCTTTACCCTTTGCCGCTTCGTTGCCTTTGATGAATCGTCCGTTATTGTCCCTGTTCATTTTTTGCACCTTCCCGATTGTCTAACCCTAAGTATTTACTAAGCCACTGCCGCGCTTGTGCGTCGCCATTCTTCGCATCTTCAACGGCTTTTTTAACCACAATCTGCCAGTCGTCGCGGTTCATGCTGCCAACAGCGACTCGCATATAATCCGATTCATGGCGCATACTATTTGCTTCGCTCATGCTATGTCCTTTGTATTTTCTGACGGTTTAAACCGCAATTCGTGTTGTTTCCAGCCATACAGGTGCAGGTTTTTGTTCCAGCAACGGCAGCACTTCCAATAGCCGACTTTGAACAGCGTCTGCACGTTGCGTCCGCATTCGTAGCAGTGCCAGTGCCAGCCGTCAGCTAATCGTGTCAAAAGTAAGTCTTGTTCAGCTACTTTGAATGTCATGAGATGTCCGTTACCAACAAGTTCATAGGACACCAAACGTCCGTCCTCTAGCCGATGAATGCCAGTGCCGTTAACCGACAAATCTATATCCGCGTCTTCTAGCTCCAGCGTGGATAATTGCAATGGTAGGTACGATACATTGCCACGTCCGAAGACATGTTCCAATGTCGCCGTTGTTGTCTGATTCGTCTGCCACTGTTCGAGCGATACGACACTAGCCATTGCGCGCTCCCTGCACCGCAGTTGCTACAACGCGGAAGATATTTTCATTGTTTGCCTCCATTGCCGCTTGCTGAATTTCGTCCTTGTTCATGATTTTTGCTCCTGTTGTAATGGTTTAATCGGACAATGTACTATTGATTTCACAAGAAACATGCGCCGTCACGCATATATTTAGATAAAAAAATTAGGCGACTGCGGACGTGGTTGTATCGCACTGCATCGGCAGTCTACGTTCACGGCGATAGTCCTCGACAAGCCGATAGAATTGTGGATATTGTCGCTGTTCTTCTTCGCTGAATTGATAGCCGGAAAACCACATAACCGCGTTATCGCGCATACCCGGATAGCAGCGCAACCAGTCGGCTAGTGTCGCTGTCGATTCGTCGGTTATGGTGTTCGGTTTATGGCGTGCTCGATAGGTTGTTAGTGGCATAATTGCATCCTATTCAATGATAAATTTTTGCGGCGCGCGGAGCAGGTTCTCCGACGTACTGCAAATGACTAAAGTCAAGGTCAAAAGATTTGCGCGTCGCTTCGCTCGCGAGGTGTAATGATAAGGAATTAAACCCCATAAGTGGTGTAAGTTTTTTTGGTGTTTTTGTGTAAAAAACTTCATTCCATATCCCGCCAATAGCTGCGTTTCGCGATGTTTCCCGACAGATATTCAGCAGCAAAATTACGTGCATTCAATCCAACACACTCGCCAGTGTATGGATTAACAGCCTCAAATATGCCGATATTGCCGCGTTTCACCCCATGCTGAACGTATAGGACTGAATCATAATTACCGCGTTTTTTCATGGCAGATATTGCGCCGTCACGATCAGCAAAATAACGCTTACGGGCTACCTGACGACCCCATAAATGGTCAGGCTGTAATTCGTTAATTGCCGCGCGACAGGCTTTTCTAACTATGTGCGGATTGTATGAATGATTGCGTTCTGGATTGTCGGTTGTTGGATGATATGAATTGCTAGTCTGCCAGCTAAACGCTGTTTCCTGTTTCACGCCGTCCGTATATTCGACATCAACCGCGATAACATCAGCGTGTGCTGGAACCATCCGTATTGAATTCTCGTAGGTTTGCTGGTTGTGTGTTGCAGGTGCAAATTGCGCGTAATTGTGGATTGTTTCAATACCTGCAATTTGTTTCCAGTTCTGGATCGCCTGCCGTGACCGCCCCCACAATAGCGACAGTGTAGCATTCGATAGTGGTTGTCTGTCGATTTTGGCGCGTTCGTTTTTGTAGTTAATCCAAGCATTGAAGCACGCCGATTCAAAATCGGCTAGGCTGCCAGCGATTGATATTTCTCTGAATGACGTTCCCGGCAGATTCGTATCAATGAGCTGTGGCTTGTGTTCCAATGCCAATGCAACCAATAGCTCGGCGACGCGCTCATAACCCCGAAGATAGGCACGCTTGCGACCTCTATCTATATCCCAAAACAGTCCATTACCAGCATTTAGTAGCTGCCGGAATCGTTCACTGCCGATAGAAACGTCGTGATCCCGGACTAGCTGATGTAGCCCTTTTATTGGCAAATACCCGCCTGTGTTCGTTGTGGACATCTCGTATCGTAGGATTAGCCACAGGCGATACGCTGACGGGATACCGTGCTTCTTCAACCCGATAGCGATACGTGATAATTCGACATCAATTTCTAAAGTCGGCGCATCAGCGCGATACAGAACAGTATCATCTATTTGATTGTCTGGTACCGCACTGATAACAGTCATACGATTGCCCTATGACGATACAGGGACGATGATATTCAGCGTGTGCCCGTTGCGCGTGACACGCTGGACTGTGTAGCCAATAGCAGCCAATGTCGCTAAAATGCGACGTTTTGCCGCTTCTTCATACTTGCTGTGCATTCGTTTGTGATTCATTGTTAACCTCACCTTTTTGTTTATTTACAGCATAACGATTTTGAAAATCGCTCATTGATTCGACACTATGACAGCCGACAGAAAGTCGGGTAGCCGTCGAACAGTTGGTCGAAAATGTGGGGCGATATAAAGAGGTTTTAACGAAGCTGACTGGAGTTCTAGCCAAAATCGTTGTATGCTAATAGTTGAAAGGACAACAGAATGATTAGACAAAATTCCGTTGATCTTCCTTTTTGCACTTGACTGTTGCCCACCCGCAATACCAAAAGGCAACAGTCAACCTTTTTATATAGCCTTCAGCGTTATAAATGTGCGTTCGCCGATTTGATTTTACCGGCGTTTTTTGATATAATCGACAAGTGTCGTTTAAACAACATCTGTATCATATCTGCCTTGCCGCGCTTGCACTCACAAGCGTTTTTTATTTCTACTGGTTTCAGTCTAGCATGTCATCGTTCAACACACAAACCACCGCCAAATATATACTACCCTAATATCCATAATGGGTCAAGAGAAATCTTTAAATGTCAATATATCTTTACAATAGCACATATGCTAGCTAATAAAGCTAGCATATTGAACAAATAGGCTATGATAGCCTAATAAAAAACACCGACGATTTTCGCCAGTGTTTCTATATATCTATTATACCGCGCGGCGTTTTCGTTATATGAACAATTTAGGTGTAATTTTGACACAATTGTAACGTGCTGTAATATTATTTTTATAAGTTTTTTATACCTATGCCTAGACACGTTCTACCAGCCACCGAAATAGACTAGCCCACGTCGGTGCATCTCACTATGCAGCGCGTCACGCAATACAATTTGTGCTGCCCCAGCCGGACATCTCACCTCATTCTGATATAAAAATTAGGTACTTGACTTTAACCTAGCGTCAAGGTTTAAGGTGGTTGCATCAAACACAATTAGGAGAGCAATATGAGTAACACAATTCAACATCGCCAAGCTATTATGACCCCAAAACCAGACAAGATTGAAGAGGTTCGGGAACTGTTGATACAGTGTGAACAGCAAATTTCGTCGAAAAAAGCTGAAGGTGGACCCATTAGTTGGTGTGCATCGTTTGACGAGGAGACGAATCAATTTATCGTAGCATCAGTTTTTGCTAATGAGGAAGCTCTGCAGTTTCATCAAAACAATATCGGAGCGATTCTAAAGAGTGTTCCTGCCCTGTTGGCAGCTCCTCTCGAAACCACAGTTCACTCTGTATTTGCAGTAGCTCAATAGCTCGCTGGCAACTACATAATTAGATTCAGGGCACTCAGAACTGTTCTGGGTGTCCCTACAGCATTGGATTCCAATCAAACCGACGCACCGCAACTGCACGGGCAGACATGCTAAACGCAATTGTGGTGTGGAACAACACCATTATTGACGGGTACAACCGCTTTAAGATATGCACTGAGCACGATATTGCCTACTGCACAACGTCAATGGATTTTGACAACAGACAAGACGTAATTGTCTGGATGCTGGAAAATCAACTGGGGCGACGGAACTTAACAGAGGGGCAACGGTATCAACTTGCGTCTTCGCTTGCTGAAATTGTGGCTGAACAAGGCAAGCAAAATCAACGCGAAGCTGGGAAACAGTATGGCGAAGGTCATCCTAAAGAAGAGCTTTGTCTAAATTTAGACAAAGCTCTTGAACCGATAGATACGCTGCAATTTGTTGCGGATCAAACAGGTATCAGTCGTGCTAAAGCGGCGCAGTACCGTAAGGTAGAAAAAGAAGCTCCTGACTTGTTTGCCGATGTCTTAGATCAAAAGATCAGCGTGAGTAAAGCACACCAAGAGGTCAAGAAGAAGCAACGGCGTGAAGAGCGCGCTAACAAGATCGTTCAGATTACAAAGGATAACCGTGAACTGAACGCGGGGCTTGGGCAATTTAATGTAATTTACGCCGATCCGCCTTGGCGATATGAGCATTCCAAGACAGACAATCGCCAGATTGAAAATCAAAGCGTCAGAGTGACGCTTTGAACACCAAGCAAATGGTGGCGCAGGAAACTGAATTGGTGACAACCGGTTATCGCGTCGCAATTTGTCACCTGACGAAGCCAAATACCTTGTGGGCAAAAAGTACAACCTTGCGAAGCAGGATCATGGAGGTGATAGGAAATCAAGTGGTCAAAATGACCACTTGAAAACACACGAGCGCATAGCACAAGAAACTGCGCGAAGCCGCACTGAACTGGATTGTGGATAATCAACTTGCAAGGCGCAATTTGTCGCGCACGGAAATGAAGTACCTTCGTGGCAAGAAATACAATCTTGCAAAAAAACCCGTAGGTCGCCCAGTAAATAAATTGTATCAAAATGATACAATTTCCAGCACTCGCCAACAGGTAGCTAAACAAACGGGCGTGAGTGAAGCTACTGTAAGTCGTGCAGGTAAATACGCAGAAGCACTGGACACACTCACAGACGCTGTTGATCCACAGGTAAAGCAAGACGTATTCCGCAACGACATTCGCGCTACTGACGAAGAAGTTTTGCAGCTTGCAGACTTAGCCAAAGAACAACCAGACGTTGCAAAGCAAGTTGTGAGGGAGGCGCGTGACACGAAGTCCAAAGGCGGCACAGTTGGGCAAGCGTTGAACAAAATTGCCAAGAAGAAGCAACGGCGTGAAGAGCGCACTAACAAGATCGTTCAGATTACAGAGGATAACCGTGAACTGAACGCGGGTCTTGGGCAATTTAATGTGATTTATGCCGATCCCCCTTGGCGATATGAGCATTCCAAGACAGACAATCGCCAGATTGACGCTTTGAACACCAAGCAAATGGTGGCGCAGGAAACTGAATTATTGACAACCAGTTATCGCGTCGCAATTTGTCACGCAAGGAAATGAAATATCTTCGTGGCAAGAAATACAATCTGGCTAAGTTGCCGCATGGAGAGGGTAAGCGTGAGTCTTTAAGTTCGCAAAATGCGAACTTAAAGACGCGTGATGTTGTCGCAGAGGAATTAGGTGTTCATGGCGCAACTATTAGCCGCGACGGCAAGTTTGCAGAAGCACTGGACACGCTCACAGACACCCTCGATCCACAGGTAAAGCAAGACGTGTTCCGCAACGACATTCGTGCCACTGACGAAGAAGTTTTGCAGCTTGCAAACTTAGCCAAAGAGCAGCCAGACATTGCAAAGCAGGTTGTGAGGGAGGCGCGGGAAACGAAGTCCAAAGGTGGCACAGTTGGGCAAGCGTTGGACAAAATTGCCAAAAAGAAGCGGCCTGTCATATTTAGCAGCGACAGCAACGAGTGGTACACACCACAACGATATATAGACGCTGTTCGCAAGGTATTTTATACGTCACCACACAGAAAAACAATTCGTTCATCTGTAGCATTATCATCTACATAAACCGTTTTTATCAGGTATAGATGACCATTCTCTCGCCTTTCGACGAGATCAATGTAAGACATTTTCTCACCGTGCCTGTGGAAAACTCGGGCGAATCTGTCATTTGACAATTGTATGTCTCTATATTTGGTTATTTTTCCCATGCTCGCCTCCAATCAAGGCATCTAATCGTCATTATAATATTACGCACTAGCTTGTCGGCTTCGATGTGCAGCAACCCGGCAGGTAGTCGAACAGTATTTTTTGGTCGAACGTTCGCCGCGAATCGGCTTACCACAATGCTCACAGGCGTTAGTCCGGGCATCAATCGCGGCTTGTCGAAGCTCCGCGTTTTCATCTTCCAGTTGCCGGATACGTTCATGCAGCATCGTGATTTCGGCGTTATTTACCGTCTGTGATTTGCTGTTGTAGTCGCGCTCGAACGCTTTAGAGGCAGCCGATAGCCACTGACGAAACGCTCGCTTGCGTTCTGGTGTGCCGTGCAGAGTATATTCCGCGTCGAATTTTGGAAAACCCGGTGGTGCAAATAGAAAAATATCCATAAGTGAACCAATTTCTAGCGTTTATATTTGCTGATTTAATCGTATTATGGCATGATATATGTAACGCTACAAGTATATTTAGCGTTACAAAGTAGTAATTTTAGTTTGAAACGCTAAAAAATATAATTTAAGTAAATATACACGCTTCCTGTTAACAACAAGCGATTGAAAATCATATGAACAGTCATTACGAACCAAAGCATATTGAGAAATTGTTTAATATCTCGTCAGCCACAGTTAGGGTGTGGGCAAACGAATTCAAGGAATTTTTATCACCGCGTGCCAATCCAGAGGCGAACAAGCATCGCATGTTCACTGTTGGTGATGTTGAGGTATTGGCTCTTGTATCTGATATGCGTGGCGAAAAACACGGCTACGAGGCGATAAAAGTTGCACTTGCACAGGGACAGCGTGGTGAAGCCCCACCATTACCACCGTCTGATATTGTCGCCTTGACACTCAGTCAAGAAGGACAGGAATTTATTGCCATGATGGAAAATTTGGTGAATAGGGTGGAGCAACTAGAACAGCAAGCGGACAGCAGGGATCGTGAAGAGTTGGACAAGGCGCGTGAGGAAATCCGGCGATTGGATCGTTTAATTGGTGGCTTGGAAAATGAAAACAAACGACTGCGTGAACAGCTAGAGGACGATGATTAGGCTTCGACTTCCAACTCATCCATCAAGCCGCTTCTTCTTCTCATCACGCGGCGTTGTAACCGCAGCAACAAATACCAGAAAATCAATTGCCGCAATCGCCCATATCACGCCGTTAAAACCATAAACCAAGCCAACAACTAACGAACTAATGAACATAATCCCTAATGCAATAACTCCTGCTTTTTGGTCATGTACCATTCCAGAGCACCTCATAATCACAAAATTTAGTATTTGATCCTACAGGTTTCCATTATTGGAAACTTAAAAAAAGTAATTGTACTTTTATATCAAGATTGAAGTGGTTGTAGTTCTTGACAAGGTGTTGATCAGCATAGACTCATATTTTCAATAGTGACTTCTCTACAAATATGAGTCTGTATTGATCTATCTATTCAGTTTTTGACCTCTTAACGAGATTGAGTCTGTATCAGAATCTGAGCAACCACCATCACTAAAATATGCATCAATCCATGTGATGCCAAAGAAACTAAATGCACCAACTAGGGCTAGCATAGTCATGATTGAAGGATGGGACTGATACACGGCTGCTGTAACGATAACATAGCCTGCTCGAAACAGCACTTTCAACAGAGCCTTTTTCATAGCTATCCTCCAATTAGCTAAACTGTTTTCATTTTTATTACCCACATCTTTAAAAAGGAATTTGGTGTGTGATTATCTGATCGCGTGCCAAATTTAATGTAATTTAAACAAAAGCTGTAAATTTGATCTAAAGCCATTAAATAAAATGAATATATATGCATATTAAATAGATATATTGTAAATACTTGAATTGATAATAATTTATAAGAATTATGTAAAAAGGATAGCTTTGAGACGATTATTTGGTCGAATTTTTCTTACTAAAATTGTGCGAGGTGAGTTAGGATCCCTCCATTCACGAAAGCTCATACCAATGAGGGAGGATAAGATGAGAGAGGAAAACGACAGAGCAAAATCATATATCAGGTTGCTTTTCCCTGAGTACACCTCTGATGAAACAGAGCGTGATTGGGCGTGGGGGGAATTCCAGAGAAAAGAATCGGCTCGTGCGATAAATTTTATCCGCAGCAGGTTGTCTGCTAAAGATCAAGTGCTTTGTGAAGATATTTTGCAAGATGCCATTTTCTATGTATATCGAATGATCGAAGGGTTTGGAGGGAAGAATCGTGATGGTAAATTAATTTACCAATCTGACAAACAATTTATGAACTACTTCTATGGAGCCATAAAAAATGCGCTATCAGCGCATTACAATTCTAGTAGACGACAAAATCAAGTTGAGGTTGAGTTAGATGAAACTGATCAAAGCCTGCTAAAAAAAATTGCCCAAGATGACATAGAATCTCAGATATTCAAAGATAGGGAATTTGAGGAAATATCCAAAATTTTAGAGAACTTAGGTTTGTCTGAAAGGCAACAAGCAGTTCTTGAGGGGATAATAAAAGACTATAGCAGAGAAGATATAGCCAAAGACCTTGGTTTATCAAGCAAGCAGGTAAATGATGCGCTTTATCAAGCACGTCAGAAGCTGAGAAAAAGTCTTCTCCAGATTGCTGATCATAGGGAGATATACTAATTGATATTCATAAGATATCACCTTGTCCATATTTGGTAAAATCGCAATTTTGCTAGTTTTGAATTTGATTTAGGAGAAGTAAAAATGACTGAATATCAACTACATAGACGGTTTTATGCATACAGCAGGCTTGATGCGAAGGATAGATTTGGTGATGAGGATAAATTTGAAATAGCAGAACTTTGGCTACATAGAGGACGCATAGAACCAACCGAAATATCTGAAAATCGGTATTTGAGAGAACAAAAAGCTTTGAATGAAATACGACGATCAAAGAAAAAGCTGGCGGATGCTCAACGCACGACACAGACTACTATACCGAATCTAGGTGAATTTGAATTGCATATTGAACACAGATCTGATGATGAAGCTGATGATCGTGATTATTTAGCTGGCAAACAAAAACTTGATCTGCAGAAAAGCATTGATGATATAGTCTATCCTAATCGCAGACCACCTGTTCTGGAGATGTCTGGACTTAGACGGAGAATGCTGATTCAAGACAAGGCTGATATTGAAAGAGAAATTGAACAAGCGGGTAAATGGGTACGTCATGTTCGTGGTTTATATGGAATAAATCGAAATGAATTTGCAGACAAACTAGGTGTTGCGGTCGAGGTAATAGTAGCTCTTGAGAATGGTTATGGCGAGCCAGACGAAATCCAAAGTGTCTTTGAGGGTATAAGCAGGCTAAGAGAAAACAATATGAGGACCTAATTTGGCACTGCTAAGATATTAGACTTAGCAGTGCTGATAAAGCACTTTCAGGATTATTGACCAATTGCTGCTGGTGAGTATCGTTCGGTTTCGTCCTCGATGCCCACCAGCCCGTAAAATTCGCGTGCATGTTCTGCGTCAATCTGACTCGCTTGTAATGACATATCCGTGTTCGCAGTACCCAATGATAGCAGGGCGATCAGCCGCGTCAGCACCACGCGCTCACAGCGTTCATAGTCGAACACCGTTGGTTCGGCGATGCAACGTCCAGCTAAATCGGCAGCTTGGGTATGCACGAGTTCGGCGATTGCATTCATGGCATTATCGGCAATCAGCCGATCCGCTTCATGGGCTAGCATTTGCGTGGTGACAGGTGTTATTCGATTCATGATATGTTCTTCCTATGCAATAACTATTTGATGCAAAATTGGACGATTTTGGACGGTTACAGGACGCAAATTCGACAGCGTGTTCTTGCCGACACGTCCGTAACCAATGGGTAGAATCCAGTCGAGATATAGAGGGGCGTTCTGTCGCTGTGTGCAATGCCAGTAATCGGGCACCGCCAGCCGAACGACTCAAACAGTGCGTACACCTCGTCAGGCGTAACAGCCTCGTATGCCGGGCAACCTTGCTGCACCGCGACGGCGTTACAGGTTAGTGTGACAGCTATAGCATGATTGAAACGCACTGGATCAATAGCATGTGATACCATTAACATATATAGACCTCCTATAGGATCAATATGGGAGCAGGGGTACATCATTGCTTGGTCGGCGGGTGTACCCCTCCACCGTTAAAATTTATTTGGAACCTGCAGCTCTATACACCCATGAGAATGTGATATAACCGCGTTTTTCCCGTTTCATCACCTCCGCACGCTGTTCACTAACAAGCTGTTCAAGCAACTGAATATCGTAAGGGGTTAGGCGTTTTTTGCCGATTGCCTTTGCAATATCACTTCGTGACATCCAGTCACCAGTCACTTGTAATGCGTCCAGCAACTTGTCAATGTGCGGGGTTGTGTTGTTTATGATGTTACTCCAAGTATGTAAACATATGCAAACAGTTTAAAGACTGTAACGCGAAATTTAAATTGTGTCAAATATTTGTTCTAAATCGGCTAGTTTAGCGGTCAAGTCAACAAGTGTACGATAGACTCATTTGCATCCGTCCGCTGTTCAGCAGGTAGCACTATGGGCTACAAGACATATCAATATCGGCTATATCCAACTGACTCACAGGTGAAGCGTCTAAACAATTACCTTAATGTAACACGCGCTGTGTGGAATATGGCGTTGGAAGAGCGTATATTGGAGTACGAATTGAATGGCAAGTCCATCAGCAATTATTCACAGCAACAATGGTTAAAGAACTATCGCAAAACATTTCCAAAAGCTGCACATGTTAGCAGTCAGTCATTGAAAGTCGTTATGGGTGACTTGGACAAAGCCTTCAAAGCATTTTTTCGTCGGGTCAAAGCTGGTGAAAGCCCGGGCTTCCCAAAGTTTAAGTCATGGAAGTACTGGAATAGCTTTGGCTTTATTGCTTACAATAATGGATTCAAAATATCTGGTCGTCGGTTTTATATCTTTGGTGTTGGGCGCATTGCGGTTCGCTGGGATCGCCCCTACGAAGGCACAATCAAGACAGCGCGGGTAAAGCGTGTTGCTGGCAAGTGGTTTGTCAACCTGTTTTGCGACATTGGTGATCCTGAGCCTCTACCAAAGACAGGGCGTATGATTGGTATTGACATGGGCATTAACGCAATGGTTGCCACAAGTGACGGTGATATTATCGACAACCCGCACTGGTATCGTGAAGCGCAAGCTGAATTACGAAGGCGGCAACGCAAGCTATCACGCGCAGTCAAAGGTAGCAACAATCGCAAGAAGAAACTGTTGTCTGTGCAACGATTCCAGAACCATATAGCGAATCAACGCAAAGATTTTATCAACAAGCTCGTGCATTGGCTGATACATGAATATGATGTGATTGCAATTGAAGATTTGAATATCAAAAGTATGAGCAAGAATAAACATTTATCTAAAAGTATCCTTGATTCAGGCTGGGGTTATTTCCGTGAACGCCTTGAACAAAAGGCGTTAGAGTGTGGGCGTATGGTGATTGCCGTAAACCCGGCGTATACCAGTAAGACCTGCTCGTGCTGCAACAAAGCTCATGAAGAAATGACATTGAAGGATCGCTGGTTGCATTGTGAATGCGGATTGAGCTTAGACCGCGATCACAATGCAGCGATTAATATTTTAAACAGGGCAAGACGTGCCCTAGAACCGTAACGTGAGCCATTACGTGGTTCTGAAGCCCATAATCGCTAAGGGTTAACCCCATGCGTGCATGGGAGCGTCGTTTTCTTGCCAGTGACAGAAATTGGCGATGGGTGTTAACCCCATGCGTGCATGGGAGCGTCGGTATAGACAAAATAACAGTCAGTGCCGGAATGCGTTAACCCCATGCGTGCATGGGAGCGTCGCCAGCTTCAGCCATCAAGTCCATTGCATCCGCGTTAACCCCATGCATGCATGGGAGCGTCGACGAATGGCGCGCACAATGCACGGCATATACAGTTAACCCCACAACTACGTGTGTGCGTGAGAGCGTCGCCACTGCCAATTTTGCCTCATTTCGCACTATCAACCAGTATATGCAGCAGCACGCGCGTGAACCCCTGTACAAACTGTAAAAACCCCACATCCTAAAAACAACCATATGTTCGAACATTTGGTTGCCCCAAGTGCCTTATTTTGAGATAAGCTGATGTCATAGATTTCGCGGTAGGGTGGTCAGAGCTTCATACGCAAATGCAACGATCTTCGTACTGCACATCAATAGACCAAATGAGCGAAATCACATAGGATATGTAGGCATTACAAAAAACA
>Ga0207422_1003288_pt1 | contig 16694 bp, 12 predicted proteins | sample MarCyaLeptolynsp_FD_187757 | JGI IMG/M metagenome (GOLD analysis project Ga0207422, IMG submission 187757) | Marine cyanobacterial communities from Panama - species 1 Leptolyngbya sp. (SPAdes) | ecosystem: Environmental > Aquatic > Marine > Unclassified | place: Panama: Panama City | collected...
GGGCGACAACGTCTCCGTTGACGTTGAGCTGATCGTGCCGATCGCCATGGAAGAAGGCCTGCGCTTCGCAATCCGCGAAGGTGGCCGTACCGTCGGCGCCGGCGTCGTCGCATCCATCATCGAATAAAGATGAATTAAGGTTGCCGGGTCTTGTACCCGGCAGCTTGCCCTCTTAAGTCTTGCGATGCGTGGCTTCAGAGGGTATCAGGAGCATGGCTGCGATTGCGGTCCTCTGAAGGGGTATAGCTCAGCTGGTAGAGCGACGGTCTCCAAAACCGTAGGTCGCGGGTTCGAACCCTGCTGCCCCTGCCAATTTGCTCTTGATTAATCTGCCTCGAGGGCTTAAAGAGTTTCCTCGAGTGAGGCGCGCGGAGACTTTTCGCGCGCCCACTCGTATTTAACAGACCGGAACCGGAATGGCGAAGACCAATCCCTTTAAATTCATCCAGGAAGTGCGCTCTGAAACGTCGAAAGTGACGTGGCCGACGCGCAAAGAGACTGCCGTGACCACCGCCATGGTGTTCGTGATGGTCATGATTGCGGCGATTTTCTTTCTGATCGCGGACCAGCTTATGAGCTGGGGCATTGGATATATTTTGGGTGTCGGCAGCTAAGTAAGACCGACCGTCTGGTTTGTAGACAAGAACAAGAAACGGAACTGAGACCTATGGCCAAGCGCTGGTACATTGTGCACGCCTATTCCAATTTTGAGAAAAAGGTCGCCGATTCCATTCGCGAGAAGGCCGAACAGAAAGGCTTGTCCGATCTGTTTGAAGAAATCCTCGTTCCGATGGAGAAGGTCGTTGAAGTGCGCCGTGGCCGCAAAGTCGACACCGAGCGCAAGTTCTTCCCGGGTTATGTCCTGGTGAAGATGGATATGACCAACGAGGCGTTTCACCTGATCAAGGACACGCCGAAAGTCACCGGGTTCCTGGGCGCGGATCAAAAGCCGATGCCGATCCCGGAAAAAGAAGCCCTGCGCATCATGAATCAGGTGCAGGAGGGCGTCGACCGGCCCAAGCCGTCGGTTACCTTCGAGGTTGGCGAGCAGGTGCGGGTGTCCGACGGGCCCTTCGCGTCGTTTTCCGGTCTTGTTGAGGAAGTTGACGACGAGCGGGCGCGTCTCAAGGTGGCGGTGTCCATCTTCGGCCGTGCAACGCCGGTGGAACTGGAATTCGGTCAGGTCGACAAGCTCTGACCGTTTGCCGTCCCGAGGGGCGGTTTGAGAGCCTGGTATCCGGTCGTTGAGACAAGGAAACCGGGATGGAATAGGTGGAAGGTTCTGACATTCTTCGCCGGATGTCGCCGAGGAACCGGACCACCAGCTCCCAACCAGCCGGATCGCCGTCCGGCTGCGCATGATTGGAGAGAGACATGGCGAAAAAAGTTGAAGGCTTCCTGAAACTTCAGGTGCCGGCAGGCTCCGCTACTCCGTCGCCGCCCATTGGTCCGGCGCTCGGTCAGCGTGGTCTGAACATCATGGAATTCTGCAAGGCGTTCAACGCGCAGACCCAGGATGTTGAAAAGGGTGCTCCGTGCCCCACCGTGATTACATATTACTCCGACAAGTCCTTCACCTTCGAAGTGAAGACGGCTCCGGTCAGCTTCTTCCTGAAGAAGGCTGCCAAGTTGCAGAAGGGCTCGCAGACCCCGGGTCGCGGCACAGTCGGTTCCGTCACCAAGGACCAGGTGAAGGAAATCGCAGAAGCCAAAATGAAAGACCTGAACGCCAACGACGTTGAAGCTGCGATGCTGATGGTTGAAGGCTCCGCCCGCTCCATGGGCCTTGAGGTTAAGGGGTAAGATCATGGCGAAGGTTGGAAAGCGTATCAACGCAGCGCGTGAAGGCATCGACCGGAACAAGCTGTACTCTCTGGATGAGGCTATCGGCCTTGTGAAAGGGCGTTCCAAGACCAAGTTCGACGAGACCGTTGAAGTTGCGATCAATCTCGGCGTCGATCCGCGTCACGCAGACCAGATGGTCCGTGGCGTGTGTGTTCTGCCGAACGGGACGGGCAAAAACGTTCGTGTTGCCGTGTTCGCACGCGGCGACAAGGCCGATGAGGCCAAGGCGGCCGGTGCCGACATCGTCGGTGCGGAAGAACTCGTCCAGGAAGTGCAGGGCGGCAAGATCGATTTCGATCGCTGCATTGCGACCCCGGACATGATGCCGCTGGTCGGCCGTCTCGGTAAGGTTCTCGGCCCTCGCGGCCTGATGCCGAACCCGAAGGTTGGAACGGTAACTCCGGACGTCACCGCGGCAGTCAACGATGCCAAGGGCGGTGCAGTCCAGTTCCGCGTCGAAAAGGCCGGTATTGTTCACGCCGGTGTCGGCAAGGTGTCCTTCTCTGAAGAGGCCATTTCCCAGAACGTCAAAGCTCTGGTGGATGCCGTCCAGAAGGCAAAGCCGTCGGGCGCCAAAGGTTCCTATCTGAAGCGCATTGCCGTGTCCTCCACGATGGGCCCTGGCGTGAAGATCGATCTTGCCAGCGTGTCTGGCGAATAATCCGGGTCACCGGATTGACATGAGATTTCGGCCGTAAGGCCGGATAGACCCGGCGGCTCTCTGCCGGGTTGCCCTGTCCGAGACTGCAGGTGCCGGGAGACCGGCTTAAGCACTATAGGCCTGCATAGATGGGTGAGAACCGAATTCTCCGCGCAAGCGGAAACCGAGGTTCGAACCAGACCTTGCCGCGCGTTTCATGCGTGAAGGTGAGGGGACAGGACCCTGAGCGCCGCCTTTAGGACGGTTCCGGGTTCGGGACCATCTGCCTGGCGGCAAAGGTAAACCGGTGGCGGTAACGTCACCAAATGGAGAAGGCAAGTGGAAAGAGCGGAAAAGCACGAGTTCGTGGCATCTCTCAACGCCGAGCTGGAAGGCACCGGCGTCGTTGTTGTCGCGCACTATGCAGGCCTTTCGGTTGCTCAGATGACCGCATTGCGGGCGTCTGTGCGTGAAGCCGGCGGTTCTGTCAAAGTCGCAAAAAACCGTCTTGTGAAACTCGCCCTTAAAGGCACCGACCTTGAGCACATCTCCGACCTGTTTCAGGGCCCTACCGTTCTCGTTTACTCCGAGGACCCGGTAGCCGCACCGAAAGCAGCCGTCGACTTCGCCAAGGCCAACGAAAAGTTGGAAATCCTTGGTGGTGCTCTTGGAACGACCAACCTGAACGCGGATGGCGTCAAGTCTCTTGCAACCATGCCGTCGCTCGATGAGCTGCGTGCGAAACTGGTTGGCATGATTCAGACCCCGGCATCCCGGATTGCTCAGGTTGTCAACGCACCGGCCGGGCAGCTCGCCCGTGTCGTAAATGCGTACGCCACGAAGGACGAGGCCGCATAAGGCGTCCAAACACACTGTCTAATGTAACCAACACTGGTTCGAACTTAAGGTACTGAAAAAATGGCTGATCTTGAAAAGCTCGTAGAAGAACTGTCCTCGCTGACCGTCATGGAAGCAGCTGAACTTTCCAAGCTTCTGGAAGAAAAGTGGGGCGTTTCTGCTGCTGCTCCGGTTGCTGTTGCTGCTGCTGGTGGCGCTGCAGGCGGTGAAGCTGCTGCTGCTGAAGAGAAAACCGAATTTGACGTTGTTCTGTCTGCTGCTGGCGACAAGAAAATCAACGTCATCAAGGAAGTCCGCGCAATCACCGGTCTCGGCCTGAAGGAAGCTAAGGAACTCGTTGAGTCCGCTCCGAAAGCCGTCAAGGAAGGCGTTGCCAAGGACGAAGCTGAAGAGCTGAAGAAGAAGCTGGAAGAAGCTGGCGCTTCTGTCGAGCTGAAGTAATAGAGGCTTTTGCCTTTTGAACGGTCCCGGTTTCCGGGACCGTTTGTTGCCCCGGCGGGTCCGACCCGTTTCCGGGGCAAACGCACCACTAGGGTATGCCGCGTTTGTCTGCTGCGTCGCGCTTGCCCTGGGCCCCATAACCCGGTCAGCTTTTCTTCCAGGTGGAAGCTGATTGAATTTGGGGGACGGTTTTCCGAAGCGCCCGGGCGGGCAGCCCGATTGGAAAAGGGGCGTTTCGGGAAGCCGTTACCCGGCCGATACGAGGAGCGACAATGACCCAAACGTTCAACGGTCGCAAAAAGGTCCGTAAATATTTCGGATCGATCCGCGATGTCGCGGCAATGCCCAATCTCATCGAGGTGCAGAAAGCATCCTACGACCAGTTTCTCCAGGTCGACGAGATGCCGGGCGGTGGCCGCAAAAATGAAGGCCTTGAAGCGGTCTTCCAGTCCGTGTTTCCCATCTCCGATTTCGCAGGTACGTCCCTGCTGGAATTCGTTTCCTATGAATTTGAAGCTCCAAAATATGACGTAGACGAGTGCCGTCAGCGCGACATGACGTTTGCTGCGCCGCTGAAGGTAACCCTGCGCCTCATCGTCTTCGACGTTGATGAAGATACCGGTGCCAAGTCCGTTAAAGACATCAAGGAACAAGATGTCTACATGGGCGACATGCCGTTCATGACCGACAACGGTACATTCATCGTGAACGGTACCGAGCGCGTGATCGTTTCACAGATGCACCGCTCTCCCGGCGTGTTCTTCGATCACGACAAGGGCAAGACCCATTCCTCCGGCAAGCTGCTGTTTGCCGCGCGCGTCATTCCGTATCGCGGCTCCTGGCTCGATATCGAGTTCGACGCCAAGGACATCGTGCACGCCCGTATCGACCGACGCCGCAAGATCCCGGTGACGTCGCTGCTGATGGCGCTTGGTCTCGACGGTGAGGAAATCCTCAACACCTTCTACAATCGTGTCGATTACACCCGTCAGAAAGACGGGTCCTGGCGCATGCCGTTCGATGGTGCCCGCCTGAAAGGCACCAAGGCATCCTATGACCTGATCGACGCGGACAGCGGTGAAGTCGTCGTTGAAGGCGGCCGCAAGATCACGGCACGTACGATCAAGCAGTTGAACGAAAAGGGCATTACCGCTCTGAAAGTCACGGATGAAGATCTGCACGGCCAGTATCTCGCCGAAGACATCGTCGACATGCAGACGGGTGAAATCTACGCCGAAGCAGGTGACGAGATCACCGGCAAGCTGCTGGAAGAGCTGGTAGAACGCGGTTATCACGAGCTGCCGATGCTCGACATCGACCACGTCAACACTGGTCCTTACATCCGCAACACGCTGGCGGTCGACAAGAACGAATCCCGCGAGGATGCGCTCTTCGACATCTACCGTGTGATGCGTCCGGGTGAGCCGCCCACCATCGATACCGCGGAAGCAATGTTCCAGTCGCTCTTCTTCGATGACGAGCGTTATGATCTGTCTGCGGTCGGCCGCGTGAAGATGAACATGCGCCTTGACCTTCAGTGTGAGGACACCGTCCGCACGCTGCGCAAGGAAGACATCCTGGAAGTCATCCGCGTTTTGCTCGAACTGCGCGACGGCAAGGGCGATATCGACGATATCGACAACCTCGGCAACCGCCGCGTGCGGTCCGTCGGCGAGCTGATGGAAAACCAGTATCGTGTCGGACTTCTGCGCATGGAGCGCGCGATCAAGGAGCGGATGAGCTCTGTTGAGATCGACACGGTCATGCCGCAGGACCTGATCAATGCGAAGCCGGCGGCTGCTGCCGTCCGTGAATTCTTCGGTTCTTCGCAGCTGTCGCAGTTCATGGACCAGACCAACCCGCTTTCGGAAGTCACCCACAAACGCCGTCTGTCGGCGCTTGGCCCGGGCGGTCTGACGCGTGAACGTGCTGGCTTTGAGGTGCGCGACGTTCACCCGACGCATTATGGCCGTATCTGCCCGATCGAAACGCCGGAAGGTCCGAACATCGGTCTGATCAACTCGCTCGCAACATTCGCGCGCGTCAACAAGTACGGCTTCATCGAAAGCCCGTACCGCAAAGTCAAGGACGGCGCCGTCACCAACGAGGTCGTCTACCTGTCCGCAATGGAAGAAGCCAAGCACTATGTGGCTCAGTCCAATGCGGAGTATGACGCCGATGGCCGCTTCACGACCGAGCTGATCACCTGCCGTCACGCAGGCGAAAACATGATGGTACCGTCCGAGAGGGTTGACCTCATGGACGTTTCACCGAAACAGCTCGTGTCCGTTGCAGCAGCGCTCATCCCGTTCCTGGAAAACGACGACGCCAACCGTGCACTCATGGGGTCGAACATGCAGCGTCAGGCCGTGCCGCTTGTGCGCGCCGAGGCGCCGTTCGTCGGCACCGGCATGGAACCGATCGTTGCACGCGATTCCGGTGCTGCCATTGGTGCCCGCCGGGCGGGTGTGGTCGACCAGGTCGACGCGACGCGTATCGTTATCCGGGCGACGGAAGAACTGGATCCGGGTAAGTCCGGCGTCGATATCTACCGGCTGCAGAAATTCCAGCGCTCCAACCAGAACACCTGTATCAACCAGCGTCCGCTGGTGCGTGTTGGTGACCGGGTCCACAAGGGCGACATCATCGCCGATGGTCCGTCCACTGACCTTGGTGATCTGGCACTTGGCCGGAACGTGCTCGTCGCGTTCATGCCCTGGAACGGCTACAACTTCGAGGATTCCATCCTGCTTTCCGAGCGGATCGTGTCCGACGATGTCTTCACCTCCATTCACCTTGAGGAATTTGAGGTGATGGCGCGTGATACGAAGCTTGGTCCGGAGGAAATCACCCGCGACATTCCGAACGTTTCGGAAGAAGCGCTGAAGAACCTCGACGAAGCCGGCATTGTCTATATCGGTGCGGAGCTGAACCCAGGCGACATTCTGGTCGGCAAGATCACGCCGAAGGGCGAAAGCCCGATGACGCCGGAGGAAAAACTTCTGCGTGCTATCTTCGGTGAAAAGGCTTCGGACGTGCGCGACACGTCCCTGCGTTTGCCGCCAGGTGTTTCCGGTACGGTTGTCGAAGTGCGTGTCTTCAATCGCCACGGCGTTGAAAAAGACGAGCGTGCCATGGCGATCGAGCGCGAGGAAATCGAGCGTCTCGCCAAGGACCGTGACGACGAACAGGCAATTCTTGACCGGAACGTCTATGGCCGCCTGGCCGAGATGCTGATGGACAAGAATGCTGTTGCCGGCCCGAAAGGCTTCCGCAGCGGTGTTCTGACCGGTGATGTTCTCAACGACTTCCCGCGGTCGCAATGGTGGCAGTTCGCCACTGACGACGAGAAGTTCATGTCCGAGATCGAAGCCCTGCGCGGTCAGTATGACGACAGCCGCAAGCGGCTTGAGCAGCGTTTCATCGACAAGGTCGAGAAGCTGCAGCGCGGTGATGAACTGCCGCCTGGCGTCATGAAGATGGTCAAGGTCTTCGTTGCCGTGAAGCGCAAACTTCAGCCGGGCGACAAGATGGCCGGCCGTCACGGCAACAAGGGCGTCGTGTCCAAGATCAACCCGTGCGAAGACATGCCGTTCCTGGAAGACGGAACCCATGTCGACATCGTGTTGAACCCGCTCGGCGTGCCGTCGCGCATGAACGTTGGCCAGATCCTGGAAACCCACCTCGGGTGGGCGTGCCGTGGTATGGGCAACCGGATTGGTGAAATGTACGAAGAGTACAAGCGCTCCGGTCAGCTCGAAGAGCTTCGTGGCAAGATTGTCGAGATCTACGGCGACAACATGAAGGGTGATGACGTCAAGGAATACGATGACGAAAGCATCGTGCGCCTTGCGGACCAGCTCAAGAAGGGCGTTTCCATTGCGACGCCAGTCTTTGATGGCGCTCGCGAACCTGATGTCGTGGAAGCACTGAACATCGCCGGCTACGACCAGAGCGGCCAGTCCGTTCTCTACGATGGCCGGACCGGTGAAGAGTTCGATCGCAAGGTGACCGTGGGCTACATCTACATGCTGAAGCTCCACCACCTTGTCGACGACAAGATCCATGCCCGTTCGATCGGCCCGTACTCTCTCGTCACACAGCAGCCGCTGGGTGGTAAGGCACAGTTCGGTGGCCAGCGTTTCGGGGAAATGGAGGTCTGGGCGCTCGAAGCCTACGGTGCAGCTTACACGCTGCAGGAAATGCTCACCGTGAAGTCGGACGACGTGGCCGGCCGTACGAAGGTCTACGAGGCTATCGTGCGCGGCGACGACACGTTCGAGGCGGGCATACCGGAAAGCTTCAACGTGCTTGTGAAGGAAATGCGGTCCCTGGGTCTCAACGTTGAACTGCAACGTACTGATGCACCCATGATTGCCGAGGAAGAAACTGCTGACGCAGCAGAATAACCCCGGCAACGGACCCACTATGACTTGGCGTGCCGGCAACGGGGAGGGGCAAGAGAGCCCGCTCCCCGGCCGAGCATCGAAGGAGATGGATCATGAATCATGAGGTCATGAACCTGTTCAACCAGCAGGCTCCCGCACAGACCTTCGACAATATCCGGATTTCGCTTGCGAGCCCGGAAAAGATCTTGTCCTGGTCTTTCGGCGAAATCAAAAAGCCGGAGACCATCAACTACCGTACGTTCAAGCCTGAACGCGACGGCCTGTTCTGCGCACGTATCTTCGGCCCGATCAAGGACTACGAGTGTCTTTGCGGCAAGTACAAGCGCATGAAATATAAAGGCGTTATCTGTGAGAAGTGTGGCGTTGAAGTCACCTTGTCGCGGGTCCGCCGCGAGCGCATGGGCCATATCGAACTGGCGGCTCCCGTCGCCCATATCTGGTTCCTGAAGTCTCTGCCGAGCCGCATTGGCCTGCTGCTTGACATGACACTGAAGGACCTTGAACGCGTTCTATACTTCGAAAACTACGTGGTCCTGGAGCCGGGCCTGACCCCGCTCAAGCAGCACCAGCTTCTCTCCGAAGAAGACTTTGTTGCCGCTCAGGACGAGTACGGTGAAGATGCCTTTACCGCGATGATCGGCGCAGAGGCGATCCGCGAGATCCTGATGAGCATGGATCTGGAGCGGGAAAGCGAAAAGCTTCGCCAGGAAATCGCCGAAGCGACCACGGAGCTGAAGCCGAAGAAACTGGCCAAGCGCTTGAAGGTTATCGAGGCCTTCATGGAATCCGGAAACCGTCCGGAGTGGATGATCATGACCGTTATCCCGGTCATTCCGCCGGATCTGCGTCCGCTGGTTCCGCTCGACGGCGGCCGGTTCGCGACATCGGATCTGAACGATCTTTACCGCCGCGTGATCAACCGTAACAACCGTCTGCGCCGTCTGATGGAACTGCGTGCCCCGGATATCATCATCCGGAACGAAAAGCGCATGCTTCAGGAATCCGTTGACGCCCTGTTCGACAACGGCCGCCGCGGCCGTGTGATCACTGGTGCCAACAAGCGTCCTCTGAAGTCGCTCTCTGACATGCTGAAAGGCAAGCAGGGCCGCTTCCGTCAGAATCTGCTCGGCAAGCGCGTCGACTATTCCGGCCGGTCGGTGATTACCGTGGGCCCGGAACTGAAGCTGCATCAGTGCGGTCTGCCGAAGAAGATGGCGCTTGAGCTGTTCAAGCCGTTCATCTATTCGCGCCTCGACGCCAAGGGCTTCTCTTCGACCGTTAAGCAGGCCAAGAAGCTGGTGGAAAAAGAACGTCCCGAGGTCTGGGACATTCTCGACGAGGTGATCCGCGAGCACCCGGTTCTGTTGAACCGTGCGCCGACCTTGCACCGTCTTGGTATCCAGGCGTTCGAGCCGACCCTGATCGAAGGCAAGGCGATCCAGCTTCACCCGCTCGTCTGTTCGGCATTCAACGCCGACTTCGACGGTGACCAGATGGCCGTTCACGTACCGCTTTCGCTGGAAGCCCAGCTTGAAGCACGTACGCTGATGATGTCGACCAACAACATCCTGCACCCGGCAAACGGTGGCCCGATCATCGTGCCGTCGCAGGATATCGTTCTCGGTCTTTACTACCTCTCCATCATGGCTGAGGGAGAGCCGGGCGAGGGCATGGCCTTCGGTGATATCGGCGAGATCCATCATGCGCTGGCCAACAAGGTCATCACGCTGCACACCAAGATCAAGGGCCGGTACAAGTCCGTTGATGAAGACGGCAATCCGACGTCTGAAATCATCGAGACGACGCCGGGCCGGATGCTGATTGCAGAGCTGCTGCCGAAGCATTTCGAAGTGCCTTACGAGGTCTGCAACAAGCTGATGACCAAGAAGGACATCTCCAAGATGATCGACACGGTTTACCGTGCCTGCGGTCAGAAGGAGACGGTCATCTTCTGTGACCGCATCATGGAACTTGGCTTCAAGAACGCCTGTAACGCAGGTATCTCGTTCGGCATGGACGACATGGTCATTCCGGACACCAAGCAGAAGCTGGTTGCCGAAACCGCGTCGCTCGCAACCGAATACGAGCAGCAATATAACGACGGTCTGATCACCCAAGGCGAGAAGTACAACAAGGTTGTCGACGCCTGGGCGAAATGTACCGACAAGATTGCTGACGAAATGATGGCGCGCATCAAGGCGGTTCAGGTTGACGATGAGACCGGACGTCAGAAACCGATGAACTCGGTCTATATGATGTCCCACTCCGGTGCCCGTGGTTCGCCACAGCAGATGAAACAGCTTGCCGGCATGCGCGGCCTGATGGCCAAGCCGGACGGTTCGATCATCGAGAACCCGATCATTTCGAACTTCAAGGAAGGTCTGTCGGTTCTGGAGTACTTCAACTCCACGCACGGTGCCCGTAAGGGTCTGGCCGACACCGCCTTGAAGACGGCAAACTCCGGTTATCTGACCCGCCGTCTTGTGGACGTTGCGCAGGATTCCATCATCCTTGAACAGGATTGTGGCTCTCAGCGCGGCATCACTGTTGCGCCGATCGTCGACGCCGGTAACGTCATTGCCTCCCTGGGCATGCGCGTTCTCGGGCGGACGACTGCAGAAGACGTTGTCAACAACCAGACCGGCGAATTGCTCGTCCCGAAGGGTAAGCTCATCGACGAGAAGGATGTTGAAGCCATCGAGGCTGCGAAGGTTCAGCAGGTGAAGATCCGCTCGGTTCTGACATGTGAAACCGAGACCGGTGTCTGTGCGACCTGTTACGGCCGTGACCTTGCGCGCGGTACTCCGGTGAACCTTGGTGAAGCGGTTGGTGTTATCGCTGCTCAGTCGATCGGTGAGCCTGGCACTCAGTTGACCATGCGCACGTTCCACATTGGTGGTACCGCACAGGTTGTCGACAGCTCGTTCATCGAGTCCAACGTCGACGGTACGGTCAAGATCCGGAACCGCTCGGTGCAACGCGATTCCGACGGCAACCTCATTGCCATGGTTCGCAACATGTCCATCGTTGTCATCGACAGCGACGGCAACGAGCGTGCCGTGCACCGTGTTGCCTACGGTTCCAAGCTGCATGTCGACGAAGGCGATGCGGTCAAGCGTGGACAGCGGATTGCCGAATGGGATCCGTACACCCGTCCGATGCTGGCGGAAGTCGACGGTGTCGTGGACTTCGAAGACCTGATCGATGGCGCGTCCGTCCAGGAAACGGCGGACGAGGCAACAGGTATCACCAAGCGTGTCGTCATCGACTGGCGGTCTTCGCAGCGTGGCGCCGATCTGAAACCGGCCATCGTCATCAAGGATGACAAGGGCGCGATTTCGAAAAACGCACGTGGGTCCGATGCCCGTCTGATGCTGTCGGTGGACGCGGTCCTGTCGGTGCAGCCCGGCTCAACGGTCAAGGCCGGTGACGTTCTGGCGCGTATTCCGCTGGAAAGCGCCAAGACCAAGGACATCACCGGTGGTCTGCCGCGTGTTGCGGAACTGTTCGAAGCCCGCCGTCCGAAGGATCACGCGATTATTGCCGAAATCGACGGCACGATCCGCTTCGGCCGCGACTACAAGAACAAGCGCCGCATCATCATCGAGCCGGCAGAGGAGGGGGTCGATCCCGTCGAATATCTCATCCCGAAAGGCAAACATTTCCACCTTCAGGAAGGCGACGCCATCGAAAAGGGTGAGTACATTCTTGACGGCAACCCGGCACCGCACGACATTCTGGCCGTTAAGGGCGTGGAGGCACTGGCTGCCTATCTCGTCAACGAGATCCAGGAAGTCTACCGTCTGCAGGGCGTGACCATCAACGACAAGCACATCGAAGTGATTGTCCGTCAGATGCTCCAGAAAGTCGAAATCACCGATCCGGGCGACACCGAGTTCTTCTCGGGCGAACAGATCGACAAGATTGACTTCGACGAAGCCAACCAGAAAGCGATCGACAACGCGAGGGATCCGGCCAAGGGCGTTCCTGTCCTGCTCGGTATCACCAAAGCCTCGCTTCAGACCCGGTCGTTCTTCTCTGCCGCTTCCTTCCAGGAAACGACCCGCGTTCTTACCGACGCGGCGGTCAACGGCAAGACCGACCCGCTGGTCGGTCTCAAGGAGAACGTCATTGTGGGCCGCCTGATCCCGGCCGGTACAGGTGGGGTGATGAAGCGTATCCGCCAGATTGCGACACATCGCGACGACCTGATCCAGGAAGCGCAACGTCAGCAGTCTTCGGAAAGCGCGTCGGAAGGCTTGCTGGAAGACATGACCGGAGCCGCCGAATAAACGGTATCTTCAAGAACGAACGAAAGGCCGCCTCCGGGCGGCCTTTCTGTATGGAACCAAAAACGAGCTGAGTGATGAACGACAACGAACTCGAGCTGGAACCGGTGGTCTACATTGTCATCGGCCGCGTCTGGGAAAATGAAGACGCGCTTCCAGATGACGCAATCACCATCCATGCCTTGCTCAGGGCGCCAGATGATGACGACGCGGTCCGCAGAACGCTGGAAGCGCTACAGGGGCAGGGTTTTGCCGAAGCCGAACTTGACCAAATTGGTGTCATGGATGGAGAACCCGACGATCCGCTGTACGAAGGCGCTTACCAGGATGCGCTCGCCGGCAACGTCGCAATCGTGACCTTCACAGGTTGAGTGAGACCGGCCGAAGACCGTGCGTCCTGCGTGGGTTCAGGCCACAAAACGCTGGCTATGTAAATCGACTCGACATTGCTGCCATGGGAATTCGATGAATCGCCTTAGGTTCGGCCAGTGATAAGGCACAGGATTCGCAGGAACTTGCCGCCGATCCCAAGGTGACGACTTGTTGGCGACCATGCGCAAATTCCCGCCACGCAATAAAATTACCCAAACTTTGATACCGGCAGACGATAAATTACTGTATGTGGCTGATTTCATATTAAAAATTCGGAGTTTGGATTTGTCTCACGCGAAACGCGGATTTTTCGACAAAGCACTTGACGCAATGGGTGCATATGAGTAGGTTCCGCGCATCCCAAGGGCAGGCGGTAAGAGTGAACCCGTCCAGCGCGAAACTTGAGCGCCGGACCCAATCCTCTTAAACGCTGCCGGGTTACATAGGCGAATACGCGTCGATTGCATGACCGCGGGGCAACTCGTGGTCCTCTGGTTTTTCGCAGCGCCTGCCGCTCATTTGAGAGCGCGCGGGCGCGATTCTGCATGTCCAGACGGGTTTGCAGGGTCAGCGGGGGACTGCAGTTGCATACGAATTTTTGGATGGACAAGGTAAAGGGCAAAGAATGCCGACCATCAACCAGTTGATCCGCAAGCCGCGGAAAGATCCGCCGAAGCGGAACAAGGTGCCGGCCATGGAGGCCTGCCCCCAGAAGCGTGGTGTTTGTACCCGCGTTTACACGACGACGCCGAAGAAGCCGAACTCGGCTCTGCGTAAGGTGGCCAAGATCCGCCTGACCAACGGCTTCGAAGTCATCGGCTACATCCCGGGTGAAGGCCACAACCTTCAGGAACACTCGGTGGTGATGATCCGCGGCGGCCGCGTGAAGGACTTGCCGGGTGTGCGCTACCACATCATCCGTGGTGTGCTGGATACCCAGGGCGTCAAGGATCGTAAGCAGCGCCGTTCGAAATACGGCGCCAAGCGGCCGAAGTAAGGAGCACGTCAGATGTCCCGTCGTCACCGCGCTGAAAAACGCGAAATCAACCCGGATCCGAAATTCGGGGATGTCGTCGTCACGAAGTTCATGAACTCCATCATGTACGACGGCAAGAAATCCACCGCCGAACGCATCGTCTACGGTGCATTCGACGTTGTCGAGAACAAGACCCGCGAGAACCCGATCGAAGTGTTCCATGCGGCTCTTGAAAATGTCATGCCGCAAGTAGAAGTCCGCTCCCGCCGCGTCGGTGGTGCGACCTACCAGGTTCCGGTCGAGGTTCGTTCAGACCGCCGTCAGGCGCTCGCGATCCGCTGGCTGATCACCGCGGCACGCAACCGCAACGAAACCACAATGGTTGATCGTCTCTCCGGCGAACTGCTCGATGCAGCAAACAACCGTGGTACCGCAGTTAAGAAGCGCGAAGACACGCACCGGATGGCTGACGCCAACCGCGCGTTCTCGCACTATCGCTGGTAAAAGTTACTTCGAAGGGCTGACGCTATGTCGCGCACGCACAAAATCGAGGACTACCGTAACTTCGGCATCATGGCTCATATTGATGCCGGTAAGACCACGACCACGGAACGTATCCTCTACTACACGGGCAAGAGCCACAAGATCGGCGAAGTTCATGACGGCGCTGCCACCATGGACTGGATGGAGCAAGAGCAAGAGCGTGGCATCACGATCACCTCTGCAGCCACCACCGCCTTCTGGAACGATAAGCGCCTGAACATCATCGACACCCCAGGTCACGTCGACTTCACCATTGAAGTTGAGCGTTCGCTGCGTGTTCTCGATGGTGCTGTCGCTCTTCTGGACGCCAACGCCGGCGTTGAGCCGCAGACCGAGACTGTCTGGCGTCAGGCCGACAAGTACAACGTTCCGCGGATGATCTTCGTCAACAAGATGGACAAGCTGGGCGCCGACTTCGATCGGTGTGTCACCATGATCAAGGAGCGCCTCGGCGCAACTCCGCTGGTCATGCAGCTGCCGGTTGGCGCTGAGAGCGAATTCGCAGGCTGTGTCGACCTTCTGAAGATGAAGGCACTGATCTGGCAGGCTGAAAACCTCGGCGCTGCATGGGACGAAGTCGACATTCCGGCCGATCTTGCCGATCGCGCCCAGGAAATGCACGACGCCCTGATCGAGACCGCTGTTGAAGTCGACGAAGAGGCAATGGAAGCTTATCTGGAAGGCGAAGAGCCGACCATGGAAAAGCTGAAAGAGCTGATCCGCAAGGGCACCATCAGTGGTGAGTTCGTGCCGATCTTCTGCGGCTCCGCGTTCAAGAACAAGGGCGTTCAGCCGCTGCTCGACGCTGTTGTCGACTTCCTGCCGAGCCCTGTCGAGGTTCCGGCCATCAAGGGCGTCGATCCGAAGACCGAGGAAGAAGCAGAGCGCAAGTCGTCCGACGATGAGCCGCTCAGCCTGCTGGCATTCAAGATCGCCAACGACCCGTTTGTCGGGTCGCTGACGTTCTGCCGGATCTACTCTGGTGTTCTGAACAAGGGTGTCTCCCTTCTGAACACGGTCAAGGACAAGCGCGAGCGTGTCGGCCGTATGATGCAGATGCACTCCAACTCCCGTGAAGACATCGATGTAGCCTATGCCGGCGACATCGTTGCGATTGCGGGCCTGAAGGACACCACGACCGGCGACACGCTGTGTGATGCCTTGAAGCCGGTGATCCTGGAGCGTATGGAATTCCCCGAGCCGGTCATCGAGATCGCTGTCGAGCCGAAAACCAAAGGCGACCAGGAAAAGATGGGTCTTGCCCTCAACCGCCTGGCTGCTGAAGATCCTTCTTTCCGCGTCAAAACGGACGAAGAATCCGGCCAGACGATCATTGCGGGCATGGGCGAACTGCACCTCGACATCATCGTCGACCGCATGAAGCGTGAGTTCAAGGTCGAAGCGAACATCGGTGCGCCGCAGGTGGCTTACCGCGAAACCATCACCAAGCTGGCTGACGTGGATTACACCCACAAGAAGCAGTCCGGTGGTTCCGGTCAGTTCGCTCGCATCAAGCTCACCATCGAGCCGTCCGAGCCGAATGAAGGTTATGTCTTCGAGAGCAAGGTTGTCGGCGGTAACGTTCCCAAGGAATACATCCCGGGTGTTACCAAAGGCATCGAGAGCGTCATGTCTTCCGGTCCGCTGGCAGGCTTCCCGATGCTCGACATCAAGGCAACCCTGACCGACGGTGCATACCACGACGTCGACTCCTCGGTTCTCGCATTCGAGATCGCAGGCCGTGCCGGTTTCCGCGAAGCGATCCAGAAGGCCGGCCCGAAACTGCTCGAGCCGATCATGAAGGTCGAGGTTGTCACCCCTGAAGACTACATGGGTGACGTGATTGGTGACCTGAACTCCCGCCGCGGCCAGATCGCAGGCACGGAGAACCGGGGCATCGTGACCGTCATCACCGCAATGGTTCCGCTGGCCAACATGTTTGGCTATGTGAACAACCTGCGTTCCATGTCTCAAGGCCGCGCCCAGTATTCGATGGTGTTCGATCACTACGAGCAGGTGCCGCAGGCTGTCGCCGAAGAGGTTCAGGCGAAATACGCCTGACCCCAACCTCTTGATGTCAAAAAGAAATAGAGAAACGGAGTAATCCGATGGCGAAGGAAAAATTTGAGCGCAACAAGCCGCACGTTAACATTGGCACGATTGGCCACGTTGACCATGGCAAGACGACGCTGACCGCTGCAATCACGATGACGCTGGCAGAGGCTGGCGGCGCAGAAGCAAAAGCCTACGACGAGATCGACGGCGCGCCTGAAGAAAAGGCCCGCGGCATCACCATCTCCACGGCTCACGTTGAGTATGAG
>Ga0207422_1003294_pt1 | contig 16637 bp, 12 predicted proteins | sample MarCyaLeptolynsp_FD_187757 | JGI IMG/M metagenome (GOLD analysis project Ga0207422, IMG submission 187757) | Marine cyanobacterial communities from Panama - species 1 Leptolyngbya sp. (SPAdes) | ecosystem: Environmental > Aquatic > Marine > Unclassified | place: Panama: Panama City | collected...
CTCTGAGGGCTTTTCGCACGGCGATATCTTATCGTTTTGTCGGTTGGCTGACGGAGAATCAGGACGTATTTAGACAGTATATAGAGAGTCGAGGCTATATTTGGGCTTGATTTTCGCTAAAGTACCACTAATCTAAACATTCCGAAAAATTCTCTCGCGAGCCTGAAATCATTCTTGACGAACAGCAGTCCCAATATGCACCCACCGAACTGAGTCACTTCCATCTACAAGAGATCTCTCGGAATAGTGGGGAAGTTTTTATGCAAAATTCCAAACAAATTTTGGGCGCTCTTTTTCTCTTTGCCTTGAAAGGTAGACTTACTGGGGTCTGTAGTACTTTCGCAACCATTCTGACAAAGCTTCGCTCCTCTCTTTGGCGCGATCGGAGTCGAGGGGGGGATCGAGTTCTTTTCCGCTCCACTGCAAGAGTGCCTTGAGTAATGTCTTTCGAGCTTTTATCGAGCGTCGGGCAACTTTAGGTTGTGTAATGCCTAATATTTGTGCAACTTGTTCTTGCTTCCGATCTTCCGAACTGTAGTAAAGCTGGAGTATTTGTTGAGTCAAAGGTTCGAGTTTGTCGATTGCTTGGACTAAGATGGCGTTAATTTGAGCGTATTGGCGTTGAGCCTCTTCAACCTGCGCCATGACATCTAGCAAGGAAGCGCGATCGAGATCGGGCCAATCATCGATCCATTCTCCCCCAGCTTGTATTTGGGGATTGCAGAAAGCACGAACAGCTTCGACTATCGTCGCGAGCCAATCTTTCATCGTAGCCGCACTGTATTTCCTTCCAGGTGAGATAAGTTGACGGTTGCGTTCGGCGTTGTAGAGTCGCGCGATCGCTTTCCAAGTTTCGAGAGGGGGAGAACGGAATGCTCTTTTTCCTTTGATTTTGGTGGGGACGTAGAGCATCTTAAAACACATCCAAGCTAGCTCGTACTGAGCTATCTCCTCCGGGGTAAATCCGTAATTGGCAAGCGAATCCCTGAATCGTTTGGTGCTGAGCTTGTTGTAGAGCAATGCCCAAACGGTGCACATCGCGATTTCTTGCTGCTGCTTGAGAAAGTCCGCGATCGCGCCGCGAAACGCAACGAGTGCATAACCCTCCAGATTGGTTCCTCGGTGAGGATTAAATCGCTTCAAGATTCCATCAGTCGCCAGAAGAGCAACCTGGAAGCAGTCCGATAGCTGATGCCGCTGGCTGGTCAACATCTTGCTCATCTTATAAGCGGCCCAATATGCCGCTTCTTGCAAATAAGCGAGCAAGTGCGATTTTGCGCCGGGATTCGAGCTATCTTGCCAGTGTTTGTACCAATAAAGCGCCCAGAAATGCTTGGAACGACTTGCGTCTGAGGATTGCTCCAGATGTCTTTCCATACTCCGGCGCAGCCTCGGATCGACAATCCAACTGTGGACGCAATCGTCTGAAAATTCCAGAAATTTTGAAAAAATAAGCGTAATATCTTGACGAGGTTCCATGAGGAAACGATTGAGACAATGTTTTAGCAGCTGTTGCAATTCTCGGTTTTTTCCCTGCAACCGTACAGGCTAACTCCACGGAAGGCGATGTCAAACTCAAACTGCCTTTGGCAGAACACGATCGCAATCTCGATGGAGAACGCAGAGATGCACAACCAAGAAACACCGCCATCTTCACCCCACTCAGCGTTGGCATTCCAAGTGCGACGACAGGAGGCGGATCGCGAAATCATTCTTAGCAATTCTGAAAGATGCACCCACCGAATGAAACCGCTCTTAATCTGCTGGCAAACCTTGAGGACGCGGAACAATCGGTTATGCAGACCACTGCAAGGTTTCGAGGTCGGATAAAATCATTTGAGCCTCAATGAGGGTGTCTGCGTCCAGCGGGGTAGAACGCTTGAGCGGATCGCGCTGAACCGCAGCAATTCCGCGCCTCACGGCAACCAAAATCTGAGCGCTCAACTGTTTCGTCGCCCGCTTCTGTTGGTGTTCCAATCCTTCCGTGCTGGCAGCATAAAGCGCTGGAAGGCGGTTGAGGGCGTAGGTCGCAACCTGAATGGGGTTGATGTAGTGTGTCAGTGCAGCGGGAAGGGCGGCGAGTTGTCGTTCGACTTCCTTCGCTACCAGGGTTTCGGTAATGTTGTGATAGGTGTGTGGGGAGAGGGAAGCGTGAATGTTCATGGGTTTGTCTCTTGCTGATGTGGGTGCAAAGGAGGGAAATAATTCCCCCTACAAGAGATCTCGGAGTATTTTTGATTTTTATGCACAATCTCTGAGAAATTTTTTTTACAATCTTTCCTGCTTCTCCCTTAAAAGCACGCTCATTGCTGTTGGTAATACTCTCGCAGCCATTCTTTTAAAAGATTACTCATGTCCTTGGCGCGATCGGGATTGAGGGGAATATTTAATTTTTCTTTACTCCACAGCGCGATCGCCTTGAGTAATTGCTTCCTGCCTCTTTCCAAGAGTCGGGAGAATTGAAATTGTTGCAGGCCCCACTCTTGAGCAATGTCATCTTGCTTAATACCTTGTCCGTAGTGGAGTTGAAAGGCTTGTTGAATCAAAGGTTCAAGTTGGGGTAAGGCTTGTACTAAGACAGCATTAATTTGGCTACGCAGGCGTTGAGTTTCTTCTTCCTCTGTCTGTATCCCTGGCAAGGATTGAGGATCGGGCAACTGGTCTAGCAGTTCGCCTTGCGCTTGTCCCGGTATGGGTAAATTTAGAGAGGTAATCGGAGGAAACAGGTAAGCACGAGCCTTTTTGGCCGCCGTTGTCAGCCACGCTTCCATGGTGGCGGCACTGCATTCTTCTGTGCCTGGGTTGCGTTGGGTATTGTACAGTTGGGCGATCGCCTTCCAGGTTTCGGGAGGGGGTGGGTTAAAGGCTCCCGCTCCCTGCGCCTTGGTCGGTTCAAACAGTTGCTTAAAGCACATCCAAGCTAACTGATACTTAGCAATCTCCGCTGGGGTTAACCCGTACTTGGCAAGCGACTCCTTGAACCCCTTGGTACTGAGTTTGCTGTAGAGCAACGACCAATCGCTGCACATCCCAATTTCTTTTTTTTGCTTGAGCGCATCCGCGATCGCGCCGCGAAAGGCAACGAGAGCATACCCCTCCAAGTTCGTCCCTCGTCCCGGTTTAAACCGCTTCAAGACGGTATCTGTTGTCAGCATGGCAATCTCGAAGTAGTCGGAGAAGTGATACTGCCAGAGAGTTAACCGAGTGTGAAACCGATAGGCTGACCAATACGCGGCTTCTTGCAAGTAGGCAAACAGGTGCAATCTCGCAACGGCAGAGGGATTCGAGCTATTTTTTTTCCAGAGTTTGTGCCAATAGAGCGCCCAGAAGTGCTGGGAACGACTTGCGTCTGAGGATTGCTCTAGATGCCTCTCCATACTATGCTTCAGCCTCGGATCGACAATCCAACTATGGAAACGCTCCTCTGCTATTTGCAGAAATGTTGAAAAAATAAGCGTAATATCGTGACGAGAGTTCATGAGGAAATGATTGAGACAATAAACTTGCTCGAAGGCTCTTTAAAGTATTCTCTTCTTAGAAGAATTGAGGGCTTCGCTGAAGAAGATTATAGAGAAGTTAACCCCCCAAGAGATTAAAGAGGTGATGGGACGGAATTGTCTCAGAAAGGCTCGATCTGTAGCAAAAATTTGACTCTTTCACAAGCTGTTATACCTTTAAATTGGGTTTTCTCACACCCCACACCCTACACCCCATACCCTTGACGAGGATTTGGATATCGTGGTTTAAATGTCGAACAGCTTATGTAGCCTCAGTCTCTACAAATTGATAAATTAAAAGACAACTCTGAAATTGAACGCAAAGTCAGAGCGCTGGCAAAAATCATTGCACCGTAATAGATTGAATAAGGCAAACGGACAAATTTATCCTCATCGGTTACAAAACGATTATATTGATGGGATAGGTAATAACATAGAAAAACATTTTTCCATCCTAGTTTCTACAGAAAATGGATGATATTTAAACTCTGGGTACACTTCAGTCAACCGATTGGGCGGGTGCGATCGCGATCGGAGTTCAGAATTCAGAGTAGGGGCTGGGTTTCCCAGCCCTTTTCAGAGTACGGCTACGCAGAAGCAAGCCACAGAATCGATCGATGTTCAATGCTCAATGAAAAGTTTCCTCAACTCCCCACACCCCATCCCCCCACACCCTTGACAAGAATTGGATCGTATGGCCTTTAAGCCAGGTCAAACAAAAGGACTTCTGTCTCCTCAGCGGTTGCTTGGAAAGAAAGCTGAGTTTCCTCCGAAATTGCCGCACCGTCCCCTGCGGCTAATGAATGGCGATCGAGCGCGATCGCGCCTCTGGCAACTTGCACCCAGACTTTGCGGCGATCGGCAATGGGGTAAGCGATCGCCTCGCCTTTTGCCAATGCGGTTGCATATAAATCCACATCTTGATGAATCGTTACTGACCCTTCTCGACCCTCTCGCGAACCCACCAATTTGAGCCGGCCTCTTTTTTCTTCCTCGCCAAACATCTTCTGTTCGTAGCTGGGTTCCAATCCAGTTTGGTTGGGCAAAATCCAAATTTGCAATAAATGGGCGGGGTTCTCATCAGAAGCATTGTATTCGCTGTGCAAAATCCCCGTTCCCGCAGACATCCGCTGCACTTCCCCCGGACGAATAATCGACCCGTTGCCAATATTATCCTTGTGTTCCAATTCTCCGGCTAAGAGATAGGTCACAATTTCCATATCTCTGTGGCCGTGAGTGCCAAACCCTCCATTTGGCTGAATTTTATCTTCGTTGATAACCCTCAAACTCGCAAAACCCATCTGCTGAGGATCGTAGTAATTTCCAAAAGAAAACGAGTGCTTGCTATCCAGCCAACCTAAATTGACTGCACCTCTTTCATTTGCCGGACGGATCGCAATCATATCGTTTGCCTCCTAGATGGAAGAATGAGTATCGTGCTTATTTCTATTGTGAATTGGATTTCAATAAAAGACAATAGGAAATTTAATTGACAAATTGTTTCCAAAAAAGAGACAAAATGAATAAGTTTGAGAGCCTGCGCGCGTTCTGTTGCACGATCGAAGAGGGGGGATTTGCAGCGGCGGCGAGAAAAATGGAGGTGTCGCGATCGGCGGTCAATAAGCTGGTTGCCAACCTGGAAGACCAGTTGGGAGTTCAACTGCTGTATCGCACGACTCGAAAAGTTACGCCAACAGACACGGGAAGAGCCTTCTACGATCGCTGTAAGAGCATTTTGGCGAATTTAGCGGAAGCGGAGCAACTCGCCTCTCAACAGCACGGAGAACCGAAAGGGACGATAAAAATTAACGCACCGATGTCCTTCGGGACGCTCTATTTTGGGGCGATCGCGGCGGATTTTATGGCGCGCTATCCAGAGATTCAGATCCAACTGACCCTCGACGATCGCTTTATCGATCCCATCGCCGAAGGCTACGATTTTGTAGTCCGAATTGCCCAACCTACAGCATCCGCCAGTTTAGTCATTCGCCCCCTGATTCCCATTGAGCGAATTTGGTGTGCCGCGCCTGCTTACCTGCAAAAACGCGGCATTCCCGAACATCCCCAAGACTTACAGAACCATTCCTGCTTGCACTACGGTTACTTAGCAACCGGGAGTCAGTGGCAATTTGAAAATGCGCAAGGGGAAAAAGATTCGGTGGCGATTAATGGAGTGTTGTGTTCTAACAATGGCGAAGTTTTGCGGGATGCGGCCGTGCGAGGATTGGGAATTGCCTTATTACCTGCGTTTATTGTTCGAGATGAGGTGCAGCAAGGCGCACTGAAAGCGATCCTGACCCATTACCATCCTCCAGAGATTGTATTGTGCGCGGTTTATCCGGTTAATCGCCACCTCTCGACTAAAATCCAACTGCTGACGCAATTTCTACGGGAATCTTTGGCTCGCGAGCAGTTTTCTGCGATTGGATCGGTTGTTGCAACAAACAGCGAACTTTAACCCTCGCTTGCTCAGTTTTTCGCAGCTTCCACTTCCAATCGCACCATCCGAACGTGGGTCTTGCCATCTGCGGTCATGGGATGGCGATCCAAATAGCAATCGACGATTTCTGCGAGCAAGCGATCGCGTTGGGACTCCGGTACTTGCTGGAGATAGGGAAACCAAGTCGTTCGCAACCACCCTGCCAATCCCGCTTTCCCCGCATGGGTCATATCCTTCGGAATCAACTCCAGGCGCTGCGGTTTCAGTCCGGCGGCGGGCAACCATTGCTCGTAGTCTTGAGGGCTGTAGAAGTGATAGGGAAAGGTAAAATTCGTAAAATACCGCTGCCACGAGTGAGTTTGCGTTACCGTTTCGACCGCATCAATCATGTCCGCTGCATTCCCCAGACCGCCCATCTGAAGCAGAATTTTACCGCCCGGACGCAAGCTGCGGCCGATCCCTTGCAAAACGGCCGGATGGTCTTCAATCCAATGCAGGACAGCGTTGGAAAAAATGAGGGTAAACTCCCCAGAAAAGTTCAGATGGCAAGCATCAAGGCGGAGAAACTTGAGATTGCGTTGAGTCGCGTGGCGAGTTTGAGCTAGCTCAATCATGGCCTGGGAACTGTCAATTCCAACAGCCGATCCCTTGGGGAGCAGTTTGGCAATTTCCGCCGTAATTTTGCCATCCCCGCAACCGAGGTCGAGAACGCATTCGTCGCCTTGGAGATTAAGCTTGGCGATGAGTTCCCTGGCCCAAACAAGCTGTGCTGAGGAACTTTGTTCGTAGTCTCCTGCGTCCCAGCGATCGCCTTGATTCCCCTGTCCCATCTCTATCACTTCTCCCTATTTTCAGTTCGGGTGCGATGTCTCGACTTCCTTGTTGCTTCCTAATTTGGCTCGATTGTGCGGTGCAAGCAGGGGACTGGTATCAGGCCCGGCGGGGATAATTCCCCCAGGGTTGAGGGGAAACAAATTGCCGTAATAGTCTCGCTTGACGCTTTCTAGATCGCAGGTGTCGGCAACTCCGGGAAGTTGATATAAGTCTCGCAGATACTCTCCTAAGGCGTTGTAATCTTTGATGCGGCGCTGGTTGCACTTGAAGAGTCCGTAGTAGACGATATCGAAGCGGAAGAGGGTGGTAAAAAGGCGCACATCTGCCAGGGTAAGACGATCGCCGCACAGGTAGCGTTGGGTTGCTAGGGCCGCGTCAATTTCATCCAAACAGGAAAACAACTCGCGGCAAGCTTGTTCGTAGGCACTTTGAGTTTGGGCAAAACCGCAGCGATACACGCCGTTGTTAACCGCATGGTAAATTTTCTCGTTCCAGCGATCGATGGTTTCTCGCAGGTCAGCGGGGTACAAATCGAGGTCGGGATTTGCAGCAAACTCGTTAAATTCCGAGTTGAGCATGACAATAATTTCGGCGCTCTCGTTGTTGACGATTTCTTGACGCTGGCTGTCCCACAACACGGGAACGGTACAGCGACCACTGTAAACTGGTTTTGCTTTCTCGTAGAGTTCGGGAAGCGTATCGAATCCTTCTTCTGGGCGATCGCAAATCCAAATGCCGCGATCGGGAGACGGGGAGACTAAAGAAACGGCGATCGCTTCTTCCAAACCCTTGAGCGATCGCACCACCAAAGTCCGGTGGGCCCAGGGACACCCCAATCCGACATAAAGGCGGTAGCGTCCCGCTTCGGGAGCATAAGGGTTGTCTGCATCTCGACTCACCGAACCCCGAAATTGACTCTCAGGACGAACATAAGCTCCCGATTTGCTGCGCGGTGCAAGCTTGGACATCATCAAATTCCAAAGCGTTGTCCACACAAACTTTCCCAATCGAATGACAAACCCCGAAGGGAGGGACTTTCCTTTTTTTGAACGAGGTGAAACAGGTTGTGACATTACGCCTAAGTCGGGTTTAGCGATCGGTGACCCGTTTAATTCTAAACTCTGAACTCTAAACTCTGAACTCTGAACTCTGAACCCCGAACTCTGAACCCCGAATTCTTCTACCTAAGACGCGAGGGGTTGAGAAGATTTCGATTGCCACGCAAACCGAGGTGCAGACCACAGCGAGTCTAAAACCATCGTCAGCGGCGACAGGGCAAAGAGCGCCCAGAAAATGGCGGTGGATAGGTAGAATTGGTGCTGCAAAATGAATGCGACCCAAGCAATGCTAATCGCCCAAATTAAACGACTGAGGCGAGCATTGGGAATGGAACGAGGGTCGGTGAGCATAAAGAGAGCAAAGAGGAGCAAGCTGCCGCTCATCAACTGGTGGAAGTAGACATCCCACGTCCAACCCAACCAAAAGCTGCGAAGGGCCTCTAAACCTCCGTAGGCAGCGAGAAAGGCAGCGGAGGTATCCCAGCGTCCAACTTTCTGTAAAACCATGCCTCCCGTCCCCGCAAACAGCAGCAGATACCACCAATCCGTTCCCCACTGACCGGGGGAAACCCAGGCATCTTGGGTAAAAACAAGGGCGACAATAATCCCGAAGTTGGCAGGGTTGAAAAAGTGTTTGCCTCGGTGACGGAAGAGGAACTTACTAGCGATCGCGAGACATCCGGCCAGAGCCATCGTTTGCCAATGGTTGGCTCGCAGCAACAAGCAGAGTCCCAAGGCGGTGATGAGGGCGCTGCGGAGGGGAGAGAGGGCGAAGAGAGGGGGGTGGGGAGATTGGGAGACTGGAGGACTGGGGAGATGGGGGGAAAGCCGGCGTTTGGCTTTGAGATGGGGAATGAAGGTGGTGACGATCCACTGCGTTGTCAAACAACTAAGGATGACGACAGCCATCAATTCAGGACGTAGCGTCCAATCCCTCGTACCAATGCCTAGAACCAGAAAAGTACCGAGAAAGAGAATTTGATAATCGCGAGCATCTTTGAGCATAGTTTCTCTCGCGCGATCGCGCCGCTAACAGCAATTGATTGATCCAGTATGTCTGCTTCCTTCCCCAGATGTCTCCTCGTTACACTTTATGTAACAGTTCTGTCGATGGGTCTGCGCGGACGCACGGCTTTAATCTTTTGCTGGCGGAATAATGCCGAGCGAGCCTTCTGGCGTGACGATGACCTTACCCCCCAACTTCTCGATTTCCCGAATGGCCCGCTTGCGCGTGGGAGCGTCTGAGACCGCTTGCAAAACCATTCCCCAAGCTGTAACTTTCGCCGTGTTACTTTCGGGGTTCCGGGCCAAGAATTGAGCCGTTTTGCGGGAACTTTGGGCAATCTGCTGGCTCGTTGCATCCGGATACGGACTTGCCCATTCTGCCGCCTTCTCGAAAGATCTTTGGGCTTGCTCTTGAGCATTATCCAGGAATAACAGCTCGTTGACCGCCTTGTGCCGCCAAATGTAGTAGGAATGGGAAGGGATGTTGGGAGAGAGCGATCGCAGTCCTTGTGCAATTAACTCATCCACTTCTCTGGGTCTCGCGGCGTACAGCGATCCGGCGGTGGCCGCAAACGCATAAGCGTCGAGGAACCGAGGGTCGCGATCGAGAATAATCTCAAAGTAATCGAGGGTCAGATCGTAGCCCGCGATCGCCCGGACCTCATCATCGCCGAAGTATTCGAGAAACTGCAAAAATGTCCAGTCCGCTAAGAGATTGTCAAAACCAAAGGCCGGAACTTTTTTCGAGATCGCAAGGCGCATTTTCGCTTGCCGTTCTTCTCGTTTGAGTTCTTCGAGACTGACGGGGGCGTTCTCTTGCTGAAGTTCGCGGAGTTGAGGCATCTGAAGGCTGCCAATCCCCAAAACACTCAACAGGATAACGCAGAGTAGCGGTAGAGATTGGTGCAAATTGCGAAACGAAAAGGTTGGAACTGGCATCAGCACAATTGAGAGAGGGCGATCGCTTCTGGGAGGAGATTGGGTAACTTAAAGATAGCGCTCCTAACTTTACAATGATCTCATCCTTGACAACCCGTTTCCTGATTTCCCAGAGAACTCATGTCTGAAAAAACCCCGCTCCAGAAAGGAATGCTTGTTTTCGCAATGCTGGGTATGCTTGGCTACCTCGGTTCTTCGGCTGTTGGCTTCTTCAACAGTACCGAACCCGCTTCTCAATCTACTCCTCAGAGTCCTGAAGAGCTAGAAGAACAGCGGTTGCTCGCAGAAGAAAAGGGATACGAAGGCGTTTTGGAGCGAGAACCTGAAAACCAGTTTGCCCTGACGCAGTTGGTACAATTGCGCGTGGAGATGGGCAAACCCCAAGAGGCGATCGCCCCCCTCGAAAAACTCGTTGAGTTAACGCCAGACAATCCAGAAATGTTGCAAGCTCTCGCCGCACTGCACATTCAAACCGGAAATCCTCAAGGCGCGATCGCTCCCCTCGAACAGCTCCTCGAGTTAGACCCCGACCAACCCGAATGGCAACAAACCCTCGAACAGCTCAAGCAACAAATTGAGTCATCTCCACAAGAGAACTCAGGTGGCAACGAGTAGTTGACTCAAATCGAGGCTGTTCGCGCTAGTCGAACCTTAAGCAGTAACATTGTTCATTTCAAATTTCTGACGAATAAAAAGATTCAAAAGCAGACAGATATACAATGGCGAATAGTCAAGCAGAACAAATTATTCCTCCTGAAATAAAGAACGATGAATTTTACGATCTAATTAACCGTCTTGCTCGCGAAGCAGATATAAAAACTGTATTGGAAATTGGTTCCTCCTCGGGTGAAGGAAGTACAGAAGCTTTTGTTAAAGGCTTAAGAGATAATCCTAATAACCCAACTCTCTTTTGTCTAGAAGTTTCTAAGAGTCGTTTTGCGAAATTAGAAAAAACTTATCGAGATGAAGAATTTGTCAAGCCCTACAACACTTCATCAGTCGCATTAAATAGGTTTCCCACTAAAACTGAAGTTGTTGATTTTTACGAAAATCATCCAACCCGCTTGAATCAATATTCGTTAGACCTGGTTTTGAGCTGGCTAGAGCAAGATAAAAAATACGTCCAAGATTCGCAAGTCTCTGAGGATGGAATTAAAAGAATAATAAAAGACAATAGGATTGATTTTTTTGACTTGGTTTTAATCGATGGCTCTGAATTTACCGGCTGGCAAGAGCTTCAAGATGTATTAGGTGCAAAGTTTATTCTGCTCGATGACATTAATGCTTTTAAAAACTATCGCAGCCATCAGCAACTACTGTCAAACAGAAGTTACGAACTGATATGGGAAAATCAACGTCTGAGAAATGGCTTTTCTATATTCAAGAAAAAGTCTGCTAAAACTGATGCAATGCATCGCTTAACTGGTAATATTTCTATCCCCTTAGAACACAAAGAACAATTGCTAACTCAGCAAATTGTTAGTAAAGGGGCGATCGTTTTTGATGTGGGAGCTAATGTTGGAGATTACTCAATTTGGCTGAGCAACCTAGTCGGATACTTTGGTAAAGTATATGCCTTTGAACCAACTTCTCATAGCTTTGAAGAGTTCGAAAAGCGAATAGAGCAGTACGATACAAGTAATGTTTTTATAGAAAAAAAAGCCATTTTTTCCGAGAATAAGCTTGTTGAAATAAATGAATTTCCCGATGAGTATTCTGCCTGGAATAGCCTAGGAAAACCTGTGATGGGCGATCCGAGTCAGAATTTTACTCAAATCGTTCCAATTGTCAAACAAGAAACAGTCGAAGCTATTACACTCGACTTATTTTGCCAAGAAAAAAATATAGAATTTATTGACTTCCTCAAAATAGATGTAGAAGGAGCAGAAAGCGAAGTTTTTAAGGGAGCAAGTCGTCTCTTAGCCAATCAAAAAGTTCGTTTTATTCAGTTTGAAATTTCCCAAAATATGCTCAAAGGATTTGGCAAGACAGCGAAAGAGTCTTTCGAGCCTCTTCTTGAGCATAACTATGAGTGTCACAGAATTGACGTTGACGGTCGTATCGGCGAGTTGGCGACCGATTCTAATTCTTACTATGAAAACTATATTGCCTTCCCTTGTTTGCCCATCCACTTTTTCACGATTGTCCTCAATGGAGAGCCATTTATTCGCTACCATATTGAGATTTTGAAACATCTTCCTTTTGATTGGCACTGGCATATTGTAGAAGGCGTTGCCGATCTGAAGCATGATACGGCTTGGAGCTTGAAATTGGGCGGTCAAATCCCCGAAAACTTGCATCGCAACGGACGCAGTCAAGATGGGACTTCTGAATACTTGGACGAGTTGGCGCAACAGTATCCCGATCGCGTGACGATTTACCGTAAGCCCGAAGGAGAGTTTTGGGACGGAAAGCTAGAGATGGTCAGCGCTCCTCTGGAAAATATTCAAGAAGAATGTTTGCTCTGGCAAGTTGATGTTGATGAGTTGTGGACATTTGAGCAGATTTGTAATGCGCGAAAGTTGTTTATTAGCAACCCGGAAAAGACAGCAGCATTCTATTGGTGCTGGTATTTTATGGGTGAGGAATTAATCGTCAGCACGCGCAACTGTTATACGCAAAATCCCCAACAAGAATGGTTGCGAACTTGGCGATTTAAACCAGGCTATGTTTGGGCAGCTCACGAACCGCCAGTGTTAGTAGAACCTTTGCCCGACGGCAATTTCCGCAATGTCGCCGCGATCGCGCCTTTTAGCCACGCTGAAACTGAAGCGGAAGAACTGATTTTTCAGCACTTCGCCTACGTTCTGCCCGAACAGTTGCAATTTAAAGAGCAATATTACGGCTATCAAAATGCTTTAGTTCAGTGGCAGAATTTGCAAGCACAGCAGCAGTTTCCCGTGCAATTGCGAGACTACTTGGCTTGGGTTCAAGACGGTACGGAGATCGAGCGAGCCAGAACTTGCGGCGTTGTTCCTATTATCCGTCGAGAATCTCAGCAAGGAGACTGGCAGTTTCTCTCGTCCGGGGAGTTGCAAATTGAGCAGGAGAAACAAAATCGGCAGCTAAGAAAGCCGAGAATTGTTGTCGATGGTGTTTTCTTTCAACGCTACAGCACCGGCATTGCCAGAGTTTGGACATCTCTTTTACAAGAATGGGCGAACACCGGCTTTCTCGAACACATCTTGTTTTTGGATCGAGGCGGAATGACTCCGGATATTGGCAGTTTGTTGTCGCTGAATATTCCGCAGCACGATTACAACAACTTGGAGCGCGATCGCGCAATGCTTCAGGAAATCTGCGATCGCGAAGGAGCGGATATCTTCATTTCCACCTACTACAGTTTCCCCCTGACAACGCCCTCTGTTCTTATGGCTCACGATATGATTCCAGAGCTGGTTGGAGCTGATTTGACGATTCCCATGTGGTGGGAGAAACAGGAGGCTCTAAAATATGCTTCTGCTTATCTCGCTGTTTCTGAGAATACAGCTCGCGATCTTCAGCATTTTTGTCCGGACGTGGAGACAGTAACGGTTGCTCGCAACGGTGTTAAATACCCCTTTGAACCGGCAACTCCAGAAGAAGTTGCGAACTTCAAATTAAAATATGGTATTGCGAAGCCGTATTTCCTCTTAGTTGCGCCGGGAACCCACTATAAAAACGGTCATTTGTTCTTCCAGGCGTTTGCCCAACTGGTTGCGAAACAGGGTTTCGAGCTCGTTTGTACGCGGACTTGGGCCGAGAAAGAGTTTCGCCAATATACCGCAGGCGTAACCGTTCATGTGCTGGAGTTGCAGGATGAGGAACTACGTTTAGCCTATGCGGGTGCGGTGGCGATGGTGTATCCCTCGAAATATGAAGGGTTTGGCTTGCCGGTGCTAGAGGCGATGGCCTGCGGCTGTCCCGTTATTACTTGCCCGAATTCGTCGCTTCCGGAAGTCGCAGGGGATGCGGCGATTTATGTTGGCGAGGACGATGTAGCCGGGATGATGGAGGCCCTGTGCGATGTCCAGAAACCCAGCATTCGCGCTCAAATGATTGCAGCGGGATTGCAACAAGCGCAAAAGTTTTCGTGGGCAGAAATGGCGAAAACCGTTCGCTCTGTGCTGCTGGAGACGACCCTTCTGCCGCTGAATTTGCGAGAGAATAATACGATCGCTCTCCCCGATTGGACGAAGCCAGAAGAAGAGCTAGGGGAGGATTTGCAGCAAGCGCTCGCGGCGATCGTCTCCCATCCCGATCGCGCTAAAATGACGCTCCTGATCGACAGCAGCGGGATCTCTGAGGAAGATGCCAACTTATTCTTATCGGGGGTGGCGATGAACCTTTTGATGGAACAAGACCTCGAAGTGGGGGAAGAGATCGCAATTTCCCTCGTTGGGGAGTTGGGAGCAATTCAATGGGACGTTTTAGTCTCTCGCCTACGATCGCGCCTGGTTCTGAAGCAAGAAAACCCAGCGAGGATCGCGCAAACGGGATGCGATCGCATCCCAGCAGTTTCCCTGGAGACCTTCGCCGCTAATTCTCAGTAGTTCCTTTTTCGCCAAACTCACAGATGCCATCTCCGAGAGATATTTACGTGCTGTTTTCGCCAGACTGGTCGCAAGCAGAAGAATTGCTGCACGAACAACTGGCTGAAGCAATGAAAGCGATCGCGGCCCATCCCGCTTGCAGTCGAATGTTACTGTACTTCGATTGCGCGGGAATTGCAGCGGAAGATGCCCATCTGCTCGTCTCTGGGACGGCTATGCAACTGTTGCTGGACGCAGACAGCGAGGTTGGCGATTTAGAACTCGATTTGGCGGCCGATCCGCAGGACGTTGGGGAGCGACTGCACGCTTGCATCGGTTCCAGTCAGCCACCGCAACCCCTCACCTGCAACCTGGCAAACTTTCGCAAAATTCCCACCGAAAAATTTTTCCTCGACTTGGGCGATCGCCTCTTCGAGTGCGGTCAATGGCTCGCCGCCAGCGAACAGTATCAAACGTTCCTGGACTTACAAACAGGCGAAATTGACCTCTATCATCGCTTGGCTCAGTGCTACCGCCATCTAGAGGAGCGACAGGCTATTTTTGCAACCTTAGAGAAGGGAATTCAAGCCCATCCAGGGGAGGCGAGCTTGCACTTTGCGCTGATTGTCGATTTGCAAAGAGCGGGTCAGATTGAGAAGGCGCTCGCGACCGCCGAGAGAGCGTCCAACTCTTTCCCCCAAGACTATACCTTTACGCTGTTTAAACACCTTCTGCTGCCCGCCATTTACCACCGTCCGGAAGAGATTCTCCCAAACCGCCAGCGATTTAGTCAGGGACTGCAGCAACTGATTGCCTCAACCCGCCTGGAAACCGAAACCGAAAAACAGAGCGCACTGGCTGGAATTAGCCGCGTCACCAACTTTTACCTCGCTTATCAAGCTCAAAATGATGTGGAGTTGCAGCGTCAGTATGGGGAGTTAGTCTATCGCATTGTGGGGGCGAACTATCCCCAGTGGGTCGAACCCTTAGATATGCCGCCTTTAACCCCTAATGGGAAAATTCGGGTGGGTTACGCCTCAGCGTACCTCCACTCCTACAGCGGGACGTTGTGGCTGACAGGATGGCTCAAATATTGCGATCGCAACCATTTTGAAATTTATTGCTACTACACCGGCGATACTCCCGATGCGGTCACGGAACAGTTTCAAGACAACAGCGATGTCTTCCATTGCATTCCCCACAACTTTGCTGCTGCGGCCGAACAAATTCGGCGCGATCGCCTCCACATTCTCGTTTTCCCTGAAATTGGCATGAACGCTGCAACGCTTCCCCTGGCTGGATTGCGACTCGCTCCCGTTCAATGTACGGCTTGGGGCCACCCCGTCACTACGGGTTTGCCGACCCTCGACTATTTTCTCTCCAGCGAGTTGATGGAGCCGGAAAATGCTCGGGCGCACTACTCCGAAAAGCTCGTGCGCTTGCCCAATATCGGAGTGGCTTACCCAAAACCCGTCATTCCGCCGCTGCGAGCGACCAGAGCCGATTTCGACTTGCCTGAAGATACGATTTTGTACCTGTGCTGTCAGGCCCCGTTTAAATATTTGCCCCAGTACGATCGCCTCTTGGCCGAAATTGCACGTCGCCTCCCGACTGCTCGATTTCTCTTTCTGCGAGGACGCATTCTCCAACCTCGTCTCGATCGCGCCTTTTCTGCTGCGGGCCTGAACTACGAAGACTATTGCCTCTTCCGCCAGATCCCCGATCGCCTCGGCTATCTCGCGATCAACTTACTCTCAGATATCTATCTCGACACCTTAACGTGGTCGGGAGGCAATACCAGTTTGGAGGCGATCGCCTGTCACCTCCCCATCGTCACCTGTCCGGGGGAGTTTATGCGGGGCCGCCACACCGACAGCTTTCTCAAGCGGATCGACATCACGGAAACAATTGCCGCAACGGAGGAAGAATACGTTGACATTGCCGTCAAATTAGGTCTCGATCCGGCTTGGCGATCGCAAATTAAAAGCAGGATGAAAGAAAATTGCGATCGCCTCTACGACGACACCGCTTGCGTAGCAGGACTGGAAACCTTTTACCGACAAGCTATCCAACAAACGCAAATTTGATAAAAACCTCAATTTTTGGAGATCCTAACGCAACATTGGGCTTTCCGCTTGCGAAAACATCGATGTGTTAGGCTCTGTCGAACTAACGTTATAGTCATTTCATACCAAATCCGGTTTGGGCGCAATCGAGGTATGATACCAAATCCGGCTTACGGAGAGACTTTACAATAAAGGAAGATATCTCTCTTAATCCCACCAATGCCTAGAAAAGTGACCTTAGCCCCTCACTTGAGTAGTGACTCACTCAAATCTCGCTACAGAAAAAA
>Ga0207422_1003299_pt1 | contig 16612 bp, 11 predicted proteins | sample MarCyaLeptolynsp_FD_187757 | JGI IMG/M metagenome (GOLD analysis project Ga0207422, IMG submission 187757) | Marine cyanobacterial communities from Panama - species 1 Leptolyngbya sp. (SPAdes) | ecosystem: Environmental > Aquatic > Marine > Unclassified | place: Panama: Panama City | collected...
TACCAAGATTCGAGATTTGCTCTCCCGCACAATGACTGAGCTGTCCGTTTGCTCAGATCCCATGACGAGGGAAGAGTTGAAAGACCGAGCTGGCATCCTACAACGCAATCTCAACGAACGCTGCAACCGATTGAGCCAGGTGAATCAAGAGATTGCTTCGGATACCCAAGCTTGGCTCAGTAATTCATCAGGGTGATGGCTATCGAAAGTAGAGCGGATTTTCTACGCCGCATTAGCCGCGAATTCGAGGAAAAACAACACATTGAAAGGAAGAACAATCTTAATAGCTAATATGTGTAATTAATTTTGCACAAGCGCTTATCCTAAACATTGTAGAAAAGCCTAAAGCAAAAGTATCAGCAACAACTAAAGATAACTCAGGAATTCTAAAATATTTAATCCAGAGAGTTGTGACAATCGTCATTGCAATAAGTACGTAGATATAAACTACATTTGTTACCCAGAATGGCTGCTCTCCTAAAAGCAAATCTTTCAATGTGCCGCCACCCATTTTTAATAACTGCTAATAGACGATCGCGTAACGCAATTCAATCAACTTCATCCGCTCCCTCCAGCATGATTTGAGTGACTGCTTGAAACGTATCAGACCAAGCTCGCTGAACTTCTGGAGTCCAATCAGCCGGGATATACTTGGGGAATGTTGCCATCAAAGCTGTACACACTGCTGGATAATATTGGTCGATAACGCCATAACCTTTGTGCTTTGCACCCAAGTCTTTGAGTACGGGTCTGAGAGCAGTTGGATTTCGTAAATTTTCAACTAAAAGAACCAGAGACTCTAGCAGCTTTTTCTGCATTTTTCGCATATCTGTTTTACGAAATAAAGATCGTAGTTTTGGATTTTTTTGGAAAAGCGTTTGATAAAAACTAGCCACAAATTCATTGGCATAAGGCTTTATTTTCTCGAAGCTACTCTCAACAAGCTCGACTTGGGAAGGCTCTTTTTTTCGATTCGAGCCGTTATTTTTATGCTGAGAACTAGCCGCAGAAACTGGGTCTGCATGACCGGTCAATAATGGTTGCTTGGAAGGCTCTACCTCAATTGTTCTTGGCACGGAGACTTGAGTCTCAAAAGTTTGAGATTCATTTAAATCCTTAAAAAACCCAATATCTCCGGGGGCCGCAGGCTCAATACCATAACTGGCTAAAGCCTGCAAAATTCGTCGATAAAGGTCGCTGCGAATGGTACTAATGTCAAGGTGTTCGTTTGTCCAAACTCTGATATTGTAGACAATACTTTGCCCTAAACGATCGACCTCGACAGTCGTGGTTAAACTGGTCAAAATGCTCGCGTTTTGACGCATGGCTTCGAGCAAAATAGAAATAACCATCTCCGTGTTATATTCGCAAGAGAGCGGAATGGGAAAATCGAATCTTGCCCTCCGACTTCTGCGGGTATACGATTTGAGCGTATCAGTAAGAAACAGTTGGTTGGGGATGACAATTTCGATTTCGTTATCCGTTTTGATTGTTGTGGCACGAAGATTAACTTCTTCAACTCTTCCTAATAAATCGTTAACTTCAATAATATCGCCGGGATGAATAGAACGCTCGAAAAGCAACACAATTCCACTAATAAAATTGACGATAATATCCTTTAGTCCAAACCCAACTCCCACCGCCAGACCGCCAGAAATCGCCGCGATCGCGTTTGAATCTAAATTCAGTTCGTTAAAGGCGAGAAATAATCCCAAGGAAATCAGGAAATAGCGCATTAAAATCAGAGAAGCGTCCAGTTTTCCGGGATCGATTTGAAGCTGGGTCAGCAGGAGTTGGCGTAGAAATTGTGCTAACCCGTTGATTCCAGCAAACCAAAAGTACAGTCCAACAGAAGCAATAAATAAACTGCGAATCGTGATGGTCGTTTTGGCAACGGTAAAGAGCTGCGTGTCCCCTAGTAGAGATAAATCGGTAAAAAGCCCTAAAAATTGAATGACAATATAGGTTAAAAAGAGGGGAAATAAGAACCGATTAACGAGTACGACGTAAACATCCCGTCCGGACAACAAATCGATCGATAATGCGATGAGTCGATAGACGAAAAAAAGTGCGAGTAAAGGCAAGCAAAACGTCTCAATCAAGTTGGCAGGGGTGTCTGTCAAGATGGCAAACAAAGACGTTAACCCCCACACCGCCAACCAGCAAAGAGCGGGAAATAGGAGGTATTGCAGTATCGCGATCGCCAAACTAATGAGATACTGGCGATTTAAGCGAGCTTGCTTAAAGTTAAGCACTACTTGGAAAAGGTTTTGAGCCATTGGTTAATAAAACGGGCCAGCACCCAGATTGTAAAGAGAACAGCAGCGACCAAAAACAGTTGTAATAAAATGACCGGACGTTTGAGGGTTATCGCTTGAATGTGGACGAGATCGAAAAGGTAATTCAAGTCGGGTTTGACATCCACTAAGACGGTTTCTTGGACTTCATCGCTAGCGGCCGAAGTCGAGACGGCAATCTGCTCGTTGGCTGGTGGATTGCTGACGCGATTGAGAAACTGTTTGACCCCTGCACGGGGAGATAACGACCCCTGCACGACTTGTCGGTACAGTTGGTCGCCGTAGAAGCGGAGGCGATCGAGACGATACACATTGGAAATGGGAAAGGGGACAGCCATTTTAACCATTTCCGCGAAAACGCGAACGGTGGGTAGTAATCGCTCATCCACGCTCGTTTTTGTATTAATGGGAGCAATAGTATGTTCTTTCCCGGAGATGGATGCGAGTTGCTGGTCTGGCTGCGTCATGAATTGAGCAAACTCAATGGCTAACCGTTTCTGCTTAGTCGTGGCGTGAATGTTGAGCAACAGTGCATCAGTTTCTAAGTAAGGGGATGGCTGGCCGGTTTGGGTTTTTGGCAATGGCGAAACTGCGAGATCGTCCCCTAATTGTTCCTTGAGGGGGACAAACTCGAAGGTCCAGCAGGGGAAATAAGCCACTCTACCGCTGGCAAAGAGGTCGTACAAAATTTCCGGACGATGGTCGAAATAGATGCTAGGAATTTGTTTTGCCTCCTTCAACCACGTTAACCAGCGAATGATGCTTTCCTCCCGCAGAACGAATTGATTTACCGAGTCAAAAAATTGACCGCCAAAAGCTCCAATTCCCCACATACTTTTGAGAAACCCAGCCTCGATCGCGATCCCAATACCATTGCGACTTTGGTTTAACCAATCCTCTAGCGTTTCTGGTGGCGTGGTGACTTGAGAGCGGTTGTAGCACAGGGCCATCGACTGCAAGGCAACGGGGATGCCGTAAAGCTGGCCCTCGACTCCTCGCAGAGACAGGAGCGATTTCGGCGACCAATCAGCAGTTTCGAGGTTGTAGCGATCGAGATTTTCAATCAGTCTAGCTTTAATTAAGGCAGGAAGTTCCCGTTCGGTCAAAATAACGGCATCGGGGCCCAATCCCTGAGAAGCTCGTTCTCGAAAAGCTGGGGCCAGGGCACTGAAAGCATAACCCGTATGGATAACATGGGTTTCTGGATGAACGGCCTCGTAGTTTCTGACCAGGACATCCATATCTTGGTTCGGGAAAAAGCTCCAGAGGGTCAGCGTGTTCTTCCGAGTTGCTTGAGCGGGACTTCCCCCCGCGCTCGGCAACTGACAGGCGGCAAGTAACACTAAAGACAGTAATATCAGGACTAGACTGAGTAGCTGGCTTTTGCTTCTCCTCATTTCAGTGACTCTTTGAGTAGTAGTGCAAGGGGAATGATATTGCTACAACACATATAGGCTAGTTGCTCGGTTTATTGCTATATCTTTTAAGACAACCAAAACCATTGTCATATTTTAGTGGTATGGAGCGTGTCTAAACTATTAACGATTGGACAGAAATCAAGTTTCCTTTGCTTGGAACGGATGTGCTTGGAATGGGGAGATCGCAGATGATTATCAGGATTGTTGTGCTTTGCGATCTATTATTCTATTTGTCCTTGCCGCGATCGCGTGCTGAACCCTTAGCGTTGTTTGACCAAACATTATCCTTGTCCTTACCGCTCTGGGTGTATGCCGCGAAGCAGCTATCTTCGGGAACGTGCGAAGTTAATCTCCCGTTAGCTTAAACGGAGCTTTAAGCTGAAACTGTCCCAACTCAATTAATTAATAAATACATACATATATACTATCTAAAGTCTTAGCTTTCGAGAAGATGGGTGTATTTAAACTAGATTAGTTTGTTGCGATGCATTCAAACAACACAATCGAGACTTTTATTATTTTTCAGTTCGATCGACTTTTTTTTTGAGCAAAAAGCTAATAATTCTGCTGATGGATAGTATTTGCCAAGGTAATTCTGTTGTTTCTGATACTTTTTCGGTATGCGTTTACCGTAGTTTGATCGATTCGTGGGAGTACAACAAAACTCTGGTAAGCTTTACTTAAATTTTATTAGCGAGAAGAAGTCTTTATGACCGATCGACTGAAAATCCTAGAAGATACAATGACGTTGTTAATGTCAGTTACACCGGATACACCTTTAGGTAAATTATTGAATCTTTGCCTAGCGGCTAAGGCAGACGCAAATCTAGGTCTAAGTGCGAGAGAACTCGCCAAAAAACTCATTGAAGAACCTGAAAAAATAACATATTGGACTATGGAGGTCATTGGTAGTGATGGTAACTATACAGAAGCAGAGTGGAAGGCCCTTGGCGATCTGAAATTAGATGATGCGGAGGAATTTATTAAGAGTTTACAATCCGAGTTAGAAGATCTAGACTTCGATTAAGAGCAGGTATATCGCTATGAGGCGATCCCTCCTGAGTTAACACGTTAGAACTGCGATGAGGAGAACCTCCCAAGCTAATCGATGGGTGAGGGTTTTATCTGCCCTGATACTGCTTCTCGATCGGCTTTGGTGCTCCTCATTATTAAGTTCTGCCAACTCATGTTTCGAACTTCCCGATTAATTAAAGTTTTCGTCAGCCAGAAACCGAATTATTTTGGATGACCGAGTCTGGTTCTGTTTACCAAGCAGGCGATCGCGCATTTCAATTGCATTAAAGCGTTGTTCGGCCTCTTGCCGAATTACATCCGCCTGACGTTACCGTTCTGCCATAGCTGAATGCAAGTGCAATAAGAGTTTAGAATCTGCCCAAAGCTTGAGATTTTCTAAAATTGACATTGCCCACGTGCTCGCTAGCTTGAAGTGATTGTCATTTTTTTATAGTTGAATTGGCTTGTGTTTTATGCCAATCTGAATAACTTCTCCGATGCTTGGATTGTGTCAGAAACGCGATCGCGCCAAAACCCCCCTCAATCTTCCTTCCCTGGCGGGGCTTCCGGTAGACTATTGCAAGCAACCTCACTTCTCTTGCTCGCTATGCCTAACCACTCGCGCACCGTTCAACTGACTGAAATCTCGGCAACAGATTTTCCTGAATCGAAGGATTACAGATATAAATGTCGGATCGAAGTGTTGTCGGAGTCGGGAGAACCCTTGCTGGAAAAGGCCCTCTTGACGCGAATGCAGCCGAATTGGTTGGTTGATGTGAAAAACCAGGGCGACTGCGCGATCGCGATTACCCTGCGCTACCGGGAGGGCGATATTACCAATCCCTGGCAGGATGCGGGAACGGTGGAGTTTGCGACGCAAGAGGTTCTCAATGGGGAACGCAGTACCGAACTGGAATTTCCAATCACGAGTTGGCAAGCTGCACCCCAACTGAAGTTGAAAACGCGCCTGACTCAAACTGAGAGTGCGAAAAGTAGCGAGAAAATTGCGATTCTGGGCGGTAAGGGGCGCAAAGTTGTCCGACAGCAAGCGAAAGTAGAGAAATCCGAAGCTGTTGAATTGCCGGAAGTCGTTACCCTCTCTGCGGCGGAAGAAGTGATTGTTAAAGATGTCTGGAACAAATTGCGGGCCTGGAAAGAGTTGCAAATGGAGCAGTTTTTCAAGCGTTTGCTCCTGGAAGAACCGGAGTTAGAGTATATTTTCGGGGAAGCGATTGACAGCATCCCAGACTATTTCTTCGAGTTGTTCGATCTCTGCGTTCACCAACTCCAACCCCACACTCAAAATATTGTGGGAGAACCGTTGATGGGGGTGCCGCCGGAAAAAGGAGATGATTTCGACACGGTGGAGGAGTTCGGGGCATTGTTTGCCGATCTGGGGATGCGTCCGAAACACTGGTTGAAGGCACGACAGATTTGGATGTGGATGCTGCCTTCGATTCCCTACCTGGAAGAGTACGATCTCGAAAATCTCGAACAAGTCACGAATTCCGCCCTCTATAAGTTTTTTAATACCCACGTTATCCTGCCGATGGCAGCGGCGATTCAGCGCTACGAGAATGCCTTACCGCCGGAAATGCTGCAACGGATGGCAAATTCTTGGTCGGTTTTCAGCCAGAACAAGCAGGAGATGGGGATGGAGTTTTATCAAATCATGTTTGAGAAATATCCCTTCGTTCTGCCAATTTTTGGACGGGCGGATATGGACTATCTCTCGCTGCACCTCTTCCAATCTCTCGAATTTTTGGTGCGCTGTTTGCAAAGCGACAGTAGCGACGAGTTGCTAAGGGAATTGCGCGTCCTGGGTCAATTGCATGGTAATGTGGGCGTTCCTTCCTGCGCCTATCCCGCAATTTCCGACACGATGTTCGTGCTGTTTGAGAAGTACGTGCCGGATTTTGACGAAGAGTTGCGCTTCGCTTGGCAAACGCTGTTTGATCGCGTCACCAATATTATGAAACTGCCGAAGTTGAACGAAGAACGGTTGTTGAAGAAAGCCCAGCAGTTTCTCGATGTTATCGCTAGCGAACAGGAATGGGAGCCGGAAGCGAGATCGCAGCGCTGGCAAGAGATTGAGGAAGAAGTGCAGGCAACGAGAACCTATACCCACACCTACGAGGAATTGGCGTATGGGGCGCAGTTGGCGTGGCGCAATGCTTCCAAATGTATCGGGCGGATTCAGTGGAACAATATGGTGGTGCGGGACTGCCGCCACATTACCGATCCCGATGAAATGTTTCGGGAGTTGGAAGAACACCTGCGCTTGGCAACCAATGGCGGCAATATTCAAATTACGATGACGGCATTTCGCCCCAAACAGCCGAAGGAACGCTGGGGACCCCGGATTTGGAATCCACAATTGATTCGCTACGCGGCCTACAAACAACCCGATGGTAGCGTCATGGGCGATCGCGCCAATTTAGCCGTGACCAAAGCACTTATTAAGTTGGGTTGGCAGCCTCCCGAACCCCAAACCCCCTACGACATCCTGCCCCTGGCGATCGAAGTGCCGGGGATGGAACCCAAACTGTACGAATTTAAAAAGGAAGATATTCTCGAAGTCGAGATCGAACATCCCACGGTTCCGGGGTTCAAATCCTTGGGAATGCGCTGGTATGCTGTGCCTGCGATTAGTAACTTTCGCATGGATATCGGCGGCGTAACCTACTGTTGCTTGCCCTTTAACGGTTGGTATATGGGGACGGAAATTGCGCGCGATTTCCTGGAAGATTGGCGCTATGACAAGATGGAGGCGATCGCCCAAGTCCTGAATCTGGATACCAGTTCCGAACAAACCCTGTGGCGAGATCGCGTTGCCCTCGAACTCAATGTGGCCGTTCTCCACTCCTTCCAAAAAGCCAAGGTGACGATGGTGGATCACCAGTCCGCCTCTCGCCAATTCCTTACCCACGACTTGCGGGAAAAGAAGGCGGGACGCGAATGTCCGGGGGATTACGGTTGGGTGGTTCCCCCAGCGGGAGGAAGTGCTTGCCCCGTGTGGCATCACCAAATGCGCGACTTTTACCTCGACCCGGCCTACCATCACGCGGCAGATCGTTGGGCGGTTGAGGATGGCATCGATTTGGAGAAATTGGTGCGGGAAGTGGCAGAAGATGACGATCGGCGCGATCGCGCCCTCATTCTCTACGGTTCGGAAACCGGGACTGCCGAAGGATTTGCCCGCAAAGCTGCCCGTCAGTTGCAGCGCTTTCGCCCGAAGGTGATGGCGTTGGATGAGTGCGATACCCGCAGTCTTGCCTCGGAAAAACTGCTGCTGGTGGTTACTTCCACCTTCGGTAACGGGGAAATGCCGGGGAACGGGAAACAATTCCTGCAATGGTTGAAAAAACAGCCAACTGGTTCCCTCAACGGCTTAAATTACTCGGTTTTGGGCATTGGCAGCACCGTTTACGAACATTTCTGTGCGGCGGGAATTGCTGTGGATAAGGCACTGGCAAAGGCGGGGGCAAACCGCATCGTTCCCCTGCACAAAGGCGACGAAATCAAAGGACAAGCGGATACCTTTAAGCAGTGGTCGGGGCTAGTTTCTCGAATTTTAGGGGAAGATAGCACCTCTGCCAGCGCCGCAACTCAGGTTCCGAAATTGCAGGTAACGTTCCTAGACAATGCCGCGATCGCGCCGCGCAACGACGGGACGGTGAAAGTTCCCGTCACCGCTAACCGAGAACTCCTCTCGGAAGTGGTTCCCGGCAGTCGTTCCACCCGCTACATTGCCTTCGATCTCGCCAATACCGATCTGCACTACGAAACCGGGGATCACGTTGCCGTTTATCCCTGCAATTCCCCAGAGCTCATCGAACGGTTGCGCGATCACCTTGGACTCGATCTCGATGCAACCTTCACCGCCAGCTACGTCACCCCAACCGGAGAACCACTCGAAGACAAAACCCCCATTCCCGTCCCTACCACCGTCGGGAAAGTCCTCTCCGAAGAACTCGATCTCTCCCTCCGCCAACCCTTCAACGAACTGCTGTTCTACCTCCACTCCGTCGCCCAAACACCTCAAGACAAACACCGTTTGGAAACTTGGTTGGAAATTCTCAATCTCGGCGATGACAACCCTGACAGCCTTGCCCTAGCAAAGATGATCGCGGACAATTTTATGAGTGTTGCCGATCTGTTCGACGAATTTCCCTCAGCAAAAATCGAACTCGCCCCTCTCCTCGAACTTCTTCCCAAACAGAAACCCCGCCTCTACTCCATCTCCTCCTGTCCCGCCTTGCACCCCCAACAGTTGCAAATTACCGTCGGCGTGTTGCAAATCAAAACCGATGCGGGCAAAACCCGTCAGGGACTCTGTTCCAACTACCTGGCAAACTCAAACGCGGGTGCAACCGTGCGAGTTGATACGCGCACCTCTAATTTCCGCCCTCCTGCCGATCCCCTCGCCCCCATCCTAATGGTGGGGCCCGGTACCGGTGTATCCCCTTTAATCTCCTTCCTGCAACACAGAGAAGCCTTACAGCAGCAGGGACAGCAACTGGGGGAAGCATGCTTGTACTTCGGCTGTCGCAACCATAACGACTTCCTCTATCAAGAACAACTACAAGCGTGGCTGAAGCAAGGCGTACTCACCGATTTACAAGTTGCCTTCTCTCGCTTGGGGAACAAGAAAGTTTACGTGCAGGGATTAATGCAGGAAAACGCGACACATCTCTGGCAACTCCTCAGTCACCCTCAGTGTCACTACTACGTTTGCGGCGATGCGAAGATGGCGGATGATGTGTTTGAAAACTTCCTCGCGATCGCGAAAGCCCAAGGCGGTTTATCCCACCTCGCAGCCGTAGAATTCTTCGACAAGATGAAGCGAGAAAACCGCTTCTTCACCGATGTTTGGGGCGTGCAGTTGAATTACAAACAAGCGATTCAACAAGTCCAGAAGGATAACTATACTAAGGCGGAGAAATGGCTGGAACGAGTGCATCAACCGGTGGGTTAAAAGGAAGCGCGATCTCGCGTTCTAATCTCTATTCATCGTGGACGAGTCCGAGGATATAGAACCCAAAGATCGTCAGCAACTGGGACAACGTAAAAAATCTAGACACCGCCCGCAACGTCCCCCCTACCCTCAAGCAACAACTCGGACTTGACTAACCTCCCTTCCCCTCAACCAAAACCCTTCTTGCGCTGTTTGATTTGAGGTTTTTCCAGTTGCTCAAAACGTTTATCTAGTTTGTCCAGCAAGGAATTAAGGCGATGCATCTCAGTTGGCATGGGAAGCTCATCCATTTGCTCCAAGCGCTCCTCTATTTGGGCGAGTCGCCAGTCGAGAACTTGTAATCTGCCTCGCAAAGGCGCTCCATCGATCTCAGTCTCTAACTCCCTCAATTTTCGACAGAAGAGACGTTTAGCCGCTTGTGAGGGAGACTCTTCTGGTTTGGCATGAGACATTAACTGAGCTAGATACTCATCAGGCAACCTGAACCCGATATATTGACTTCCCATTGTTCTGTTGTCAAAGTGTTGTCACTCTCCGTTATAACTCCTTTTCCGGAGTGTTGTCATTTTGTTGTCACCTCTCGCTATGACTTCTGTTTGGAGGTGTTTTCATTTTGTTGTCATTACCCTCATTGCTCTCAACCCCAAACCCTGAAACCCTCTCCCTGAGTGCCTTACTTCCATTACTTTGACCTACCTCAAAAGTTTTAGTTTAGGAAGTTTGCGATCGCGCTTCACTCAAAAAAATTCCCCTTTTAAAGTTCTAAAAAAGCTAATGTAATGGAGGTAAGGCATACACAGCAAGGCTTTCAGCTTCAAGCCCTTTTTGTAATGGGTGTAAGTGACAACAGTTTGACAACACCTTGGGTTAGAGGTGATACTTGCTTGACAATCTGGCCGCAGAAAGTCGGACTCTGCGGTAATATCGTCCAGAAGCGCGAAGCATCTATCTTGACCATTAGAGAGTATCAAGACCGCGATCTCAGCGAACTCCTAGAGGTTTGGTATCAAGCCTCACTCATTGCCCATCCCTTCCTTGACGAGGCGTTCCTCAGCCAAGAGCGGGAAAACATTGCTAAGGTCTATCTGCCCATCACTGAGACGTGGATTTATCTCAGTGAAGGAAAAGTTGTCGGCTTTATCTCGCTCATTGGCAATGAAGTAGGAGCCATCTTCGTCGAGCCAGCGTTTCAAAAGCAAGGAATTGGCAGCGCTCTGATGGATTGTGCGAGAGCGCTGCGAGAGGAATTGGAGGTAGATGTATTCAAGGCGAACCGTGGAGGTCGCCGCTTTTATGAGCGCTATGGCTTTTTGCTAGAGAGGGCGTACATTCACGAGCAAACAGGACAACCGATGTTGAGTTTTGGGTTAAGAGAAAGCTAGCCTCTGCTGTAGCCAACCGCGATCGCTCAAACGCAGCAAAATCGCCCTCATCCAAGTAGGAGAGAGCAATTGAGTTGATTCTAGGTCAAAGCGAGAGTCTGTTCGCGATCGCTAACTTCTTTGCATTCGCCCTTGCCAATTCTCTAAAACCCGCCGTCGTGCGTAATCATTCACCAGCGCAATCGCATCTTCCAAAACCGCCGAATTCATTTTTAGACAGACTTGTTGAAAATCCCTTTCAGTGCAGGTTTCAAGGCGTTTAGCTAACTTATCAATTGCCGTCTCTTCCACTTCTGACGGTTCAACAAGAGAGAGTTGAGCCAGGGCGATCGCCAAGGATTCAATCTCTTCATCAGATAGCTCATTTCGGCTCTTCCCAAAGCATTCGGCAATATAATCGCTCTGCTGTTGAGAATCCCATCCCAAGCGCTTAAACTCCCGGTTGAGACGTTGGTTCAGGATGTAGTTCGATTCTTTCTTCTGATGAGGCTTGTTTTCTTGCTGTGAGTCCTCCTCACCAGTTTTTGCATTGGGGTTATCATCTCGGACAACCTCATTAACTCTCTGCCCTTCAACGATTTGAGTGATTCGCGATCGCTCTATCTCTGCCAGATTCCCCCAAGCCAAGTTAATCGCTTCTTGCCCAAAGTCTTGATGAACCCGCGAGTAATCCTCAGCCGCTTCAACCTTCAACAGCCTTTTCTCACAGATTTCTTCGGACGTGTCAGGCTCTTCAAAGCTAGCCAAACCACCCTCTTGAACGTTGGAGAGGATGCAGTTAATTGTCATCTCCTCGGTCGCTTCACCCACCCAGCCGAAGCGGTAAGCAGAGGGCAATCCCCCATCAACCGCTCCAAAGAAGATGTTCTCAGCCGCAAGGGCGATGCCCGTCCAGTGAGCCTTCATCTTAGTAACGGTCTTGCCATTCTCCCAAGCCACTTCTCGCTGTCGGTAGTTGTTGGGTAAGACGTTTTTCAAGTGACTGACAAATTTCTGATAGCCATTGGGGTGATGCCCAGAAGCCTTGCAGTAGGAGCGATATAGGGCGTATAGCTCTCCCGATGGAATCTGAACGCCGCCGCGATCGCTGGAGGTGAGGCAAGCATCAATGAAAGACTTCGCCGAATCTCCGTACAGTTCAGCAGAGCGCTTGACCTTGGCGATTTGAGGGAACAGACTACGCGCATTAATCAGAATGTTGTCTCGCTCTTCACGAGGCATTGCTAGCGCCCAAGAGATAACCTCAGCGCGGCATTCCCTGAGTTTCTGCTCTAATCCCGGATCGGGTTTCCCTTTCCTCGGTTTAGTGGGCAATGGGATACAACGCCGATCCCACCCATCCCCAGCGTTCTCAATCTGTAGATGGTCAACTGAAGCCACTGCAAAGCGGACATTCCAGCGCCGGTTATAAGCATCTGAGTTGTACAAACCCCTCCCAGTGAGCGGCCCGTTGTCCACGAGTTCGTAGAAACTCCGTACCCCTTTGACGTAGCCACCGATATCGGAAATGTAAGCAAACTTCGTTCCTGTCAGGGTTTGATGGCGACTTTCCTTTGTCCCCACATCGCCAAAACTGGAAATGGAACTAGCCGAATCCTCAGAGAAAAGACTGGCCAAGAATCGAAGTAGAACGCCCTTCCCAGAACCGGAAGCACCGAGGGCATGAGGGAAATAGCCGTAAGGTGCAGATGGGTCAAGCAACATGGACGCGATCGCGCGAATCAAGGGAATGAGGTCAGCACCATAGGATTTGGTCAGAAAGTTCTCAAAGACCGCTGGAATGTCCGCATTGGGTTCATATTCTGTAGCAATGCCCCAAGTCATAAAATTGCTTCGATTATGAGGTTGTAGTTCTCCGGTACGAACGTCAAGCGTCCCGTTCAAGAAGGCAATCAAATGTTCGTTAGCCGGTGGTTTCGGTTCGGTCAGATAGGCACGAGCAAAGCCGAATGCTGACTTAATCTTGGACTCGGAAGAGAAGCAATACTTCCGGATTGGCGGGGCATCGGGCTTGGGAGATACCAACTGATAAGAGCGCTTGGCCTTGTCTGCGAGTATTTTCTTCACAGCCGCATCGTTTTGATGCTCCCAATACCCAGAACTCGCTAAGTATTGGTAGAACGCGCCGTCGAGGACAACCCAGTCTTGAGCGAACAAAGTCTCTAAACAATTATTTTCAAAGGTTTCCGCCCCGCTGACCAAGTTAGGGTCATTGCGATCGCCTCCATCGCCATCCCCACCATCACCATCGTCACCGCCGTCATCACCGCCCCCTCCAAAACGAATCTCATCAAAAGACAGTTGAATCGCGCATTCGAGTTCCTTGGCTATTTCCTCTGGACTTTGAGACTTCAGACGCAGTTCAACTAAATCGGCAATGTCAAAGCCTTTGATTCCCTCCATCTCTTCGTCTGTAGCGACTAGACCGAGGTCGAGGGGTAGAACTGGGAACTGATGTTTAGCAGCACAGCGCTTGACCAGTTGAGCCTTTTTCTCACCTTCAGGGTCAAGGTCTGGAACCACAACAATCCCCGTCACTCCCGAAGATTTGAGATCGGACACATAGCGTTCAATCTCGCTCTCAGTCCACCCCGAACCAGGCGGCGTAACTGATGCGAATCCCAGGAATCGAGACGCTTCAACAACCTTCTCGCCCTCTCCCCACAGGATAGAGCGATCGGCTAGTGGAATATCTTTCAGTTCATCAAAGCGATAAAGCGGCCAAGGGCGCTCGCCTTTCCCTTTCTCCACATTATCCAAGTCGTTAATGTGGTAGGGGATGCAAATCTTCTTGGTCCGCTCTCCGTTCTGGTAGAATTCGACTCTCTCGACGTACAGCCCTTCACCATATTGATATTGAATGGTGCGGGTTTGACAATTCCCTAGTTCGCGATCTCGACGACTGCCTTGTTGCTTCTGTGGGTATTGTCGATTCTCTGGCAAACGAGCCAATTGAATCTTCTGGGGCAATGGCGCTGGCTTGGGAGTTTTCCGCCTCAGAGCAATGACTTTACGAGGCTTCCATGTGGAGAGAGCGCCATTGTCCAGGGGAGCGATCGCATTCCGAATTTCAGCGTTATCGCAACGGTTGTTCCAACATTGATACTTTCCTGACTTCGGCTCAATGGTGAAGTCGTTTCCATCGCAAACCGGACAGATGTAACGGTTTCTCCCCTTAGCTGGGGTTAGCCGATCTGTGTAGTCGCGGATGTCGAAAGTTTTGCGTTCGGTGAGAGTAGCTGTAGCTGGCATGGCTAAATCTGTCTAAGCCTTGTAGAGAGGGCTTGAGGGTTGTGAAATGGAAGGGATGTGATTGCGCCTAGGTGATGCTTTGCTGTCTTAGAGCTAGGAAACTATTGCCTTGAAGACTTTATCTCCCGCCAAAGAACAGCTACGCTGGCACTGTTTAAAACCCTGACGTTGATTGTCCTGAAGGTCTTTTTCTGCAATTAACTCAGCCAATCGCAGAGCAGCATTGTCCAACTCGCTCAGGTGATCTCTTAAAGAGGCGGACTGAGATAGACCCAGTTTGTGTTTGACCTCTTTGGCTGTGCCGCCCAAAACCTTCTGGTTAATGGCATTGGTACAGAGGGCATATTGCCAGCCCTGAGAAATACCATGTTCTTGTAGAGCATCAGTGAATTGGTGACGAGCCTTAATCCCATCAAGGCGATCGCTAATCCATCGTTGCGATTTACCTTGACGTTGCCAGTTTTTAATAGAACGGTTAACCCCTTTTTCGGGATGGACTTCCTCGTCAACAAACTGTCGAATGACATCGTAGAAGGTTGAGCGAAGTTCGGGGGATAAATACCCTGCATAATCGAGGGCTAACTTCCAATGAGCAAAAGTGCCACCACCCTTGCCACGCTTAGATTTCAAAATGTGGGAAAATCCCACATTTAACTCTTGAGAGATTTGTTGGATCAGGGCTTGAGTGTGAGAGAGTCGCTTCCACTGTCGGGGGTCTTGATTGGGAGGTTTGCCAACCGACTCATAAAGTTGATTGAGATTGATTTGTTGCTGGGTCAGATCGAGGGAAATAGGAAAGCCGTTGTAGGAAAGTTGAACCAAATTACCCATCTTGTAGCTGCCTCCAATTGCAAGCAGAGAGAGATAGACAACGGTGTAAGGGTTCCGTCGTCGAGATGGAGTGGATAGGCCTTTCTCAAAACCGAAGAGAAATCAAAAGATACAGGTGAAGTCAATCAAGCAACAGCCTCAGCGTTGCGGCTGCGAGATTTTCCACTGTGGCGAAGAGGCTGAACCTTAGAGTCAGAAGCGGAAGCCGAATCACCATTATCAGAGGAAGGTTCTTCAGGAGTATAGAGAAGTAAATCGCCAGGTTGACAGTCAAGAGCGGCACAAAAACGATTGAGAGTGTCAAAGGTAATAGATTTAGCAAGACCCTGTTCAATCTTTTGAATGTTTTGCGGACTCATGCCGGTCTTGAAAGCGAGTTGGTTTTGAGACAAACTGCGTTCTTCACGAAGTTCTTTAAGTAAGACTTTCACGGCCATATCCAAACACTGCTCCCATTATAGGTGGTACTACTTTCAGTTGTATAGCTATTGGTATTAATTAACCTGATGTTTTACCAGCAGGCGTATTACTAACACTCATACCACCTCCATTGACATCATACTGAAAGTAGTACTACCATTGGTGGTATAGAGGAACGGAAAGCACCCGCCTACCGCCTAAGAAAGGGACACAAAGGGGAGCCATATACGCCAAAAGGCGACCGCCTCCGTGGAAAGAGCAAGCGATCGCCAAAAACCTAACTACGAGGTTCTATGAATACTCTAACACCTGCAATTCACGCAGACATCATCCCTAACGCCAACATCGGCGACTACTTCCGCATCGATTTTCAACCCATCGCTCGCATCATTGACAAAGCAATTCACGCTGGGTGCGTTCTCTACAAAGTCTTGATTGGCGAGAAAGAAGAGGTTTGGCGTTCTCCCTATCAGATCGTCGAAACTGAAATCAAGCAACCTCAACCCAAAGCTGAAGAGCCGGCAACCCTCAACGAACGCCAAACCGAACTCGCTCAAACCTGCACCAGTTCTGTCTACCACGGGATGCTCAACCTCAAAGATTGTCTTGCCACCATCAACGACGAACAAGGCAACACCATGACTAAGGTTTGGTGGGATGACGGCAAACGTTTGGGAGGACGCTACCGCAACATTGCCCCTGGTTGGCGGCACTCCTACATGGTTCCTCACGAACACAACCACGAAACGGCACAGAGGGCTATTGAAAATGGAGTATTCACCTTCAAGACGTACCTAACTCAATATCTACAAGGCGATTACTGGGTCTACTGTCGCCTCAATCGCCAACAACAGGAATGGATTGAGACGGCGGCAAACCAAGAACAACTCATTGCTGCCTAATCTGACGGGGGCGCTCAGTTCGCCCCTCCCTTCCACAGTAAAAAGCGATCGTGCTTCGGAGAAAACGATCGCTCAAAGTATAAGAACTGCCATGACTTTAACATTTCAACCCCATCAA
>Ga0207422_1003302_pt1 | contig 16600 bp, 18 predicted proteins | sample MarCyaLeptolynsp_FD_187757 | JGI IMG/M metagenome (GOLD analysis project Ga0207422, IMG submission 187757) | Marine cyanobacterial communities from Panama - species 1 Leptolyngbya sp. (SPAdes) | ecosystem: Environmental > Aquatic > Marine > Unclassified | place: Panama: Panama City | collected...
ACCGGCCGAGGAGATCAAGCGCCGCATTGAGGAGCTGCGCGCCGCGCTATCGCGCTACCTCCAGGCACTCGCCCAACAACAGCAAGACAAGGGCAACATGTCGTCGGAGAGGCAGCAGGACGGCGACCAGCTCGTGTCGGAGCAGGATCTCGACAAGATGCTCAAGAACATCCAGGACCTGGCGGAGTCCGGGTCCAAGGAGATGGCCGAGCGCATGCTATCAGAGCTGAACGACATTCTCGACCGTCTGCAGACCGGGAACTTCCCGGAGAACGCGCGGCAGCAACGCGCGCAGCAGATGATGAAGGACCTGGACGACGTCGTCTCCGACCAGCAGGAGCTGCTCGACGACACGTTCTCCGAGAGACGCCAGCAGCGCGAAGGGCAAGGCCAAAGCCGCAGCGACCAGTTCGACGTCAGTCCCCCCGGTCAGCCGATGGACTTCGGACCCGGCATGAGCATGACCCCGTTCTTCGACCAGATGCCGCAAAGCGGCCAGGGTGGACCTAAGGCGCAAGGTCAATCCGGGCGGCAAGGCGATGCGCCGGGCGGCGGCGAGACCCAATACGGCCAGCAGCAGGGTCAACCGCAAGGGCCGATGGCCGACCTACAGCGCCGCCAGGAAGCGCTGCGCGACAAGCTACAGAGCCTCATGGATCGCATGCGTATGGAAGGCGGCGACGCGCCGGGCGAGTTTGAGGGCGCGCGGGAGGCCATGGAAGAAGCCGAGCGAGCCATCGGCGAGCGCAATCTCGACCAAGCGACGCAAAGCCAAAGCCTTGCGCTCGACCGCATGCGCCAGGGCGCCGAATCCATGGCGCAGCAGATGACCGAGGATGGCCAGGATCAGGCCGGCGGCCGCGGACCGGGCGCCAATGGCCGAGACCCGCTTGGCCGTCCGGACCGGTCGAACCGGCCCGACCAAGGCTTGAGCGTTCAGGTCCCGGATGAAATCGACATCCAGCGCGCGCGCGAGATCCTCGACGAACTGCGCGCAAGGATCGGCGATCCATCGCGCCCCATGCTCGAGCTCGACTACCTGGAGCGCCTGATCCGCTCCTTCTAGCCCCGCAGCCCACGAAAAGACGCGCCAGACTGCGGCAACGCCGCCGTCGAGGCTCTATATGTCTGAAGTCCGCAGCGTTTGCGTTGCGCATTGCTTGGCCGAAAACCCAGAGGGCTCATGCTGAATTCCATCGTCGCGTTCTTCACCTCCGCCTTTCAAGCGATCGGGCGCTGGCTCGGGCTTGCGACCGCTTTCGTGCTGAAGCCCTTCGTTTGGCTCGGCCAGTGGTTCACCCACCGAGGCATGCTCTTGAAGGTCCTGCTCGGTGCGGCCCTGATCGGCATCGTGATCTTCTACGGGTACTTCTTCTGGAACACACAGCGCTGGAGCGGCTTCGATGTGGACTACGCGACAGCCTATGAGCCCACCGCCGACCAAGCACCCGCCGAGGGCACGCCCAGCACCGGCATCATCACCGGCGAGGCGGAGACGTCCGCGACGGCAGAGCAGACATGCCGCCGGTCCCTTATCGTGGATGCGACCTCAGACCTCGTCGACTTCAACGTCAATCAGAACGCCTGGCTCTCATCCATGCTTCTCTACAAGCTCGGGTTCTTCGGCCTTGCTTGGGAGCGCACACCCTTTTTCGACAACAAGGCGGCCTTCCAGCGCGGCGTGAACCAGGCGATCCGCCGCACGACGATCGAGCTGGTGGACACGTTGGGCCGCGTGCGCGGCACGTCGCAGATCGACAAGGACCTGCAAAGTGCCCGTGGCGACCTCCAGTTCGGAGAGACGAAGTGGTACTTCTCGTTCAGTCCGTTCGGGCCCACGACCCCGACGCCAAGCTTCTACCGCTCGGCCATGGAGTCCTTGAAGAAGTTCAATGACCGGCTTGAGAAGTGCGAGGCGGTGTTCGATGCGCGCGCCGACAATTTGCTTCAGTTCCTGGACCGCATCGCCAAGGACATCGGCGCCACGTCGGCGATCCTGCGCGAGCGCTCGGAGAGCTACAATAGCGGCTGGTTCGATACGCGCGCCGACGACCGCTATTGGTTCGCTTATGGCCAGCTCTATGCCTATTACGGCATCCTCAAAGCCGCCCGCACCGATTTCGCCGATGTCATCGAGGAGCGGCGCCTTGCAACCTTGTGGGACGAGCTGGAGGATCAGCTGCGCGCGTCGCTCAGAATTCAGCCGGCGATCATCTCCAATGGCGCGGAGGACGGTTGGCTGATGCCGTCACATCTGGCGACGCTTGGTTTCTATATTCTGCGCGTGCGCTCCAACCTGGTGGAGATCCGAATGGTGCTGGACCGCTAGACGGAGTCCGTCTGCACCACGCCGATGAACGGCAGCTCGCGGTAGCGGTGACCCAAATCCATGCCGTAGCCCACCACGAACAGGTCCGGGCAGTCGAACCCGGTGAAGTCGGGCTTAACCTCCACGTCGCGCGGAACCGCCTTGTTGAGCAAGACGCAGGTCCTGACGCCGCGCGCGCCGCGCGCGGCAAGATGCGTCTTGGCGAAGACGAGCGTGCGGCCCGAATCGAGGATGTCGTCCACGATCACCACATCGCGGCCTTCGATGGCGCTCTCCACGTCGCGCAAGATCTTGACCTTGCCGCCCGTGGTGCCTGAGCCGTAGCTCGCCAGAAAAATGAAATCGATCTCCGGGTGCAGCCCGTGTCCGTGCAGCGCACGGATGAGATCGGCGGCGAAGATGAAGCTGCCCTTCAATACCGCAACGATGATGGGATCGTGAAGGTCACAAGCCGCGATGCCGTGCGCCATAGCATCGACCCGGCCCGCGATCGTCTCCGCCGTGAACAAGGGCCTCACGGTTTCCGCAACGGTCTGCTCCGCCATGCCGGCCTCGCCTTCCGGTTTGGCCGCGTTAATTGGCGTTGGCGAAACGCACCTTGAGGCTCCGGACATTGCTGGGCGGCGATGGGATTTGCAGCAAGAAGGGAGCTTCCTCCTCCGCGCCAAGTTCCGCGGCACCGACCTCCGTACGCCACTCCGAGATCTCGTCCCCGTTCTCATCGCGCAGCGCGATGATGACGGTCGGAACGGTCATCGTGGCCGTGCCCTCGTTGCGGACATTGCCTTGCACCTCCAGCACGGTCTGGCTGCCGTTGGTCGTCCAGCCATAGCGCACGCCTTCGAAGGCGAGCCCTTGCGTGCCCACCGGCATGCCGATCAGGGCGTAAACCCGCGCCGCGCCCGGCAGCATCGACACGGTGGTGGCCGGCGCGAAGGCAAACAGCCCAACCACGATCAACACGATGAGGGCCAAGATGCCCCAGCCGATCGCCACGATGGGCAGCGGCTTTCGCGCCTTCTTGGCTTGGCCTGGCGATTCGCCAAAGGCGGCCGCCACCAGGTCCGGATCGGCCAAGGCGGGGTCGGTCAGATTGTGGTCTTGGGTACCGTCCTCCGGAAAGCCGGCGTCGAACGAGGCATCTTGCGGAGCGCCGAAGCCAGCGTCTCCGGGGAGCGGGGGCGGCGCGCCCTCCTGCGGGGCGCCGAAGGGGGCGTCTCCCGGCAGCGGCGGCGGCGCGACATCGGCAGGCGGCGGCGGTGGTGTTTCGGATTTCTCCCGCCTGCCCATGAGCTTGCCGAACAGCCCGCCCTTCTTGGCGGGTTCGGCCTCGGGCTCTGGCGGAGGGGGCACGCCCACGCCCTCAGGAACGCCGGCCTCGGCGTTGATGCGGGCGACCTGGGCGGCAAGAGCGTCGTCACTTCCGAACCCCGCGTCGGCTTGGGGCGGCGGCGGCGGGGTCGCTTGCGGCCCCGGAGGCGGCGGTGGCGCGGCGGGCTCCGGCGATGCCTCCTGTGGTGGAGGAGGAGGTGGTGGTGCCGCCTGAGGCGGCGGTGGCGCAGGCTCCGGCGGTGCCGCTGACGGCGGCGGCGCGGCAGGTTTAGGCGGCGCGGCCTGTGGGGGCGGAGCCGGTGCAGGCTCAGGAGGGGTGGCCGGTGCTTGCGGTGCGGGCGCGGCTGGCGCGGCTTGTGGCGCAGCGGCAGCCTCAGTCCCCTCTGGCTGCGCTTGCCAGACGTGACCGCAATTCGCGCAACGGACCTTCCGACCCCCTGGCGGAAAAGCCGCCTTGATCTGATAGCGAGTGCCGCAGGCCGGACAGATAATCAGAGTTGCCATTTGAGAAGCCGAAATCGTCTCACTACGCAGCGAAAATGCGGACGCCCCATGCAGTTGCCCAAATCCATTGATACCGGACCGGGAGTTCAGCATAAAGAGCCAGTCGTCGGCAATCTTAAGAAACACAAGGAAGACGGGTGATTCGCTTCGACAATGTCGGGCTACGCTATGGCTCAGGGCCGGAAATCTTGCGCGATGTCACCTTTCATGTGCTTCCGGGGTCCTTTCACTTCCTGACTGGACCCTCAGGGGCCGGGAAGACCTCGCTTTTGCGCCTTTTGTTCATGTCCTTGCGGCCGACACGGGGCCTAATCTTCGTTTTTGGCGAGAATATCGCCGATTTGCCTGCTTCTGGCCGGGCCGCTCTGCGCCGCCGCATCGGGATCGTCTTCCAAGATTTTCGCCTGCTGGACCATTTGACCACCTGGGAGAACGTGGCGCTGCCCTTGCGGGTCATGGGCAAGAAGGAGGCCGACTACGCTGAAGACGTGACCGACCTCCTCAATTGGGTGGGGCTCGGCGACCGTATTCACGCCTATCCGGAGACCCTCTCCGGTGGCGAAAAGCAACGCGCGGCGATCGCCCGCGCGGTGATCGGCCGTCCCGAACTGCTGCTGGCCGATGAGCCGACGGGCAATGTGGATCCCGCCATCGGCAATCGCTTGCTGCGTCTCTTCGTGGAACTGAACCGGCTTGGGACCTCGGTCATCATCGCAACGCACGATCATGCCCTCATGGAGCAGTTGGAAGCGCCCCGGCTGATGCTCTATGAGGGCCAATTGCAGACGAGCGCCTCGTGACTGTTCTCAACGACATCCGGGACTATCCGTGGACGAGCCTGCTCGCCGGCATTCTTCCAGCGCCGCTTACCGCGCGGCTGCCCCGGCGCTTCCAGGCCACCACCTCGCAGATCGTGCCGTCCGCCTCCATTGCCGGCAATGCGCTCACTGTCGTGATCGCCATCATGACCTTCCTCGCCTGCCTCACGGCCGGCGGCGTCTACATGGTCAACCAGTCGGCCAACGCCTGGGTCGACGATATCGCCAGCGAGATCACCATCGAGCTCGACCCGATCGATACCGCCAACATCGAAAAGAAGATGACCTTGGTGTCGTTGTTCTTGGCCAAGCAGAATGGGGTCAAGCGGGTGAAGCCGCTCACCGCCGAAGACTCCGCCAAGCTGCTGGAGCCCTGGCTTGGATCGAGCGCGGCACTCTCCGCGTTGCCGGTCCCGCGCCTCATCGCCGTGGAGATCGACCGTTCCAACCCGCCCGACATCGGCGTGATCAAGCAGGCCCTGTCGCGGAACTTCGAAGGCGTCACCCTCGACGATCATCGCCGCTGGCAGGACGAGATCCGCTTGATCACGCGGTCGACCGCGCTTGGCGGCCTGGCGGTGCTGGGCCTCGTGGCTGCCGCCACCATCGCCGTCATCGTCTCGGCAACGCGTAGCGCCATGGCCTCCAACCGCGAGATCATCGAGGTCCTGCATTTCGTCGGCGCCAATGAGCGCTTCATCTCCAGCGAATTCTCCCGCCACTTTCTCGGGCTTGGCGTCCGGGCGGGCCTCGTCGGCGCTTTCGCCGCGGTGATCACCTTCTTGCTGCTGCCTTTCCTGATGCACTTGCTGGGCGGTGGGGCCGTGACCGAGGCGGAGACGCGGCGGCTGCTCGGCACCGGCGAGCTCGATTTCGGCGGTTACCTGCTTCTGCTGCTTGTGGTCATCGTCGTAGCCGCATTGTGCATGCTGACGTGCCGGTTCGGTGTGATCCGTATCCTCAAGACCTACGCGTGATCCCAACATTCGGCGCCAAAGCCGATTTCTTGTGCAGGCGAATTTGCTTATTCTGCGCCCCTTCGAGATGAATCGAGACAAGACGGGTCGCGCAAGAGACGGGTTTGGGCCAAGTGGTGAGTGAAGAGGTCGAAGTCCAAGAACAAACGCCCAATCGCCGGCGGCACTTCCGGCGGTTTGGCGGCTTCATGGGCAGCGTGCGGCTGCTCTTCGACGCCGCGATTCTCCTGCTCGTCATGCTCATCATCGGCTTCATCGTCTTTGCCAACAGCATCGAGCGCGAGCGGCAAGTACCGGTCGATACCGCCGACGGCATAACGGTCCTGACCGGAGGGGTCTCCCGCATCGATGAGGCCATGAAGCTCCTCGCGCAAGGCAAGGCCAAGCGCGTGCTCATCACAGGCGTCCACCAAGGCACGACCACGGAGCAACTGAAGCGGCTCGCCAGCGAAGGCGACCAGTACTTCGCCTGCTGCGTCGACATCGACAAGGAGGCCCGCAACACCATCGACAACGCCACGGAAACCGCCCGCTGGGTGACGCTGCACCAATACACTTCGCTGATCGTGGTGACCTCGAACTACCATATGCCGCGATCTCTGGCCGAGCTTGCGCGGGCGCTACCCGACGTCACCCTCGTGCCCTACCCGGTCGTCGACAACAACGTTCATGTGGAGCGTTGGTGGCAGTTTCCCGGCACGACGAGACTCCTGCTCTCGGAGTATTTGAAGTACCTGCCAGCTCTCGCCCGGCTTGGCGCGACCAATTTTGCGCGCACGACCTTGACGGGCACCTCGGTGCCGCCCGAAGACCAGCCGGAGCCGTAGGTCAGAACGTCCGCGATGGTCCGCTCTACTATTTTCGGCCTCCTCTTCTACACCACGACCGTGCTGTTCCTGGTGTTCGGCAGCCCGTTTTTCTTCACGCCGCGAAGCTGGGCCATGGCGGCGCTGAAGGTCCACGCCAGAACCGAGCTTTGGCTCCTGAAGCACATTGTCGGGTTGGACTTCGAGGTGCGCGGCCTGGACAAGCTGCCCAAAGGCCCCTGTCTCGTAGCGTCCAAGCACCAGTCGGCGTGGGAGACCTTCGCGCTGATTCCTCTGTTCCGCGATCCGGCGCTTCTGATGAAGCGGGAGCTGTTCTGGATCCCGCTTCACGGCTGGTTCTCCTACAAGTTCCGGATGATCCCGGTGGACCGAGACGCGGGCCCCACGGCGCTACGCCGCATGCTCCATGCCGCGGAGGACCGCATCAAGGCTGGCCGGGAGATCATCATCTTTCCTGAAGGCACAAGGCGCCCGCCCGGCGCGCCGCCCGCCTACAAGACGGGAATCGTCTTGCTGTACAACGCGCTCAAGGTCCCTTGCGTGCCCGTCGCACTCAATTCGGGGTATTTCTGGCCGCGCCGCAGCTGGCGGCGAAAGCCCGGAACCGTCGTCGTGGAGGTCCTCGATCCCATCCCGCCGGGACTGCCCAAGGCCGAGTTCCTAAAGCGCCTCCAGGACGCCATCGAGACCGCCTCGGCGCGCCTTCTGGCAGAGGCAAAGGCCAAGGACGAGGCACGTTAACACCGTGTTAACGGTTAGATGTTCATTATTTGTTCCATCACGGGTTCGCTATCGTTTGACGTCTTGAATTCGTCATCGGTCAACCCATTTCAGGTAGTGTCGCCGATAGTTAACGGGACGAGGGTGCTTCATGTGGACTAGCCAAACCGACGCCGAGACGACCGCCTCTTTGGGGCCGGCTGAGGAGCCAGCGCTGGTCTGCGCCGAGGAGGCCTTTGCCCAAGCGTTCCACTATTGGCGTGGCGCCTCGGGCCGGCGGTACCTACACAGCGTCTACACGCTCGTCGGCTGCCCCGCCCTGCCCCAGGCCAACTACATTCTGGTGCGCCGCCACGAGGACGGCACTCGCGAGGCCCTGGCCTTCGGCGACACGAAGGACGATGTCATCTCGCTCAATCTTGCCCATCTGCGCCATGAAGGGGCCAAGTGCGGGGCCAACGAGATCCACATCCATCTCCTGGCCGACACGGCCCATGACCGCGCCCTTGTGGAGGCGGACCTGACCGCCGCCCATCCCGGTCGCCAGACGGCGAAGGCCGCCTAGCGCAGGATCGGCCGGCGCAAGTCTAAGAGTTCCTACGGATTATTCGCGGGAGAGCTTCTCGAGCCGCTGCTGCATAGCCTCGAGTTCGGCCTTGAGCGTGTCGATATCGTCCTCGCCGGACTTGCCGCCCGCCCCGCCTTCGGGGCCTTTCTTGCCTTCAATGGCCTTCTTGCCCTCAATGGCCTTCTTGCCCTCGGGCCCTTCCCCCAGCGCTTCGACGTCGTCCGGTCCAAACGGCGAGAACATGCCGAGCGCGCGCTCAAACGCATCGAAGTTCTTGCGCACTTGCTCCTGCATCGCATCGAAGGCGGCGTTGCCGAACGCGTGAGTGAACCTTCGGCGGTATTGCTCTTGCTGCTTGGTGAGCGAGTCCAGGCTGAACTCAAGATAGCTCGGCACCAGCTTCTGCATGCTGTCGCCGTAAAAGCGGATCAGCTGGCGCAAGAACCCGATCGGCAAGAGATTGGTGCCCCGGCTCTCCTGTTCCACGATGATCTGGGTCAGAACCGCATGGGTCAGGTCTTCGCCGGTCTTCGCGTCATAGACCACGAAGTCGCGCTCGACCCGCACCATCTCGGCGAGGTCTTCCAGCGTCACATAAGTGCTTGTGTCGGTGTTGTAGAGCCTGCGGTTGGCGTATTTCTTGATTATGACCGGCCGACTCTCCTGGTCCGCGTCCCTAGCCACGTGTCGTTCGCTCCTAAAGCCCTGGACCCCAGCCAGAGGCTACTCTATGCCGCACCTGCGAAAATGACTAGCACGTTCCTTGTGCATGGCACCAGAGGCTTTGCCGGGAGGCTTAATGGGGCACCTTCGTTGGGCTTTCCAGGCGCAAGACGCTGGGGTATGACCGAGGCTCGGTACCGGTATGGAGATCAGGGATGAAAGACGAGGAGATAGTGATCGTCGGCGCAGCGCGGACGCCGGTGGGGTCCTTCAACGGCTCGTTGGCGAGCCTGCCTGCGCACAAGCTTGGTGAGGTTGCCATTGGCGCTGCGTTGGAACGCGCCAAAGTCGACCCGGCCGATGTCAATGAAGTGATTATGGGCCAAGTGCTGACCGCGGCCCAAGGCCAGAACCCGGCCCGGCAGGCGGCCATGGGCGCGGGCGTGCCCAAGGAAGCCACGGCCTGGGGCCTCAATCAGGTCTGTGGGTCGGGCTTGCGGGCTGTCGCGCTCGGCGCCCAGCAGATCGCCACGGGCGATGCCGATGTGGTCGTCGCGGGCGGTCAGGAGAGCATGAGCCAAGCGCCCCATGCCTCCCACCTCCGTAACGGTGTGAAGATGGGCAATGCCACCATGGTCGACACCATGGTCAAGGACGGGTTGTGGGAAGCCTTCAATGACTACCACATGGGCACCACGGCCGAGAACGTCGCCAAGCAGTGGCAGCTGACGCGCGATGAGCAGGACACCTTTGCCGTCGCCTCTCAGAACAAGGCCGAGGCCGCCAAGAAGGCGGGCAAGTTCGCCGACGAGATCACGCCGGTGACCATCAAGACCCGCAAGGGCGATATCGTTGTCGATCAGGACGAGTACATCCGCGAGGGCGCGACCATCGACGGCGTGGCCAAGCTGCGGCCGGCCTTCGACAAGGAAGGCACCGTCACCGCGGGCAACGCCTCGGGCATCAACGACGGCGCTGCCGCCGTGGTCATGATGACGGCGGACGAAGCCAAGAAGCGCGGCGCAGAGCCGCTGGCCCGCATCGCCTCGTGGGCTGTGGCTGGCGTCGATCCCACCATCATGGGGACCGGCCCGATCCCGGCCTCCCGCAAAGCGCTGGAAAAGGCGGGCTGGAAGCCTTCTGACCTCGACCTGATCGAGGCGAACGAGGCCTTTGCCGCCCAAGCCCTTGCGGTGAACAAGGACATGGGTTGGGACACCGACAAGGTGAACGTCAATGGCGGCGCCATCGCCATCGGTCATCCAATCGGTGCTTCGGGCGCCCGCGTGCTCGTCACTTTGCTGCACGAGATGCAAAAGCGCGACGCCAAGAAGGGTTTGGCCACGCTGTGTATCGGCGGCGGCATGGGCATCGCCCTATGCGTCGAGCGCGATTAGCTTGCCTTACGTCTAAGGGCAGTTGATTTTGGTGTGGGGCGGCCGAAAGCCGCCCCACACGCAGGTTTGTCTTTCAAGAAACAGGCGCGGAGTCGCGCCACGGTTCACGCCAAGGGAGGAAGCAATGGGAAGGGTGGCACTGGTCACGGGTGGAACACGCGGCATTGGAGCCGCCTGCAGCAAGGCACTGAAGGCCGCGGGCTACACCGTCGCCGCCAGCTATGCCGGCAATGACGACGCCGCGAACGCCTTCAAGAGCGAGACCGGCATCTCGGTCTTCAAATGGGACGTCGGCGACTTCCAGGCGTGCCAAGACGGTGTCATCGCGGTGGAGAACGAGGTCGGTCCCGTCGAGGTGCTGGTCAACAATGCCGGTGTCTCGCGCGACGCCACGCTCCACAAGATGACCGAAGAGCAGTGGAACCAGGTCATCAGCACAAATCTCAACTCCGTGTTCAACGTCACCCGCCAGGTCATCAACGGCATGCGCGAGCGTGGCTTTGGGCGCATCATCTCGATCTCTTCGATCAACGGCCAGCAGGGCATGATGGGCTTGTCCAATTACTGCGCCGCCAAGGCCGGCATGATCGGCTTCACCCGTGCCGTCGCCCTGGAAGGGGCCCGCAAGGGCATCACCGCCAACGCGATCGCGCCGGGTTACGTGGCGACGGAGCTCCTGGCGAATGTGCCGGAGAAGGTCATGGAGGCCATCGTCGGCCAGATTCCGGTGGGACGCTTGGGCGAGGCGGATGAGATCGCCCGCTGTGTGGTGTTCCTCGCCGCCGACGAAGCCGCCTGGATCACCGGCACGACGCTCACCATCAACGGCGGCCAGCTCGCCGACTAGAGGGCGCGTTCACGCCCGAACGCCCCACGCCACCTCCTACCTCCCCCTCGTGGGGAGGTCCGACGGTGCAATGCGCCGTCGGGGTGGGGGGCGTAATCTATCTCAAAGCCCTGAGTATCTTCTCGAACACACCCTCAAGGTTCTTGTCGATATCGCTATTCCAAACGCGAACGATCTCGAACCCGTCCGCAGTCAATCGCTCGTCTCGGGCTCTGTCCCGAAGTCGGTTTCGAAATGTCGCGTGCTGACCTCCATCGACCTCCACCACTACTCTTGGGTGGTAGCAAGCAAAGTCGACGATGAAATCCTTGATCGGCACCTGACGCCGAAAGTGAAATCCCTGCTTTCGGAGCTGCCGTAGACGCAACCAAAGCCTCACTTCGTGAGGGGTCATGTTACGGCGGAGTTTTCGTGCCTGTTCGTTCGCCATACGACAGAGCTTACCGTATTCCCCCCACCCGGCGCGCGTGTGCGCGCCGACCTCCCCACGAGGGGGAGGTGGTCTGGGGTCAAGGCTCCCAGCCTTGGGGGGCGAGCTCGAACTTGTCGAAATGGAAGCCGGGCGCGACCGTGCAGCCCACAAGCGTCCAGTCCCCCAAGCTTCGCGCGCTTTGCCAGGCATTCGCCGGCACCCGGCCTTGAGGGTGCTCCCCACCGAGGAGATCCGAGCCAAGCCGGTAGGTGTGCCGACCCGCCCCGTCGGCCACCTCCAAGAGAAGCGGCGCGCCGCCGTGCCAATGCCACATCTCCACCGCGTCGACCCGGTGCCAGTGGGACACCTCGCCCGCCTTCAAGAGAAAAAGGATGGCTGTTGAGTGCCCGCGGTCCTTTGGCCCATCCTCGTCCCGGAAGGTCTCCCGGAACCAGCCACCTTCGGGATGCGGCTCAAGCGCAAGATGCGCGATGACTTCCTCTGCGGTCGGCATCTTCGCCACTAGAACCGGTCCTTGCGTGCCCGGACCTCGCCGAAAACGGCCTCCGGCGGCTGGCCTTCCATGCCAAGCCGCGCCTGAATGGCAGGGCTCGACGCCCGCAGGAACGGGTTGGTCGCAAGCTCTTGACCGATGGTCGTCGGCAGCGACGGCGCGCCCTTCGCCGCATTCTCCGCGACTTGCGCCGCGCGCGCCTGCAGGGCTTGGTTCTCCGGCTCGATGGTCAGCGCGAAGCGGCAATTGGCGTTGGTGTATTCGTGCCCGCAATAGACGTTGGTCTCCGGCGGCAGCGCGGCGAGCTTCGATAACGAATGCCACATGGTCGGCGCATCACCCTCCAGCAGCTTTCCGCATCCCACCGAGAACAGGGTATCGCCCACGAACACCGCTTCGTCGTCCGGGAAGTAGTAGCTGACATGCCCGCGCGTGTGCCCCGGCGTCTCGATGACCCGGGCATCGGCGTGGCCCACGGCAACCGTGTCGCCCTCCTTCACCTCCACATCGAGGCCAGGAATGAGACCCGCTTCCCGTGCCGGCCCATAGACCGTGCAGCCGGTCTTCTTCTTCAGGGCATCGATGCCTGCCGTGTGGTCGGCATGGTGGTGCGTGATCAGAATGTCGGTGAGCCGCCACCCTTTGTCCGCCAGCGCCGCCAGGATCGGCTCCGCCTCCGGCGCGTCGATCGCCGCCGTGGCCCCGGTCTCAGGGTCGTGGATCAGAACGCCGTAATTGTCGCTCCGCGTGGGAAATTGATAAATGTCCAGCTTGGCCATCGCGCTCTCTTCTTGCGTGCTATTTGTGAACTGGGAAGGCGCCGGGACCCTAGCACCGGCAAGGCGCCGAGTGGAACCGGAACACCGGTCAGGTGCCGACTTGTAAACGCGATCGTCCGAAACTTGCGCCCATGCATCTCGACGCCATCGACCTCAAGGACTTCTACGCCCAGCGCTTGGGGCTCTTAGTGCGGCGCCTGTTGCGCCACCGCATCCGCGCCCGCTGGAAAGACGTTCGCGGCATGCGCGTCTTCGGGCTCGGCTTCGCCACGCCCTACTTGGCCGAATTCCGCAGCGAGGCCCATGCGCTCGGCGCGCTGCTGCCGGCCGGATTCGGCGCCTTGTCCTGGCCGGACGAAGGCCCGTCAATGGCCGCGCTGGTGGACGAGATGGATCTGCCGCTCGACGACGAGACCGCCGACCGCATCCTTCTCGTGCACATGCTGGAGTGGTCGGAGCGCTCGCGCGCGCTTCTGCGCGAGATCTGGCGTGTGCTCGCGCCCGGCGGGCGGGTCCTGATCGTCGTGCCCAACCGGCGCGGCTTATGGGCGAGCGTGGACACCACGCCCTTCGGCCATGGCAGCCCGTTCAGCCGGTCGCAACTGGCCCGGCTCCTCAAGGAGTGCATGTTCGAGCCCGAGGGCTGGCAATACGCTCTCTACATGCCGCCGTTCAATTGGCGCGTGCTGATGCGCTGGCCGGCCTTTTGGGAACGGCTCGGCGTCGTCCTGTGGCCCGGTTTCTCCGGCGTGATCATGGTGGAGGCGACCAAGCAGGTCTATGCCGCCATGCCGGCCCGCGAATTGGAGCAAACCATGCGCCGCCGCCTGATGCCCGTCCCCGCCGGTGCCGTGACGCCCCGCAGCTAGCGCGACAGAAGAAACACCGCCTGCTCGCCGAAGAGGTTTTGCGCGAACAGCGGCATGGACACGAGCTTCGTGCCGTAGGCATTGAGGGCCACGGCGCGCTCGACCTTCGCGCCGATCTCGTCGCACAACGCCAAGAAGTCCTTGATGGTGCAGAGATGAATATTCGGCGTGGCGTGCCAGCGGTCCGGCAAGTTATCGGTGCGCGGCATCTGCCCCCCGAACATCAGCTGGCCGCGGACACGCCAATGCCCGAAATTGGGAAAGGACACCACCGCGCGCTTGCCGATGCGCAAGAGCTGCTCCAAGGCGTGCCGCGGATTGTGGGTCGCTTGGATGGTCTGCGACAGGATCGCGTAGTCGAAGGCAAGGTCCGGATAATGGAGAAGGTCCGTGTCCGCATCGCCCTGGATCACCGCCAGCCCTTGGGCGACGCACTGGTTCACCCCGGCCTGGCTCAGCTCGATGCCGCGCCCGTCCACGTCGCGCTTCTCGGCGAGAAGCCGCAAGAGCGTGCCGTCGCCGCAGCCGATATCGAGCACCCGCGACCCGGGCGCCACCATCTCGGCGATGAGCAGAAGATCGACGCGGGCGGTCTCAGACCGTAACTCGCGGGGATTGACCGGCGCATCCATGGTCACACCTCACGCGCCCGCGCCGTCGACGCCACGATGCCGGGCCGCCGCGCTCAAGAAACCACGGACCGTGTCGAACAGCTCTGGTTCATGCAGCAAGAAGGCATCATGACCCTTGCTGGATTCGATCTCAACAAAACTCACGTTTGCCGCGACCGCGTTCAGGGCATGCACCACCTCGCGGCTCTCCTCAGTCGGGAATAGCCAGTCGGACGTGAACGACACGAGGCAGAAGCGGGTCTTCGTGCCGGCGAAGGCGTTGGCAAGCACGCCGTCATGGTCCGCGGCGATGTCGAAATAGTCCATCGCGCGCGTGATGTAGAGATAGGAGTTGGCGTCGAACCGGTCGACGAAGCTCATCCCTTGATGGCGCAGATAGCTCTCCACCTGGAAGTCGGCATCGAACCCGAACGTGACCGCCTCGCGGTCCTGCAGGTTCCTGCCGAACTTGTCGTGCAAGGCAAGGTCCGAGAGATAGGTGATGTGCGCCGCCATGCGGGCCACCGCCAGCCCTTTGCGGGGGCTCTTGCCCTCCTCCAGGTAGCGGCCCTCGCACCAATCGGGATCGGCCATCACCGCCTGGCGGCCGACCTCGTGGAAGGCGATGTTCTGCGACGAATGACGCGCCGAACAGGCGATCGGGATCGCGGAGAACACGCGCTCCGGATAGGTCGCCGCCCACTCCAGCACTTGCATGCCGCCCATGGACCCGCCGATCACGCTCAACACTTGGTCGATCCCGAGATGGTCAAGCAGACGCGCCTGCGCCCGCACCATGTCGCGCACGGTGATGACGGGAAAATCCGGACCATAAGGGCGTCCGGTTTCCGGGTTGATCGAGCTTGGCCCCGTGGTGCCCATGCACCCGCCGATGACGTTGGGGCAGAGCACGAAGTAGCGGTCCGTATCGATGGGCTTCCCCGGCCCGACTATGGTGTCCCACCAGCCAGGCTTCCCGGTCACGGGATGGAGATTGGCAGCGTGCTGGTCACCAGTCAGCGCGTGGCACACGAGAATGAGGTTCGACTTCTCGGCATTGAGCGTGCCGTAGGTCTGATAGGCGATGGACAGCGGCGCGAGCGCACCCCCGCAGTCCAGCGGCAGGGGCTCGCCGACAGGAAAGTGCACAATCTCGCTTTGGGGATTGGCAATCTGCTCTTGCCGTTTCAGATCGGCAAAGCGTTCCGTTCCCGGGGTCTCGTTCATCGCCAAGGTGTGCCTAACTCATGCGCGCCAAGGCCCATCCTTAACGCGTCCATACATGTGCCCCGAAAGTATACAATTTCGCGTTAGCTATGGTCTCATCCTGGAAAGTCAATCTTTTCTTTGCGTTGGCCTCAAGAATGGCCGTATGAGAGGCCTTTCGCTGACCGCCACCGCTCAAGGGAGCAGACCCATGGCCGGACCCCTGGCCAGACCCAAAGCCAGTTTCATGGCCAAACCCCAGGCCGAACGCAGGCCCACGCCGCGTCCTGGCATCCTCGACATCGCCCCCTATGTGCCGGGGACGAGCGCGCTTGCCGGGGCCGGAGAGGTCATCAAGCTCTCCTCCAACGAGACCCCTCTGGGGCCCTCGCCGAAGGCTATCGAGGCTTATGTGGCGGAGGCCGGCCGCCTGTCCCGCTACCCGAACGGGTCGGCCAAGCCCCTGCGTGAGGCCCTCGCCGGGCGGTATGGGCTCAAGGCTGAGCAGATCGTCTGCGGAGCGGGTTCCGACGAGCTTCTAAACCTGCTCGCCGCCGCCTATCTCGGGCCCGGCGACGAGGCGATCTATGCCGAGCACGGGTTTCTCGTCTACAGGATTGCGATTCTGGCGCACGGCGCGACGCCGGTGGTGGCCCCGGAAACCGACCTCACGGCGGACGTGGATGCCATCCTGGCGCGGGTCACCGACAAGACCCGCATGGTGTTCCTCGCCAACCCCAACAATCCGACCGGTACCTATCTGCCCGTCTCCGAGATCAAGCGTCTGCACGAAGGCCTCCCGCAAGATGCCATTCTGGTGCTCGACGGCGCGTACGCGGAATATGTGCGGCTCGACGACTACGAGCCGGGGATCGAACTGGTCGAGACCAGCCAGAACACGGTGATGACGCGAACGTTCTCCAAGATCCACGGGCTTGCCGCCTTGCGGCTGGGCTGGGCCTATTGCCCCGCGCCGATCGCCGACGTGCTGAACCGCATCCGAGGGCCGTTCAACGTCACCGGCGCGGCAATCGCCGCCGGCGTCGCGGCCCTGAACGATGCCGCGCACATGGAAACCGCCGTGGCCCACAACGAGGCTTGGCGGGACACCATGGCCGATGCGCTTGCGCGTCTCGGCCTGCGCACAACACCGAGCGCGGCGAACTTCCTCCTCGTGCATTTCCCCGACGTGCCGGGCAAGTCGGCAGCCGATGCGGATGCCTTTCT
>Ga0207422_1003304_pt1 | contig 16590 bp, 13 predicted proteins | sample MarCyaLeptolynsp_FD_187757 | JGI IMG/M metagenome (GOLD analysis project Ga0207422, IMG submission 187757) | Marine cyanobacterial communities from Panama - species 1 Leptolyngbya sp. (SPAdes) | ecosystem: Environmental > Aquatic > Marine > Unclassified | place: Panama: Panama City | collected...
ATGGAAGATGGTGATGCCTATATCACCAATGATCCATGGTTGGGCACGGGTCACCTGAATGATTTTGTTGTGGTGGCGCCGGTATTTTTTAACGGCTCTATCGCAGCCCTGGTTTCCTGTACCAGCCACCTGATTGACATCGGCGGCATTGGTTTTGGACCAGACGGCAAAGATGTCTATATGGAAGGTCTGAACATCCCCCTCCTGAAGGTGGTGGATCAGGGTACCTTTGACCGCAATTTCATTGAAATGGTCAAGTCCAATTCAAGACTACCTTTGGAATCAGAAGGGGATGTTTATTCCCTTGTGGCCTGTTGTGATACTGGTAACAAACGGCTTTCAGAGATGATGGCAGAATTTAACATGACATCGCTGGAGCCTTTGGGCGATTATATCATCGAACAAAGCCGCAATGCCGTTGTGGAGCAAATCGCAAAATTACCCAAAGGGGCCTATAAAAGCGAATTGACTTTGGATGGTTATGACGAACCTGTCACAATTGTCGCGACCATCACTGTTCATGAAGATCATGTGGAACTGGATTTCACAGGATCCTCCCCGGTTAGCCGCTATGGCATTAACGTGCCCATTACATATACCAAGGCCTATTCCAGTTTTGCGCTGGGCTGTGCAATCTGTCCCGGCATTCCCAATAATGCGGGATCATTGGAAGCCTATCGTATCTCGGCTCCAAGGGGTTCAATCTTGAATGCGCCACGGCCACACGCTGTGGCGGTTCGTCACGTGATTGGTCAGATTCTGCCAGATGCCGTCTTTGGCTGCCTGAGACAATTTGTGCCAGATCGCGTGCCTGCGGAGGGTACATCATGTCTGTGGAATCTGATCCTGAGAAATATTCCTGGTGCCAATGACGAATTCACCCTGATGGCAGCGACCAATGGTGGAACAGGGGCACGTCCTGGTCTGGACGGTTTGTCCGCCACCGCCTTCCCCAGTGGTGTGAAGGGCACGCCTATGGAAATCCTCGAATCCACAAATCCGATTTTGGTAAAACAGAAACAGTTGAGACCCAATTCCGGCGGTAAAGGTGAATTCCGGGGCGGTCATGGTCAGGAAATCGAAATCAGCCACATTAACGGCGAAGCTATGGAACTGCTGGCGGCCTATGACCGTATCCAGAACCCACCAAGGGGGGCCTCTGGCGGTTCCGCAGGGGCGTCAGGATATGTGGGGTTGTCTGACGGCACCAAACTGAAAGCAAAAGGTGCTCAGGTGATCCCAGGTCATGATACACTGATCATTAAGACACCCGGTGGCGGTGGCTGGGGTGACCCGGAAAAACGTGATCAAATGCTGGTGGAACGTGATGAAAAATCTGAATTACAATCATAACAAAACAGGGATTTCACCCTTAGGAAATACAGATCATGGATAAATATGATGTGATCATTATTGGGGGCGGTATTGTCGGGTCGGCTGTGGCCTATTCGCTTGCCGCTGCCCCTGACTTTTCCGGCAGCATCGCCGTTGTGGAACGGGACCCCACCTATGAGTTCAGTTCAACAGTCAAAGCAACAGGTGTGATCAGAAGTCAGTTTTCAACGCCAGATAATATCCGCATGAGCCTTTATTCATCCAATTTCATCAAAAACATCACTGAACATCTCAGCTATGATGGGTCAGATGTTGATGTGGGCTTCCATGAACATGGCTATATGATTCTGGCCACGGACCAATCCATTGACCGGTTCCGGGAAAGCCATTCATACCAAATGCAAAATGGTGCAGATGTTGATTTTCTGGATAAAGATCAATTAGCCGAAACTTTCCCATTGATCCAGAATGAAGATGTCATTGGCGGGTTCCTATCCCGTTCCAATGACGGTTCTTTTGACCCCTGGGCATTGTTACAAGCCTTCCGCCGTAAAGCGAAAAGCCTTGGTGTCGAATTTATACACGACACCGCGGTAGGGCTTGAGCAAGCAGACCGGAAAGTAAACCGGGTACAGCTGGAAAAAACTGGCTGGTTATCTGCCGGGTATGTAGTGAATGCCGGTGGTGCACGGGATGCGGCCAAGCTGGCGGCGATGGTGAAAGTTACTCTACCCGTAGAACCCAGAATCAGAACCACATATTATGTGGGCACACGTGTTGATCTTAAAAACCAGCCGATGACCATTTTACCAAGTGGCATCTGGATGCGCCCGGAAGGGGATGGCTTTCTTTGTGGGCACACGCCTGATGAAGAACAGGATCAGCCAACCCACGACTTTCCCATTGATTATGATTCATTCGAGGAAATCTTGTGGCCGTTACTTTGGGAAACCTTCCCGGACTTTGATGCCCTGAAACTGATATCCGCTTATTCAGGACACTATGATTACAATGTTCTGGATGAAAATGGCATTCTGGGCCTCACACCAAATTACGATAATTTTTATATCGCAACAGGTTTTTCCGGTCATGGGGTCATGCATGCCCCCGCGACGGGCAAAGCCATATCCGACTTAATCATTCACAACCAATATCAAGACCTTGACGTTTCTCAACTGGGCTACAACCGCATTTTGGAAAACAAACCCATTCGGGAATTGAACGTTTTTTAAGTAATACAGAAAGGTGAATACCTATGGCAATTCAATATGGCCAAAAACCAGATACATTTTTATCTGATGATGAACTGGAAGCCTGGCGCAATATCCCCACTTCCATCATCGGCGATGAGCTGAACAGAACCTTCATTATGGATTCCGGCATCAAACCGATCACTCCGCATACCAGCATTGCAGGTCATGCTTTAACTGTTGACTGTATGGTGGCAGATAACAGTTCCCTGCATTATGCGCTGATGGAATTATGGCCAGGTGCCGTGATTGTCGGCGATGGGCGTGGGCACACCGATACGGCGATGTGGGGGGAGATTATGCATAGCTGCGCGGAACACAACGGGGCTGCCGGGGTGATCCTGGATGGGGCCATGCGGGATTTTGACACCATTTCATCTTCCGGCCTGCCAGCCTATTGCCGGGGTGTATCACCCCGCGGGCCTCACAAAGGATGGGGCGGCAACATTCACATGCCCATCCAATGTGGCAGAGTACCCGTCAATCCAGGTGATTTAATTGTGGCTGATCAGGATGGCGTTGCAGTGATTGCTCCTGATCTGCGTCCGGGATTAATGGACAGATGCTTAATGCGCATTGAAAATGAGACCCGCACCCTGGAAAGGGTCGCACTGGGAGAATTCACCGTTGATATTCTGGGTTTCCCTCCGGCAGAAAAAGTCGGGGGATAACAGGTTTTATTGCCGGGGTTATTATCCCCCGGTACGTTCCTTATAAATGGCTGTCTCTAAGCTTTTCTTGGTGTGTTCAAGGTGAGTGGTTAATAAAGAGACAGCCTTTTCCACATCACCCTGTTTGCACGCTTCAAGAATTTCAATATGCTCGCTATGGGGTTTTTCACGGCCAGTGGCCTGAGCAATTTTCATCCGCACAAAACGCGCAGAATTAAAATAATTTGATTTGACCAGATTCAACATTTTGGGACGGTAAGCTGGCAGATAAATGGCATAGTGAAATTGCCAATTCAACTCATCCCATTCTTCCGCGTTTTTATCTACATTTTCCTGATCAATCACGGCCTGGGCATCCTGAAAATGCTGATCAATCATATTCGGTACAGCAAGACGCAACATATAGGTTTCAAGGGCCACCCGAATATCAAACATTTCCAGAACGTCAGCTGGTTCAATCGTGGACACCACCGCACCACGCAAAGCATGAAACGTGACCAGTCCTTCGACTTCCAACTGTCGCAGTGCTTCACGGACAGGCACCCGGCTGGTATTGAACCGTTTTGCCAGTGCCCCTTGGCGTAGGGGTTCACCACTTTCCAAAACGCCCGCCAGAATATCATTTCTGATTTCTGTGCTGATCGTATTGGCAAGTGTCCCACTTACTTTTCCAGATGAAGATCCCAATGAACGGCCTTTCTTAGCGCTGTATGTTGATATATGAAAGTTTATCTATACAGAATATTATTATTCCTTTTTATATTTCATGTAAATACTCTGTTCCCTATCGCCCCTTAGGGTATAGCCATTTCTCATAAATTCAAAACTTTCTATCCATCCCCGAATTGAGCGATTTTTTTAGTTATCTTTGCCTAAATTGACCATTCGTTATATTGTAGTCTATTGATAATTATTGTATACTATTATTCTGCATAGAATGGATCATTAGGGAGAGAATTGATGGATCCAAAAATAACAAGACATCGGCTTGGTGATTTTAAATTACAATCCGGAGAAAAACTCAAAAATGCGGAAATCGTATTTGCCACTTATGGACATCTTAATCAGGATAAATCCAATGCGGTGTTAATGCCGACATATTATGCCGGAACGCACAAAGACAACGAAGCTTTCTTTGGGTATGGCCGGGCGCTGGACCCGCAAAAACACTGTATCATTGTACCCAATTTATTTGGTAATGGCCTTTCTTCTTCTCCCTCGAGGTCTATTCCAGGCATATCGCCAAGACTATTCCCGCAAACCACTTTCTATGACAATGTCGTCTGCCAACATGACATTATTACAAAGCATTTTGGCATTGAAAAATTTCAGTTGATTGCCGGGTTTTCCATGGGCGGTTGCCAATCGCTGCAATGGGGTGTTCAATATCCTGATATGGCTGGGGCCATTCTGGCCTGCTGCACATCAACAAAAACCTCGATTCACAATTATACCTTTCTGGAAGGTGTGAAAGCGGCCTTGTTAACCGATCCTGCTTTTTTAAACGGCGATTATCAAAGTCAGCCCGAAGCGGGCCTGGAAGCCTTTGGTCGTGTCTGGTGCGGATGGGCATATTCTCACGGTTTTTTCCGTAACGAGACCTTTCGCCAGCTGGGATATGAAACTCTGGATGATTTATTGGCCGGATGGGAAAAAATGCACATTGTTCTGGATGCAAATAATCTTCTGCATATGTTGCATACCTGGCAAGCCGGTGATGTGGGTGCCAATCCTATCTATCAAGGCGACACAGAAAAGGCGCTGGCCTCAATCACCGCACCGACCATTCTGATGCCCAGCTCGACAGATATGTATTTCCGCGTTCAGGACAATCTGGAAGAAAGCCAGAAAATCCCACGGGCGGAAGTGAGAATTCATGAAACCGAATGGGGTCATTGCTGCATCAATGACACCACACCACCCACATTCCAACAATCATTTGATCAGGCCGTCAGGGATCTTTTATCGGCTGAAATATAGCAATCTTATAGGAAACACACATGAAAACGACTGCAGCTGTAGTGGAAACATCCGGTTCCTCATTTACTCTACAGGAAATCGATATTGAATCTCCCCGACAGGATGAGGTTCTTGTCAAAGTTGTTGCCAGCGGAATTTGCCATACAGATTCTTATGCGGCAGAAGGAAACTACCCGATCCCTTTCCCAGCTATATTTGGCCATGAAGGAGCCGGCATCGTTGAAAAGGTTGGCTCTAATGTTCACAAGGTTGTCCCCGGTGATCATGTTCTGTTGACCTTTGGGTATTGCGGGCATTGTCATAATTGCCAAGAAAGTCACCAGGCATATTGTTACGACTCACGTGATCTGAATGTCATCGGCACCAGAAAAGATAAAACCAGCGCTTATAGTCGTGAGGGCGAACACGTATCAGGACATTTTTTTGGCCATTCCTCCTTCGCGAGCCATTCCATCACAAAAGAAGCCAATGTCATCAAAGTTGACCCTTCACTGCCCCTACCCTTATTGGCCCCTTTGGGCTGTGGTATACAGACGGGCGCAGGAGCCATTTTGAATACCTTAGGCTTAGGTTCCGGAGATGAAGTGGCCATCATCGGTTCCGGATCTGTTGGATTAGCTGCCATCATGGCGGCAAAATTGGCTGGATGCACAAAGATCATCGCGGCTGATATTCTTGATTCACGGTTAGAACTGGCCAAAAAACTTGGTGCCACCCACTGCATCAATTCCAAGGAACAGGACTTGGGTGAAGAATTATTGAAACTCAGTGATGTTGGCCTGGATGCGGTGCTGGACCTGACCTGTTCACAGGCCGTCATGACCGCCTGTCTGAATGCTCTTAAAAAACGCGGCACCTTATTATTGGGGGGCGCCACCGAAGCAGGCAACACGGCCAATTTTGATATTAACACCCTGTTGACGGGGAAATCAGTCCGGGGCGTTGTCAGAGGCGACAGCACACCGGACATCTTTTTGCCTGAACTGATCAATCATTACCAGGCCGGACGCCTGCCCCTGGAAGAACTCGTCAGTTATTATCCTTTCGAAGAGATCAACCAGGCGATTGACGATGCCCACAGCGGGAAATGTGTGAAAGCGGTTCTGATTATGGATGAGACTTATGGATCTTAACTTCCCGCATTCAATATTGTAATAGGCTCAATTTCAACAAGCGCCCCCTGTAAGATCAAATCACTCACTACGGTACTTCTTGCAGGGGGCGTTTCACCGAAAAACTCACTGTAAACTTCATTAAACGCTGCGAATAAACTGGCATCCGTAATCCACACCGTTGTTTTAACAATGTCATCCAATGTGGCACCAGCCTCTGCCAGAATGGATCTGATATTTTCCATCGCCTGACGTGTCTGTGCTTCAATACCGCCTTCAACAAGCTGACCATTTTCAGTGACACCAATTTGCCCACACATATAGATCGTATCATTATATTTTAGGGCCTTAGAGTAAGGCATGGCCTGATTTTTTGAATTATATACAACTGAGCCAATTCTCTGTTTTGTCATTACGTCTCTCTAATTTTAATATGTGTTTATGTGAGTCTCTTTGGTACACCAATAAAGACGATATTCCTCTTGCAAGGCAGATCATAATACAATAGATTTTATTTTGTAGGCAATATTTATTATATTGAATTCAATATGTCAATTAAGCATTGGGAAGCTGATCTATAACGGAGTATGTTAATGGTTCAAGAAAGTCATACAGATAAACGTCTTCGCGACATCAATGGTCCGGAAGATTTGGCTTGGGCAACAAGTGTTCAAATCTCTTCGGGCATACAAAACGGCCATTTCAAAGCCACAGAGGTGCTTGATTCTGTGAAGGATCGAATTGATCGGGAAAATCCCAAGGTGAATTGTATCGCCAGCACCTATTGGGAACCAGCATACGAACAGGCCGCCAATATTGATGCACAACGGGCAGCGGGAAAAGATCTGCCCCTTCTTGCGGGTGTTCCTTATTTTGTGAAAGACATCACACCTGCCCCCAATACACTCACCACATATGGCAGCATCGCCTATCGGGATAATGTCGTTAATTATGAACCGGTCTTTATGCGCAGACTTGCAGAAGCTGGTGCAGTTTTTCTGGGCAAAGCCACAACATCGGAATGGGTGTGTAAAGCATTTACCGAAACAGACCTTTATGGCATTACACGCAATCCCTGGAATACGGATCGCACATGTGGCGGCTCATCCGGTGGTTCAGGCGTGGCCGTCGCATCAGGTTTTGCGCCCTTTGCGGAAGGGTCAGACATGGGCGGATCCATCAGGTCCCCCGCAACCTATTGCGGCGTTGTGGGATTGAAACCCAGTTTTGGCAGAATCCCCTGGGATATTATGCCCACACAATTCGAAACCATGATTCACTTTGGTCCACTGGCCGCCACTGTAGATGATGCCGCCATGTTTATGGATGTCACCTCCGGGCCAAGTAATCAGGATATCATGTCCCTGCCCGCACCAGATTATAAACTGATAGATACCGGCCAGGACATACGGGGCCTCAAGCTCGCTTATTGCATGGACCTTGGGTATTATTACATTGAACCCGGCGTGCGAAAGAATATGGAACGTGCCATTGAAACCCTGCGGGATATGGGTGCAACAGTTGAGGAAGTTGAAATCAACTGGAGCAGAGATATTGAAGATTTATGGTACGATAACTGGGCTGTTTATCTTGCTGCTTTCTTTGGAGATGAATTATCGGCAAAAGGCGATACAGTTGCCTCGGTTGTGCATGAACTTATTAAACGTGGGCGTGAAATAGACGCTGTCTCCTTTAAAAGAATTGAATTGCTGAGAACAAAAGTATGGCATGACATGGCTGCTATATTTGAAAAATATGATGCTTTGTGTACACCGGCCACAAGCCGAACTGCGCCACCCGTTGGCGGCGATGATGAAGATCTTCTGCAATATGGCCCTGATGGCAAGTTACGTGGCGGGGCCTTGCATCTGCATTTCAATTTTGTGAGCCAGTGCCCGGCAATTTCCGTACCAATGGGATTAGGTCCTGATGATGGCATGCCAACAAGTATCCAGTTTATTGGCCGTCGTTATGATGAACCGACAATATTCAAACTGGCCCGCGCCATTGAATCATCACCATACGCAGGTACGAGGCGTCCGCCTCTGTAATCGTCAAATCTTGGGAGTTCTGGTGGGCTAGAATAATGCCCCCAGCAAAGAAATATGGACATCACCGGTGATCGGTGATGTCCATTTTATGTTCTAGAATTTAAAACCAACTGTAACGCCAAACTGGCGTGGTGGTTTGTAAGTGATGTTTTCCGGACCACCGCCGCCTGGAATATCCAGAAAGCCAATATCCCGGAAGACATTGCCGATCTGAACCGTATTAAAGGCATTGGTCAGATAGGCTTCCACTGAATAGCGGTCATCCTGACTTGTCCAGAATAATCTGAAGTTGGCATTTGTGAAACTTTCCGCCAAATCAGACCCACCCGGATCGGAAAAACCACCATTACGGTTAAAGGCCGTATAGAAAATCTCAGAAGTATGATTAACCTCTGCCCGGAACCTTATGCTGCCCATGTCTTCCAAATCCCAGGTCGCCGTGGCACCGGCATTAAACGTCCATTCCGGTGTTCGCTGGACACGGTTGCCTTCCAGCTGCACACCCTGCACAATTTGTTCATCAAACTTGGCGTCGGTATAACCCAGCGCACCATCCAGCTGCAGCCATTCGGCGGGCAAGGCAACGACTTCGATTTCGATGCCTTTCACCGTGGCGCCTTCCGCATTAAAGGCTTCCGGACCAAACAGCCCAAAGACCTGAAATTGCAGATCGTTATACTGATTATAATAGAACGATGTGTTGATCTGTAATCTGCGGTCCAGCAATTGGGATTTCAGACCCACTTCCACCGCATCCACCGTTTCCGGTGCAAACACAGGGTTGGTCAGGGCCGGAATGGCCACCTGGTTAATACCGCCGGATTTATATCCGGTTGAGAAGCTGGCAAACAACAGAACATCTTCTGTCACATTATAATCCGCTGCAATCCGGTAGGTCACCCGGTCGAAGTCAGCGCCCACTTCGCCGCTATAGGCAGGTGGTTGGAACTGGAAGCCGGAATTGACACCCTCTTTGCTGTCGTTGGTATAACGGATACCGGCGGTCAGAGATAATTGCTCTGTGACTTCATAGGTGCCCTGCACAAAAAAGGCATAGGATTCAGATGTGATGTCCCCGCCAACACTGAAGCCGCTGGGCACGCCGGCCATACCAGCAATAATATCATAGCGGCTGCCAAAGAATTGTGAACGGCGTGTGGCATCTTCGTGGAAATAATACGCACCCAAAATCCAGTTAAAGGCACCTTCGTTATTGGAAAGCAACTGCAGTTCCTGAGAAAACTGTTCGGAATCTTCAGTCAATAGCAATTCAGCCAAAGGCAATGGCGAATAATCCTGATCACTCAGAGAATTAAAGCTGGTTTCCACATAACCGGTGATGGATTTTAAGGTCATATTGCCAAAATCATATTCGATTGTCGCGGATAACAGCAGAAATTCATTATTCTGGAACTGGTCGGTGTTTTCGCTTTCGATAAACGGCCTGAGATCATTGACCAGCGGTACCCCGTCCACCAGATAGTTGTTGGTGCCGGGGATTGGCGGGCCTGCTAAATTCTGACCAGTGGTTGATCCGGGGAACGGTTCACGCAATTCCGGCTGGCTGCCAACCCCACCACTTTCCACATAGTTCGCAGAAAAGAGAATGCTGAAATTGCTGTCTTCCGGCTCAATCAGGAAATGACCACGGATACCCCAATTATCGGCATCATTGGCATTTTCGCCACCTTCGAAAGTATTCTCTGTAAAACCATCACGGTCTTCCCAGAAACCAACCACACGCGCGGCAAAGCCATCACTTAACGGCGCGTTCAGAGCCAGGCGGGCACGTTTGCGGTCATAATCCCCATAGGTTAAATCACCTTCAGCAGCAAATTCATCTGTGGGTTTTTTGGTGATGTAATTAATCGACCCCCCTGTGGCGTTACGTCCATACAGGGTGCCTTGAGGACCACGCAACACTTCGACACGTTCCGTATCAAAGGCTGTGAATAAGGTGGCTACCGGACGTCCCAGATAAACACCATCATAATGCAGGGCCACACTGGGGTCACCGCCCGCCGTGGTATTTTCATTACCAATACCCCGCAAGGTCACAAAGGCAATGGGACCAAAGTTGCTCAATTGCAAAGAAGGCGTTAAACGCGACAGGTCCGATAAGTTATCAAAACCGGTTGTTTCAAGCGCATTGGAACTGAGCGCCGTCACGGAAATCGGAACATCCTGCAGGTTTTCTGCTCTTTTTTGCGCGGTCACGACAATTTCTTCTAACGCAAAGAATTTGTCGCCTTCATCTGCCTGAACTGTGTTTTGAACGCTGAATAAAAGTCCGATTGCCAGAAGACTGGCCAAGGTTTTGAGGCCACCTTTTTTAAGGCTTTTCTGAGTTTGCTGAATTTTCAGAGGAATATGCATTGTTTTCTCCCTATACAAATTACAGATGCGCGACATGCTCTGTTGATTTTTTGGTCGCTGAGGTAACAACCCCCTATATGGTTGTTACCGACATCATGGTTCAGTAATTAGCTACACTCGATAAACGTGACGCGTTTATTATTCGACACCGTCGTAAGTGTCAGAAACACCAGCCGTATAAATGCGCACATTGTCGTCATACATTTTCTTGCCAACCATATTTTTTGCAGTGGGCACCAGCTCAACATCCTGAATAAACGGTGCATCGCCTTCCCAAGGACCAGTATGCACAGCATATTCAAGGTAGTGACCTTCCGGGGAATTGAAATACACAGATTTACAGAACAAATGATCCACAATATCTGATGTTTCAATGCCATTGGCCCGCAGATGGTTCATGGCACGTTCCAGATCTTCCAGGCTTTCAACGCCCATGGCCACATGGTGGGCAAAACCGGAATACATGGTGCTGGGCACCACTTCCTGTTCACCGATATCAAAGAAGGCCACAGAATCGCCATTGCCGATATCAAAGAAATAATGGCGGCTGCCTGACAGGTCACCAAAAGGTTCCCCCCATGTGTTATCGGCATATGGATCAGGATCCGGCAGTTTCAGCATCACCCGCATTTTACAGCCCAGTACACCGGACCAGAATTTCACGGTTTCATCCATATTACGGGTCACCAAGGCCATGTGATGCATGCCTGTCGATTTAAAAGGAACCTCTGGATAAGAGGGTTGATTTTCAGTCGTTGTCATTTACGTCCTCCGTAGATCAAAAAAGTTATAAATTCATATAATGACTAAAAATAGATAATTTGTACGAAATGCGAACATATGTACGCATAATAACATAAAAAATGGAATATGCAAGTTCAATCAGAATCCCGTGGATGATCAACTTTCACGAAAAGAACTAAACCAGAAAATATTTCTGGAAGCTAAAACAGGCACGGAACGGCCTGTCAGGCCCTCTTGAACCTGTCTTTACAGAGCTTTAGGAGAATATAATTTAATGGGGTAAATCCCGGGTGATATTGCGGGTGACTTCCAACAGAATAGCCAGATATTTTTCCTGTTGGCTTTGTGCACTGAAACGGGTTGTGGGCCCATCAAAGCTGATGGCGGCCATCAAATTGCCCGCCCGATCATAAACCGGTACCGCAATAGCCGACAGATCAACTTCCAGTTCATCTTTCAGGAAACAATATCCTTGTGATCGCACATGTTTCATGATCTGCATCAGCGCATGGGGCTGAGTAACCGTATAAGGCGTGTAATGCTGAATGTCTGATTCTTGCAGAACTTTCAACAGCTTATCCTCTTCCATATGAGCCAGCATCACCCGCCCCATTGCCGTTACATAAGCAGGCAGACGTGTACCGATACTGATGGTGGAAGACATAAAGCGCGCGTTAGGCACACGGACATTATGGATAATTTCCGTGCCGCTGAGAACCGCCATGGATGCGGTTTCGCCACTTCTTTGCCCGGCGGATTGCAAATGTGCTTGCGCGACTTCCAGAAGACGATTCGACGATAAAAACGCATACCCCAAATCAAGAACCTTACCCGTCAGACGAAATTGACGTCGATCGTGGCTCACATATTCCAGGGCTTCTAATGTCAAAAGGATCCTACGTGCCGTTGCCCGGGTTAAACCGGTTAATTCAGCCACTTCGGATAAGGTCATGGCCTCTTTATCTGGCCCAAAACTGCGGATTACAGAAAAACAACGGGCAATAGAATTAATAAAATCCTTTGATTCAGAATTGATCCCGTCCACCTGTACACTCACTTGATAATATGTTTATCTTCCTTTTCAAGATACGCAGTTTATAAGGGAAAGCAAGCATTTTGTGCGTCAAGCGCACAAAATTTACCTTGGGTAGGCCTCACATAGAAAAGGGAGCGCCAAAGCATAAGATATCGTTATGCAATTTTTGTACGTTATTTACATTTTTGTACGCTATTCGTATAATTACCTTTCTTAAGCGGAGGATACATTGATGATGAATATCTTTTTTGATCGCCCCTTTTCTTATGGTCAGGCCATCACCCGACACATTGCCATCATAACATCCTCATCAGAAAAACGGCTGATCGCTTATTCTATATTAGCGGCAATAGCCATCGTCATATATCCACTCATGTCCGCTGCAAATTCAGCGGATAACAACAAACAGGCTGACATCAGGATTACCTTGTTGGGTACAGGCACACCGCCGGTCAGCGCCACACAATATGGTGCCTCTACCCTGATCGAAGCCGGTGATCAGGTCCTACTGTTTGATTGCGGGCGGGGATGTGGCATTCGCATCATGCAATCCCATCCGGAACTATATAAGAAAATTAACCGGCTTTTTTTAACCCATATGCATTCAGATCACATGGTGGGGGTGCCGGATGTTTATATGAATGGCTGGGTGCTGGGCAGGACAAGCCCCTTTCATGTGGTGGGGCCCAAGGGTACAAGACATTTTATGCAAGGCCTCAAACACGCTTTTCAGCCGGATATATATACCCGGGTTCAGTTAGAGAATGTCCCACCCAATGAGAATGGCCTGACACTTAATATCTATGAAAACGAGCCGGAAGGTGGCGTGGTTTTTGATCAGAATGGCGTGAAGGTCAGAGCCTTTCCCGTGGATCATGCCGAAGCAAAACCGGCCTATGGTTATCGTGTGGATTATAAAGGGCGCAGTGTCGTTTTATCAGGCGACACACGTCCCGTGCCCAGCCTGTATCATTACGGTAAAGATGTGGACGTGATCATCCACGAGGTGATCCCGCCAGCACTGATCGTGCTATTAAAGAAACTTTATCCACCGGAAATTGTGCAAAAGATTATCGATCACCACACCACCGCAGAACAGGTGGGTAAACTCCTCTCCATCACACAGCCAAAACTGGCCGTTTATTCGCACTATTACAGCACGCCGGATTCAGATAGAGAACTGCTTGAAACCACAACAAAGAAATGGGCAGGCCCCGTTGTGGCCGGTGCAGACCTGATGCAGATTCACCTATCATCAGAAGAAATTTCCGTCTGCATGGCCAAGGATCAATGTGTACCGATCACAAAAACTGAGCCATAAACGCCTACAAGTCAGGCCCCAAGGTCAATTCCAATCCATCATGATCGTCATTCAAGACAATCATACAGCTGAGCCGGGAACTGCCATCCTGATAATCGCCGGTCCCGTCAATCAAATCCCGTTCAAAATCGGTGGCCGGTCCTGTGGTTTTATAGGCATCAGGTGTCAATAACACATGGCATGTGGAGCAAATCTGCATACCGCCACATTCGGCCCGCACCATGTCCTGTTCATGCAGGACTTCCATCAATTTATCATCAGTTTCATATGACAGTTGATGTTGTTCACCATTCAGGTCAGTGACAAGAATTTTACCCATCCTCTTATCCTTTCTTTTTTACAAAACTGATTTTATTGTGATGCCGGAATAAAATGATCCAGCAGATAATTTTTCAGGATCGCCCGATCAGCATAACTGGCACGCAGAGCAATATAGCCATCCGGACGGATCAGATACATCCTGCCTTCATGACTGGCACCATACAGATCAGAGACAGCCTGAACATCCTGTTCAGCCACCGGTGTAGTGCGAATGATATGGCCAAAATTATTTTTGATGTCACTGGTGATATCGGCGGTTTGATCACCACTACCTTCCCCGGGGATCAAGACCAGGGTCATGTCAGGGTGTTGGAAAGCTTCGTGCAGGCGTTTGCCACCGGACAATTCCACATCCGGTGCCCGATCTCCGGCTGCTGGTCCGTCCGATAAAGCAGACAGACCTTTAATTTCCTCCATATGATCGCGGTAAGTATAAGAAATGCCCGCCACCAGTTCCGTGACATTAATCTGCCAGCCCGGTGTTTCGGTCAGGGCCATACGTTCTGTCATACCTTTACCATGGGCCATGATGATATCATGCATGGCGTCGGTGCCGTCAATCACCTGTTTGGCAATGGGTTTACGTTCAACTTCATAGGTGTCTAGCAAATCTTCCTTGGCTTCGCCGCGCAAAACCATGGCCAGTTTCCAGGCCAGATTCCAGGCATCCTGGATACAGCTGTTCATACCCTGGCCACCGGAGGGTGAATGCACATGGGCGGAATCACCACAGAGAAACACATCCCCTTCCCGGTAAATATTGGCCAGGCGTTTCCAGATCACCCACTGGGTAATCCATTCCGGTTCAACAATTTTGAAATCCAGACCATGGCCATCCACCACCTGTTGATAGGCTTCCACACGGGAAGTATCTGTTTTGGCGGTCTCGCCCATATCACTGATCAAAATACGATGATTGCCATTGGGCAAAGGTGTCGTCAGCAGGAAGTTTTCATTTTTCATGAAATACTGAATCCATTCCGGATCACGGTCATAATTTTCCGTGCTGGTATCCATCATCTGCATGATCATGCCTTCATAGGCTTCCCCGTCAAACGGCAGGCCCATGGATTTGCGCACAAAACTATGTACCCCGTCACAGCCGATCACATAAGACGGGTCCATGACACTGGTCTCACCGGTTTCCCGGTCGCGGATTTCCACATGCAATGTGCCAACATCATTTTTCACCAGACTGGACAGTTCCGTGTTCCATTCAATTTCAATCTGGCGATCATTGGTCAGATGTTCGCGCAACATGCGTTCGGTTTCTGCCTGGCTGTAGACCAGAATATAGGGATACCGGGAGCGCAGAATTCTGAAATCCAGTACCGGTTTCTTTTCAAGGCCTTCGAAATTAAACAGGAACCCATAACTGATCAGACCGGTATTCAAAAACCGGTCAACGATGCCCATGGATTCAAAAATTTCCAGTGTGCGTGCATGAATGGTAAAGGCCCGCGAACTGGTCGTTGGACTTTCCTTACGGTCAATAATCCGGCACGGCACGTTACGTCGGGCCAATTCCGCAGCCATCATAATACCGGTTGGTCCACCGCCCACAACCAGGACAGGTTTGATATTCTGCATGGTCTTCTCCCTTTCGATTTCATCATCAATCCACCACTGAAGCGTTTTTCAGTTGCATTCTTATTTTGCATATATTAATAATACCGTACTGTCCAGTACAGTTTTGTAAAAATTTCTTTGATGACTTTTTGTGAAGCCATTAACTTCAGATTTGATTATGGTTTTTGAACAAAAGACGGCTTTACGGAAAAGGGATATCAGTATGAATACGACTTGGTTGAAAATAAACGCGGATGGTTCAACGCCTGATCAACCATCACGGCCACTATCAGAAAAAAGACGCAACCGTGCGGAAAACAAACGCCGGGAAATACTGGATGTTGCGCAGGAACAATTTCTGAAAAATGGTTATGCGGGCACCAGCATCGATTCACTCGTTGATATTCTCGGCGGCTCAAAATCAACCATATATCGTTATTTTAATAACAAGGAAGCCCTGTTCACCGCCATCATTCAGGATTTCGGTCACCGGCCCGATCAAGAGGATTTTCCCATCTTGGATGGTAATATCTACAACGAACTTTTTGCCTTTGCCAAAGATCGTATGCGGCGGGTGTTTTCACCGCTGAATATCAACATCATGCGCATTGTGATTGCCGAAGCCGCCCGCCAGCCACAAATCGCAGAACTTTATTTTCAGAATGCGCCAAAACCCACCTACGCCGTCTTCCGCAGTTATCTGGAACAGGCGGTCGCACGGGGTGATCTGGCGATTGATAACCTGGATGATGCAGTCGAAGAATTTCTGGGCGGATTACTCTTAAAGGGTCTGCTGGGCAGGTTGTTTGAGATGGAAACAATCC